>Ga0207149_1092_pt1 | contig 15156 bp, 8 predicted proteins | sample Alteio_BWMinHeat_31_FD_153563 | JGI IMG/M metagenome (GOLD analysis project Ga0207149, IMG submission 153563) | Enriched cells from forest soil in Barre Woods Harvard Forest LTER site, Petersham, Massachusetts, United States -... | ecosystem: Environmental > Terrestrial > Soil > Temperate forest >... | reverse complement strand
GTACATCTGGAAATGGCGGTGGTGATCCGAATGGACAAGGCTTGAACGGCGGCGCTTCAAACGGCGGGAGATTCCTTGTGCCGTTGGCTGGCGGTTCGGGCGGTGGTGCAGGAAATGCTGTCGATCTTGGTGATGGAACGCTCGGAGGTTCGGGCGGCGGCGGCGGCGGAGCGTTCGAGCTAATCGCATTTGATTCGATCGTTGCTGTTGCCTCGAATTTCAGTGCGCGCGGAGATTCCGGTACAACTGGTGAGAAGATCGCTGCCGGCGGCGGCGGCGGATCGGGCGGAGCGATCTATTTGGCAAGTGCAAAAGGTATTCGATCGGCAGCCTCTTCTATTAATGTAGAGGGCGGAATTGCGGGCCGTCCTGCTGCGGATTCTGTCGGATTTGCCGGCGGCGTCGGTGGATTAGGGCGCATCAGAATAGATGGGCCTACGAATCTAACGCCGATCCCGCTGCTTTCTACGGTTTGGACCAATGGGATATCGCTGACGCCGCCGCAATTTTCTGTGGTGGCCAATGGAGCGATCCAATTGACTGGCTCCGCACCGGATAAAATGAATGCGCTCGACACTATTCGCATTTTTTACCGGACTCAACATACTGCGTGGCTTTCGACTGATACGGTTAGGAATGCGAACGGCATGTGGTCAAAATGGTTACCACTGTTGCATGACTCCGTGCTGTATGTTGTTGCGTTCCTTGAAGTGAATCAGCCCGCATCCGATCCCTTTAATTTTACTTATGAACCAAGTTGGCTTGTGTCGAGCGCGAGCATGGCCATCGTTACGCATCCGGCATCGCCCGATCTGGTGGTTCAGGATACGCTGAATTTCGGAACCGTGCGGATCGGCCGGTGTAAAACGCTTCCGCTCATCATTCGTAATGAAGGCGAGGCACCGCTTACGATCGGCAAAGGGACGCTCGCCAGTTCGCCGGGCTTTTCGATCGCTCCCGATACGCCGGTCGTCCTTCCACCCTATGCTTCCGATACATTTCAAGTTCAATATTGCCCCAATACTGCCGGCGCGGATTCGGACTCTCTGACGTTCCTCTCGAATGATTCTGCAAATTCACCGAAAGCCATAACGCTTCTTGGGAACGGAATCGCACGGCACGACTCGCTCGTGCTCTCGCCCGCGAGCGTTCATTTCGGCAAGGTGCTTCTCGGAGATTGTGCGAGCGATACGGTCACGCTTCTTTCTGCCGGAGTGGATACATTGTATCTGAACCAGAGTGTATGGAATGCACCCCCATTCAGCATGAAACTCGTGCCCGCCGATACTGCACTTGCTCATAATCAGAAGGAGAAATTGATCCTTACGTTTTGTCCGACGGACAGCGGCGAAGCCGGGATCGCTCAAGTGCTCGATGAGCGTCAGGATTCGATCGAGATGGATGGTGTGGGTATTTTACGGCTTGCCAAAAGCCTCGGGAAAGAAAACATTGGAACGATCTGCCTTGGTCATACCGTGACGTTTACCGACACGATCTCGAATCTTGGCAATGACACGATCACGCTCGAATCGTATCGAACGAGCAGCCCACCGCAAAGTACACAGGTCGGTGCGGTTATTCGGCCCCACGAGCGCCATGCGGTTGCGATCTCGTGGGTTCCCGACTCTGTGGGAATTTTTATGGATACCATATCATACCAGCTTTCGGATACAACGCTGGTTTCAATAGTCACGTATCGTGTCGAAGGAGCGGAACTTCGTTTCGATTCGGACATCCTGTTTCCAGTAGTTTGTCTTCTCGGAGCAAGCGATACCGATAGCGTAGGTATTACGAATTCAGGCTTGGATTCCGTCGTGATCTTGCAGATGGAACTTAGCTCGCCGGAACCATTTTCCTTGTTAGATACTGCTCATTCGATAATTCCGGGTCAGACCGTTTTTCCTCGGCTGGCTTTTAGTCCGCAGGATACAGTGCTGTACAATGATACCCTCCGTGTCATATTTCAAGTTGCAGGATGCGATTCCCAGATCGCGATCGTCTTAAATGGATCTGGTATTCGAACCGGGCTTGCAGCAAATGCAATTCATTTTGATTCCATACTTGTCGATAGTTGCCGAACAGACTCCACCCTTGTAGCAAATCCATGCGGGCTTGCTGCAATAATCATTGATTCCGTGAGAGTAAAGAATGCTGCATTTAAGATACTTTCACCGTTGCCAGATACGATTCCTGCGTTAGGGTCGCGAGAGGTTACATTCAACTTCTGTCCATCGGTTTCCGGCGAGGAAGTCGATACCGTTACGTTTTTCCCGCATGGCCAGCAGCCGTTCGATGCGGTATTGTCCGGCATCGGAGTGACGAAAGAAGATCTTTGGGCACATTTTACGATTTCCGATGCTGCTGTGCGTGCAGGTGACGGAGCCACCACTTCCATCCGGCTCGATTCTTCTTCTATTAAAGGACAGCACCAGGTTCGTGTTGCTATCAGTTACGATCCGGAGGTTGTTTTCTTCCTCAGTGGTTCACCATATCTTGCCCAGCCTGTCGGCACGGACACGATCGCGTTTTCAGGAATGATCGACTTTGATACTTCGGGTTTTATCGAGTCCGTTACCTGGCGCGCATTGCTTGGCCCATGTGTTTCAACTTTCATCGGGCTTTCGCTTATGCCTGATACAATTGGGAATGTCATCGTAGATCAAGGTACCGTTACCATAACCGATTGCACGGGACTAAATGGGCATCTTTCGCCGGGTGGCAATTATTCTATAGGCCCGATCACACCAGATCCGGCCTCGGAGGTTGCATCCTTCAACCTCGAACTTGGCAATGATGGTTATGTCGAAGCTGGGTTATACGATATGACCGGACGATTGATCGAACCTATTCTTGCCAAAAGCTATATCTGCGGAACGTATGCTATTGCTATCCCGATGGAGACACTAAGTTCGGGTCATTACATGGTCGAGGTGAATTCGCTCGGCTGGCGGGCCGTTCGGCCGTTCGTGGTTGACAGATAGGCTTCTCTATGAAAAGCATTTTTGCGCTCTCCTCGGAAAATCTTTAAAAAATCGTGAACTTGATGTAACTTTCGGGGGTTTTGGCGTGTCGAGTATATAATTGGGGGAAAAATCGGTGGGCTTTTTAGGAGAATTTCAGCTTTTCGAAGCGGATTTTCCAAGGAAATCGACCGGTTCCCGAACCAAAGTTGAAGTCATTATTCTATTAATTCAGTCTATGAAAAAACTCTACGCTTTCCTACTTGCGCTCGTTGCGCTCGGTGTACTTTCATCGAGTGTGGTGCAGGCGCAATCTTACACGATCGCCAGCTATCTCGTTCGGAAGGTCGATACTCCTGATCCTCAGGGTCTCGGTTCCGGTTCGAACTGGAAGTCGATCTCATCCGGCGGTACGGCGATCTCATCCGGCGAACTGCCCTATTATCAAGGGGAACCCTACTATTCTTCGTACGGGGTTCAAATGCCGTTCAATGTCACGTTCGCAGATAAGCAGCTGACGACGGCGAATACGTTCTCGGTCACGTGCTGCGGCTCGGTGATCCTTAGCCCAACGTGGGGAGCGACGTGGTACTACGAAACGTACGATTATGAGTTCAAGTATTCCTATCCATTCTACGGACTCAATAATTCGGCCAATGGTTATTCTTACTCTTCCTATATTTTTCAGGATGTTGAGGGTGACTATGGTTCCTACGGATATTACCCTAATTATACCCTGGTTCCCTTCGGAGGTCAGATGTATAATTACATCCCGAACTTCTCCGGCAACCAGCCATACTTCAAGTATGCTATCCTTGGCTCTGCTCCAAACCGCGAACTCGTGGTCGAAGCGGGTAACCAGCATCCATACGAAGAAGCTTTTTACAATTCTGCCGGTCCCGATTACGGAAGCTGGCAGACGGTCATTTATGAAGCCGGAATTTCGACGTTCCAATTTAATTATGGCCCGACGAACGGCAATCCTTTGCTTGCATCCTATAATGGCGGTTATACCAGTGGCCCATTTACGTATAATGGTTTTACGTTCCCAGGCTCATGGGCTTACTATTACTATTATAATTACGGCTCATACTATTACTTCTATTCCGAAGGCGGCCCGTGCGGTATGAAGACGACCAGTAACCAGTTTATTGATATTGACTGGAATGGTAATGGCTGGAATGCTTCGAAGCCGTTCGTTTATACGCGTAATACGATGATCTCCTCGACCTATTACACGACGGCGACTGGCTCAACGGCTCAGTCAACCACGATTCCGTACGGTCCGAACTATTTGTTCCCCGATACGGCACGTTACTTGCCACAATCGAGCATCAAGTTCCAGATCGCCTATCCGTATGACTTTACGGCAGGTACGATCACGCTTCCTGGAAACGAGCAGCCGGAGCCTCTGAACACCGCGTTTAATCCGACAGCGAACATCACCAATTCGGGATCGTCGATTCCAACCTCTATTCAGGTGAATTTCGCGATCACGGAGTTCGGCGTGGGTCAGGTCTATAACCAGACGGTTACAATCCCTGCGGCAAGCCTGCCGGCAGCGTTTGCCACGATCAGCTATGCATTCCCGTCGTTCACGCCGGGTGTGGCGCAGCCGGGTCTGCCGACCAGTACGTATGGCATCTTTGAAGATACTATGATCATCTTCAATCTGTTGCCGACGGCGGATCAGAATCCGGGTGACAACACATCTACGAACGAATGGATCTGTTCGCCTCCGAACGACATTAAGGCGGTGCAGGTGCTTAACCCTCCACCGGGTGCGCGTTCTCAGATCAACGTTGCGGCGCCTATTTCTATCCGATTCCGCAATCTTGGCACGAACAATCAGACGAATGTGCCTTTGACGGCAGTGGTTCACGATGGAACAGGCTCTGTTGTTTTCCGCGACACGGTGTACATTCCGAACTGGCCCGCCGGCCCGACGGGTGGTAACTCCGACGGCTCAACCGACTTCTCGACGAGCGGTCAAGGCCCGGGCAAGGGAGCCTATTATGATACGGCGTTCCCGGCAAGTCCGACGTGGACCCCCGTAACGCTTGGTATTGATACCGTTTTTGGTATCGCTATCATGTCCAACGATCAGCTTCGTGGCGATGATACCACAAAGGCTGCTTCTCCGATCCTTCCGGAGTATGATGCGGCATCTGTTGGCGTTGTTAACCCGCAGCCGGGTGAGCAGAAGCCGTATCTCACGACGTGGCCACCGGCCGCGCTGTTCCAGTCGGTCGGCGTAGTAGATCTATTCGACGTACCGATCGAATGCCAGATCCGCCGTTGCTCCGATGGCGCGCTGGTGTTCAAATCTGACACGATCGAGCCTGCGATCAATATCGATCAGGGTAAGATACGGTTCTATTTCCCGACCGATCAGAATTCGTACCACATTTCGCAGATTCCTCCGGGATGCTACAACATGTGTGCGATCGCGAAGTATCAGGGCGACATTAACAGTGCCAATGATACAGCCTGCACGCAATTCACGATCATTGACCGTTTGAAGGGCGATTATTATGTGGGCGTTGGAAAACAGTTCCAGTCGATCCATCAGGCGGTTGACAGCATGCGCTTCCGAGGAATCGGAGCGAACGTGCGGTTGATCCTTACAGATGCCAATTATACAGAGAACGGCAATTATGATGTAAGCAGCCAACAGGGTGCGGTCGATATGCGAAATATCAGCGGCCTTGGTGCCAACTCGACCGTGACATGGATCCCGTATCCTGGTGTTACGCCGACGATCACGTTCACCGGCACGCAGCCATTCTGTTTCTACATGGGCGATCTATTCGGTGGCTATATGAAATGGGAAGGTTACAATCCCTCGACGGTTCCGCTTCCCGATAAGATCACCGGTGAGCCAAACAAGCGCGGTATTACGATCGTGAACAACGAGACGAATGCCGGCGCAGTGTTCGGGATCGAAGAAGGGGCGAGCAATATTACACTCAAGGATCTCGTAATGCACGGCAACGGAATGTCCGGCAACGATTCATGCTCTGTTGTTCGTATCTTTAATGAGCATAACCTATCGATCTATTCCTCCTTCGTACATGACACGGTGGGAATGAATCATCTCGTGGTTAACAACTGCGAACTTGGTAATGCGAAGTATGGCATTTACGATCATGGTTATCACGATGCATTCGACCCGATCAAGGGCGTGTACGTATCATGGCGTAATCACGACAATATGATCACGCGCAACACGATCGGCACGGTCGCGAACCCGCTGTCGTATGCTGGTATTCAGTTCAACAATGAGGATCGCCTTGTGGTCTCTCATAATGAGATCTCGAATATTTCGGCCGCCAATGCGAAGGGCGCAGGAAACACATGGAACGTATTCGGAATTCTGACGCCAAGTCTGACAACCTATGTCGGGCCGCCAGCGAATCCGGCATGGCCAGGGGATACGGGTAATGTAACGCTCGCATGGATCGACGCGAACCGCGTTCGCAATCTAACGTCTATTGGTGGCAATGCATACGGTATTGCATTCCAGCAGTCTGCGTGGCAGTACACGAGCACGGGTCTCACCGCAGTGAAATCGACGTTACCGCCTGTAACGGCAAACCGCGTTACGAATAACATGGTCCTTGACCTGTATTCAAATTCCGGTCAAGTATATCCGATCTGGATGTCAACATCGTCTTCGACCTATACAACGGATCGTGATTCGGTGTTCAACAACTCGATCACGACCACGAATGCTGCGGCGAATATCACCATCCAATACCAAAGGCATGCGTTCATTTGGAATAATATCTTCCAGAACACCGGCGCAGGACCGTACACGAACTACTGGCTCGAAGTGCCGCGTCCGTATGCAAGCTCGATCAGTTCAGACTATAACCTGTTCGATCTGCGTGGCAATAACGTGTTCGACTCGGTCATCGAGTACGACCAGCGTTTTGGTGTCGTATTCCAGCGTTTGTATTTCCGACGCTTGAACGACTGGCGCACCTTCGTCAATCAGGACATGCATTCGCTCACAGGCGATCCGCTGTTCGGAACTCCAGCAATGGGTGTGGATTCGTTACACATGCCTCCGGCTTTGACTTATGTTGAAAGCCCGGCATCCAATAATGCCGCATGGCTCGGCACGGCGTCCATGGCTCGCGATTTCGATGGCGATGTCAGGCAGCCAACCGGACCAGATATCGGTGCGGATGAATGGGATGGATTCCAGTTCAGCAACGACTTAGCGGTTCAGGAGATCGTTTCGCCGGCCGGCTTCTCGCAGACAAGTGATACTGCTCTTGTCACAACGGAAAGCCCGCTGTGGATCAATGCGGTCGTTAAGAACCTCTCGAGCGTAGGCGTCTATAATCAGACGGTTACCGCGACGGTACAGGTCTCTAAGTTGGGGAACTGGGTGAATGTCGGCAGTCCGCTGACTTCAGCTCCGTTGACGTGGCAAGTTGGTGAAGCGAAGCACGTTGTGCTACAAGGGCCTTCACTGCTTCCATCTTTAGCGAACTTGAACGACACCGGTGTGTTCCGGGTAATCGTCACTGTTCCGAACGATCAGAACAATGCGAACAACTCTCAGCAGAAGGCTTTCCGCATCCTGCTTAAGCAGAATGCTGTATTGCTTTCGTATAATGGCGCGACCTTCGCGGGTACTCAGAACCGTGATTCGGTAATACAAGCCTTAACTCGCTTAAATGTTCCGTTCGACATAATCGACCGTAACGCACCGAATGGTCTTTCGAACTCGACGATCATTGACTACACTCCATGGTGGACGATCATTTGGTCGAGTGGAGATCCGACAGTTTCTCCTGTTGCGGGTCAGCCGACTCAGCAGGCCTGCCTGTCGCTTCAGGAAACGGATGAGATCACAAGGTACCTTGCCGCCGGTCAGAGCTACGCGAAGAAGAGCCTTGTGATCGCGGGACAGAACATCGCCTACTATCATGGATTTGCATTCCCCAATAACCCGACCGGTATCACCGACTCGGCATGGTTGCAAACCACGATGAATACCCGATATGTGGCGAATAGCCCGGTTTCGGGATCGTACTCCGGCAGGATCGTAGGCCAACAGCCTGCATACTGGACATTCCCCGATAGCATTGCTGGCAATTCAAGTTCCGAGACGAACTTGTCGCCTGACGTGATCAAGCCATTGGTCATCACTGCGAAGGTTGGACCGGTAGTAAATGGTTTTGCTTACACGTATTCGACACATCCACTCACCCCAAATGATAGCGGTGCGGGTATCTCATATTACAATCCTCTGATCAATACCGTGTTCTACGGCTTTGACTGGTCGAGTGTATATCAGACCTTGCCAGCAGGCTATGGAGATACGACGAGCGGTACGACGCGCACACTCGCGGCGGCCTTCGCCTTCTTCCGCAGCCATGCAGGTACGATCCTTCCGATCGACAACGTCAATGCCAGCGTACAACGCGTCAATGGCAATGCGGTTATCTCTTGGAATGTGACTGGCCTGACGAACACGGTACGATACGACGTCGAACAGCAGAATCAGAATAACTGGAATGTTCTTCCGAATCCTGTCACGGCGATCAGCAATCAGGCAAATTATGCCTATACCCAAACCGGTATCGATCCTTCTGTTACCAACACCTACCGTGTTGCGGCAGTCGATCAGTCCGGTGCGAAGACCTACTCGAATACGGTCGAGCTTGGACCGGACGCTTCTGAACTTGGTTTCACCCTTGCTCAGAGCTATCCGAATCCGACGCCTGGTGTGACGGAAGTATCCTTCACGCTCCCAGAGGCTTCGCAGGTAACGATCCGCGTCATGGATGTGACGGGCAAGGTTGTGAATGCCGATGTGACCAACGCAGCGTTTGCAGCGGGTTCACAGAGCACGAAACTTGACCTCAGCTCGCTCCCGAGTGGCAGCTATCTTTATGAGTTGACCGCAACCGGCGCCGATGGCCGCAGCGTGACACTCTCGAAGAAGCTGACGGTCGAGAAGCCATAAACGAGATCGGAAGTAACACTTCCAAAACGAAACTTAGGCGCTGCCCGGTGTGGATACTCCACGCCGGGCAGTGTCCGTTTGAAGAGATGCCACAATGATTATCATTCGACGAAACTCCCTTCGTAAAACACCGTGTTCTCCGCCTACAAGATGAAAGACGACGCGAACCGGCTGCTTACGCCGGATCTAACACCCGTAACTGCCGAACTGACGGAACGTCAGCGTGAAATATTGCGCCTGATCGTTCGTCAGTATGTGCTCACGGCAAATCCGGTGGGATCGCGGTATCTTGCGCGTATTAGTTCGCTGGGGCTGAGCGATGCCTCCACGCGAAATATCATGGCGGATCTCGAATACATGGGCTACGTCGATCATCCGCATACCAGCGCGGGCCGAATGCCAACGGATAAAGGGTACCGCCTCTACGTGAATGATCTTATGGCACGTGAACATGTGACTCCGGCAGACCGAAAAGCCGTTGCGCGGTCGTTAGCCGACGCTGTGACGGCGGATGATGTACTCGCTGCCTCCTCGGATATTCTCGCGAAGCTTTCGCGGCAACTTTCGATCGCGTTGCTTCCAGCGCTGGATGAAGGGATTCTGGAGCGCGTAGAGATCGCGCAGCTTTCCTCCAATCGGCTTTTGGTAGTACTCGCAGCATCGAGTGGACGCGTCAGAACGGTAACGCTCGAAACCGATAACATGCTTGCGCAGCCGAAGCTCGATGAACTTCGGCAATTGCTCAACGAGCGCCTCGCCGGGCGCAGCTTCCGGGAAGTAAAAGCAACGTTCCGAGAGCGTATGAGCGATCTTTCGGATCACGACAAATCTATTCTCCGGCTTTTCATCGATGCGCCGGAAAGGCTGTTCGATGATTCGGGTTCAGAGCGCGTGAAGATCAGTGGAGCAAAGAATATCTTTGTTCAACCAGAATTTCAACGCCGCGATCTTGCGAACGACGACGGATTTCAGGGAATTATTGAACTCATTGATAACGAAGAGGTCGTGATCCACGTACTCGAACGCTCAGGTGGGGAAACATCGGCGATCACGAAAGGCGGTATTGCCATCCGGATTGGCAGTGAACTCGAAGAACGAAATATGACGGGGTACAGCCTCGTTTGCACGAAATATCAGATCGGCGGCGAGCGCGGGATCATAGGACTTATCGGGCCAAAACGCATGGATTACGCACGTATCGCGCCGCTCGTGGAATATGTGGCACGCGCTATGTCGGGAGTATTAGCAATAAAATAATTTTGCCGGTCTATAATAGAAAGTATGTTCGAAAAAAACGATAAAAGCGAAATCAGCGAAGACGCAGTAGATGAAAAGATTGTAGAGATCGAGCGAATGCTCGATACCACGCGCGATCAACTGTTGCGACGCACGGCAGAGCTTGAGAATATGCGCCGCCGCCATCAGCAGGAGCGAGAGCAGCTTATTTTCGATGCGAACAAACGGCTCATTCTCGATCTGCTCGGAACGATCGACGATCTGGAACGAACGATCGAACATGCTGCGGAGTCCAATGACCCGCTCACGCAAGGCATCGAGCTTATCTATAAAAGTTTTCTCAAAACCCTCGAACGCTATGGCGCCCGCCCGATGCAATCGGTGGGTGAGGAGTTCGACCCAATGAAGCACGACGCCCTTCTCGAAGAGCCACGTGATGATGTCGCATCAGGAACCGTTACCAAAGAAATTCAGCGCGGGTATATGCTGAACGATACCATTCTCCGTCACGCCAAGGTCTTTGTGTCGAAGGCCGCAGAATAAAAGCAAAAAAGGAATTAGTACTACATGAAGCGAGATTATTATGAAATTCTCAGCGTGACGCGTGCCGCCTCGATCGACGAAATAAAAAAGTCGTATCGAAAACTGGCAATGGAGTTCCATCCCGACCGCAATCCGGATAATAAAGAGGCCGAAGAGAAATTCAAGGAAGCGACCGAAGCCTACGAAGTTCTAAGCGACACCGATAAACGCGCTCGGTATGACCGTTTTGGGCACGAAGGCGTTCGCTCATCGGATTTCGGGCATTATCAGAATACGAACGATATATTTTCTCATTTCGCCGATATTTTTGGCGGCATGGGCGGCGGAAGTATTTTCGAACAATTCTTCGGCGGTGGCCAGCAGAGCCGCAATCCGAATGCGCCCGAGCGCGGGGCGGACATTCAAATGCAGATCGGACTCACGCTCGAAGAGATCGCCGAAGGCGTCGAGAAGAAAGTGAAAGTGCGGCATTTAGTGCTTTGCACAACATGCAAAGGATCCGGCGCTAAAGCCGGAACGTTGGTCGAGATCTGCCAGACGTGTCATGGGGCCGGGCAGGTTCGTCAGGTGCGCTCGATGGGTTTTGGGCAGTTCGTTAACGTAACGGTTTGCCCGACGTGCCAGGGCGCAGGCCAGACCATCCGGGAACGATGCCCCGTGTGCCAGGGCGATGGCCGCACGCAGGAAGAAACCATGCTCTCGGTTAAAATTCCCGCAGGCGTAAGCGAAGGGAATTATCTCACACTTTCCGGTCAGGGACATGCGGGTCGGCGAGGCGGGCCGGCGGGCAACGCACTTGTCGTCATCCAGGAGCTTGCGCATGAGCTTTTCTTACGCGATGGGGATGATGTCGTTCTCGATCTTGAAATTACCGTTCCACAGGCGTTGCTTGGCTCCGAAGTAGAAGTTCCCACGCTGATGGGGCATTCTCTGCTCACCATCCAGGCCGGAACGCAGGCGGGTACACTGCTCCGAATGCGCGGCAAAGGCATTCAGCATTTAGGACATTCCGGCAAAGGAGATGAGTTGGTTCGCATTCAGATCGCAACGCCCGACCGATTGACCAAAGAAGAGCGAGATCTGCTGGAAAAACTTGCCACGCTTGAACACTTCCGCTCTCCCGAGATCGCTTCCTCTGACACGAAGCCAAAAGGCAAAGAGAAAAAAGATAAAAAGAAAGCAATGGCCGGAGGAAGCTTCTTTGAGAACATCCGCAGTATCTTCGCCTGATTTTTCCGTATTTTTGTCGGGATGAAACGAGTCGTCCCAGAAAGAACGCGCGAGGTTCTACACGATCTTCGCAAGCGCATTTCCACCGCCAGCGCGCAATTCTACACCCCGCGCGAACTGCGCGCACTCGTTCTTTTTTTGCTCACCGGAGTTGCTGTACTTCTGTTCCGTTTCGGCAAGCAAGTTTATGTTGCATGGTTCCCGGAGGAGAGGGATAGAAAAGAGATCGTCGCGCAGCATAAAGCCGATAGTCTGTATGGTGCGCTTTCCGCAGCTGCCAATGAGCGCGATTCGCTCTTTTTCTCATTGCCGGAAGATTCTCTCCTGCCACCGGCCACACAGCATGCCAATACCCACCATCACTCCAAAACGGATGGTCTTACACCTCACTCGATCTCGCTGAACCTCGGCATGAAGGAAGACCTGATCCGGCTTCCTTCCGTTGGTCCGGCAAGTGCAGAACTGATCCTGGAATATCGCTCTGAGCGTGGGAATTTTCGTACGCTCGAAGAATTAAAGAATGTCCACGGCTTCGGCGATACTCGCTTCAATAAAATGAAACCGTATCTGAAACTGAATTAGTTTTTCCGCTATCCTTTCAACGCGCCGGCGGTGAATCCTGCAATGATCTTTCGCTGAAATACCGCGAAGAGTATGAGCACCGGGATCGCGCTCATGCCTGCCCCTGCCATTAGATGTCCCCAATCAATGGATTGCTTCCCTTGATAAAACGCAAGCCCAACGGGCAGTGTGCGCATCATCGCTTTATTCGTAAAGAGAAAGGGAAAAAGAAATGCATTCCATGTTGTGAGGAACTGGTAGATAAAAAGCACCACGAGCATCGGAGTCGAGAGTGGAAAAATAATTCCTCGAAGGATGCCCAGCGTTTTTGCGCCATCAATGCGGGCTGCTTCTTCTAATTCCTTTGGCAAGCCTTCGATATATTGTCGCATCAGAAAAATTCCGAATGGTGTGACCATAAAGGGAATGGTAAGGGCAAAATAGGTATTGATCCAACCGAAGTTGACGATCTCGCGATACAGCGGGATCATTACCACGTGCGGCGGAACCATGAGCACACCCAGCACGCTTGCGAAGAGCAGTTTCTTCATTCGAAATTCTCTGCGAGCGAACGCGTACGCGACCGTCGTGGAAAAGATCGCGCTGCCGACCGCAACAATTGTTGCAACCAGCACCGAATTCAGAAAGTATATTCCGAACTGATCGGATCTAAGCGCATCCGTGTAATTCGAAAGGGTGAACACGCCGCGAAGCAGTTCTCCGAGCGAGGCATCGCCCGCAGGGTTACTGCTTACCGAAAGCAAGCCCATCCAGACTAGCGGGAACAACATTGTAACGCATCCGACGATGAGCACGGTATGCGCAATGATGCTGGATTTGCCTCGGAACGTGGTTATCACGAGTCTTTTAACACCGGAGCGGGCTGCGTAGTGCAGGAAGGGGCTGGCAACGATGATTTTACTCAAGAAAAACAGCTTGTTGAGTGTAACTTTCTGACATGTTGTGTGTTTTTAAAGCGTCTTAATGTACAGCCTTTTCCCAGTCATTTTTGCAGAAAGGATTTTTTCTTATGCTTCGGTTTCATTCTTTTTTACGGATTCTGTTCGTAATCGTGGTTACTGTGGCGCTCGGTTCCGGTATTGTGCGTGCACAGTATTGGGTTCCGGTCAATTCAGGCCTCACTGAACAAATAGGTTCGCTTGCAATCGCTCCAAACGGGGACATGTATGCAGGCTCCGTGCTGAATCATCAGCCAACGGGAGTTTGGCGTTCCACCGATAATGGGAAAACGTGGACTATAAATCCAACAGCCAAAAATTCTTCTAACGACATTGTCACACTCGGTCCAGTAATGGGAATCAATCCTAAGGGATTTAGCCCCAACGGTGATATTTTTTGCATCGGAGGATATGTAGAATTTCGTTCGACTGATGATGGTAATTCGTGGCAGGAAATTCGGATGGAACCCAGCCTCGGATCTGATCCTTCGTACTCAGCGTTTGCGGTGCTTCCGGCAGGGACAATGGGTCGCCTTTTTATTGCGACGAGTTCCACTGGCCTATATGTGTCAGATCAGGACGGTGCTTCCTCTTCGTGGGGTGATGAAGGCGATCTTTTTGATGCATCCCATCCCACATACGTGGCTTCTACCCCCTGGGGAGCAATTTTCGAAGCCTCGGCGACGGGATTGCAACGAGGGAAAGGCCAGAATGCCGATTTTTTTGATTCCACCTTTGTTGGCTCCCCCATTTTAGCGGAAGGGATCGCAATTGCTTCCAATGCGACCGGGCTGATCGTCGCTGGAGGAACAGGTGGACTCTATTTTTCTATAGATACAGGCAGTTACTGGTCGCAGATCACACCTTCCTGGGCTGTCCCAAACAAGACATACTACACACTTGCAGTGAGTTCAAATGGAGAGATTTTCTTAGGCACGAATTCGACCGATGGCAGAACCGGTGGCATCTCCGTTTCGAGAGATACCGGCAGAACGTGGCAAGATATTTCTTCGGGCCTTGCGAAGGATACGATCAATGTGCTGGCATTCAATTCGAATGGAGCCCTTTTTGCAGCGACGTATAATGGCGTTTTTAAATTTAATCCGACCGGCGGCGTGAACAACATTGGGAATGATGTGGCATCCTCGCTTACACTCGCGCAGAATTCGCCTAACCCAGTTTCTGTTAGCACGACGATTCACTTTACTGTTCCGGAATCCGGGCCGGTCTCGCTCAAGGTGTTCGATGTTACAGGCCGCGAAATGGCAACGGTCGCGAGCGGTTTTTATTCGCTGGGCACGTATAACGTGTCGCTTGCTGCCGATAACCTTCCCAACGGCGCGTATTATTACAGGCTTGAATCCGGGGGCCAAAGCGCATCGCGAATGTTCGTGGTCGAGCATTGATCGATCATTATCTTACACATGCTTCTAAAACCCTCTCGTATTGCGCTCGCACAGATCTCCTCGGTACTCGGAGATGTCAGCCGCAATGTGGATCGGCATGTCGAGTGTTGTGAGCGAGCATTGGAGCGCGGCGCGAATGCCATTATCTTTCCAGAACTTTCGCTTACCGGTTATACGCTCCGCGATCTGAATTTCGAATGCGCGATCGGGCTGGATTCGCCAGCATTGGCTTCGCTTAAGAAAATTTCGAAAACGATCACCATTATTTGCGGTGC
>Ga0207149_1091_pt1 | contig 15251 bp, 15 predicted proteins | sample Alteio_BWMinHeat_31_FD_153563 | JGI IMG/M metagenome (GOLD analysis project Ga0207149, IMG submission 153563) | Enriched cells from forest soil in Barre Woods Harvard Forest LTER site, Petersham, Massachusetts, United States -... | ecosystem: Environmental > Terrestrial > Soil > Temperate forest >... | reverse complement strand
TTCAAGACGGTCCCAAGATCACCCAAAATGTAGGTTCCAAGACGGGTTTTCTAACGATGATGAGTGAATGTTGATCACCTTTAATAGAGAAAAGGAATGAGCTTCGACCTTCCATCTCGATAGCGAAGATATTTTTCACCGAAAAATCTCATTAATTCCCTTTCTTCATCAGAAATCCGAATCAGCGTCTGAGGAAGGGTCATTATGGTGAACCGACGGCGGGCGTTTGAAAATATTTTTAATGTGATGAAGAGTTCGACATCAGTTTTTTTTCCAAAACCGATTAAAGAACTCCCGCCTACGGCATGAATACTGTATTGGTATTTCCTCAACTTAGCTCCATATGAGGTATAGAGCAACAATATGGAGCATTTATTTTGGAGGAAGAAAAATGAAAGTTTCTAGCCTGTTTGTTGTTGTTAACATATTAGCGGTTGTCGCAGTTGCTTCTGCTTCTGCTTCCGCCTACGCCAATCCTAAACTTGAAATAAGGTGCAAAGACGGGCGTGCATATACAGTAAACAAATTAGTAATTGTGCCTGCTGTTCAAGCATACAGCGCATACCCCAAAATGGAGGTAACCATCCAAGGTGCTCCAAGCGGGTCACAAAGCGGTTTTACAAATATTAGTAATTACATTGGACAACAATACACTAATCCTTGCGAAGTTGTTGCCGTGGACAAATAATTTGCATATCCAATTGTAGAGAATGGGATACTCATTCATTGCTTGAAACGGTTAGCCCTTCCAAGGGGACACCTGACCAGTAAACGTTATCCCCTTCAGTGGATTGAACTGCTAGATGTTAAAAAGGCCCCTGTATTTATAGATAATTAAAACTGATGCTTTTGAAGCAGGAGATTTTATGAATAAAATGTTTTTTTCCCTCGTTAGTACCTTTTTTCTTGGATCTGTAGCATTCGCCGGACAGTTCCTTTATGTCCACCCCTCACGCGTTACAACGGAGATCGTCACACTTCCTCACCGTAACAATTGCCAAGACCACTTCGGTGTAGCCGTTCTCGTCGACGGGACTCGAATTGCCACCGACTTGCCAGGAAACACTTGGTGTTATGGCTCCAATGCAGGAGATTCAAATGCGCTCAACATTCAATATCTGGAAGTTGTTAAACAAGCTTCAGAGGCAAAACCGAAAAAATTGGTAAGAGTCTTAGTCAATCCCGTCACAATGCCATTTTATCAACCTGCCCGACTCAAAGTTACTGACAAGAATGCCGAGTAACATGAGTAACGGTATTGTTTTTGATTACGGAACGGAGAAATGAATGATATTTCGAATTATTTTTGCCCTAGGGATAACATTGTAGACAATAAATTCCGGGAGTGCTCTAACCTCGACAGTAACGACACCGAAGGCACCGGAAGAATGCTGGGGACAAGGTAGTACAGACGGCCGTTTCAGTTTGTGGATTGATACGTCGTCGATCAACACCTCCCAGCTACTTGCAATTCTGTGTTTTCCGAACAATAAGGCTTCTTCGCCGTCGTGCCCGCGGGTGGACCTTGCTCACAATGGTATTTGGATTGACCTGCAGGCTTGGGGGGCCTTATGGTGGGCAGACTCGTGATCAGGTCATCAGCAGGGACAATGCCCAGTTGCATGACCTAATGAAAATTCCCTTGGTAAGTTTATCTTGCGGAGCGCCCAAAGGAAACTGATCCGAACCTTACTGCGTTGGTGGGGAGTCGCTTCGAGCGTATCCTGGAAACGGTGGGTTTGCTTACTTGCATAATGAAATCACATACCAACGAAGTCGTACACAGCTTATCGGTCGCCTTACCGATCACCTCATCCGTCAACTTCCCGGGTGACCTTAATGCTTATCCGCTTTGCACAACTATTCGAGATCAAATCGAATTAAACCCTAATCGCGCCGCGTTTGTTGTGTTAACCGGATAAGCATTGGTGACCTTATCAGTCAGCTTCCCGATGACCTTATCAGTCAGCTTCCCGATGACCTTATCAGTCAGCTTCCCGGTGGGCTTAGAACTCCCCTTCGAGGTTTATTTTCTTATTAAATTGACATAGCTACCACACAAGGGTAATGTGGCGGTGTGAAAAGGATGAAGCAGCTTGGTTTCCAGATCCTAAATAAGAAAAATATCAATTTTTTTGGGGGCGCCTACCTCAAAAACTCCAATCCCAAAACCGCAAGGCCTATTTCACATAAGAGGAGCATGCATCTTGTATTGAGATCTTCCTATGCCAAAGGAGAGTATTCCCTACTTAAGAGTGATAGGAGAATTCGCAAAATTCTCTGGACTCAGGGCAAGACTTTTGGGGTCAAGATATACCACCTCGCTAATGGTGGGAATCATTTGCATCTCATTATATTACCTCGTTCTAGAATCGCATTTAACGGATTTATTCGGGCCGTTTCGGGTCTTATTGCGAGAGCCGTCTTGGATGTGGAGAGAGGGAGGGCTTTAGGTTTTAAATTTTGGGATAAGAGGCCTTTCACTCGCATTCTCGAATGGGGAAGAGAATTCAAAGTCGTAAGTAATTACCTTTTGCAGAATACCCTTGAGGCCTTAGGTTTTATTCCTTATCAGCCGAGGTCTTATAAATTAAAACCGGCACCAAATGATCCTTTGGACTCAATGCAAATTTTTCGTAAGTGAGGAGGCCCGCTGACCAAAACCTGATTGCACCGATTAGCCATACCGGGCCCATAAGCCAAATCTGTGGCTTTCAGTTGAGCCATAAAGACTGCCTTTCAAGGCGGGTTCTAAAGAACACAGCAAGAAAACTTAAGGAGTGTCATAGGACAGACAAACTTTTTCTGACTACACTTAACTCAGCTCAATCAGATTGCTTTTTACAGAATTTTTCATCGCTGATTTTCTTTCAAACTCATTTTTTCGCCAAGGATTATGAAAGTTCAGAGGCGCGAAAAAATCAATATCACATTGACTATTGGGACAAACTGAAAAAATCGTATCCCTGGCCCAAATGTCGTGACTTTCTGATTTTCGAGCTTCACAGACATCTACTAAAAGTATGTCTTTTCTCAATTGACACACCCTGTACTTTGAAGTTTTATTAAGTGATTTGAAATAAATCAATGGAGGGTCGTTGTTATGAAATTTACCATTTTGTTAATTTCTCTATTCGGAGTTGTCGCCGTGGCAAATGAGAATCTTTGCGGGACTAGCTATGAACAGGGAGCTAAGGCTCAAGTTTGGATGGAGCAAAATATTCCATCTTTTAATCATGCACAAAACATCACCAACAATATGGTAATGAAGAGTATATACGACTATAATGACTTTTTGATCCAAATTACTGGTTTGCTTCCGAACAAAGGTTATATCTCCTACACATTCGGTTGCGATTCAGAATCTAAGAAACTATTCAAATTAACTTCCGTGGTGAAAAGTCAGAACTATGAGAATGTTGACCATAGACCTGAGGCGGTCAGTCCCTAAATTAAAAGACTGTTTTTTATCCAAAAGATTTAGAAACATGGCTCTTTTATGGCAAAATTGGAAAAATGCAGATTTGAATATCAGGTCTGCATTTTTAGTTTCTGGCTTCGGATTGATATCAAGAGAATATTGATCACGTTTAATAAAAAAGGAATGGGCTTCGAGCTTTCATCTCGATAGAGAAGATATTTTTCACTGAAAATTCTCATTAGTTCCCTCTTCAACAGAAATCCGAATCAGTGTCTGAGGAAGGGTCATTATGGTGAGCCAAAGAACTTCAATTGCGGACATTGTTTTACAAAAACTCAGGGAGAAAACTTTTCCTGCTACCTGTGGGAGTCTGACTTTCCCCCTTTGGCTTTACCCCACACAAGTGATCTACCGACTCGCCATAGCTGGAGCGCATTGAGGCGAAATACTATAAATCAATTTACCGATCAACTTATTGGAGTCGCATTATTCGAGATTTAAACCGCTCTTCTAACTTCCGATTTCGTTCATCGCCACCGGGGACATTGGCACTCAAATAGACGGGGGCCGCCAGGCCGTTCTTTGAATAGAGTTCACAAACTCGGATGACAAGACTATTAATAATAAACGAACTTAAGATGCTCGAAAGGGGCCCCACGGGGACATCTAAGAATGGAAGCCTAATGGCCGCATCCCCCTTAACTCCCCCCGTGTCTATCACATGGTCGCAGACTTCAAACAGTTTCTTCCCCTTTGAGTGACGACTCGGCGTCAACCGTGAATGCTCGACATTTGTAATGGCGACCGTGGCGACTCCGGCTTTTTTTGCGATGTCAGCCATCTCGACCGATGTCGGGTTGATCCCAGAATTTGATATGATCGTTAGGACTTCGCCTTTTTGCGGTTTGTAAATATCAAAAATAATTTGAGCGAGACCTGAAAGCCTTTCCAGGGGTCCATTTCTGAGGGGCCCGGCGTGGGGCATAAGATAACTTTCAAGCCAAGGATTCACCGGAATAAGACCACCAGCCCGGTGAAAAGCTTCCTCTACGGACATATGAGAGTGGCCCGCTCCAAAGAGGTGCCACACTTTTCCAAGCGAAAGACTTCCATAGAGTTTCTGGGCAACGGTTTCCAGCTCAGACTTTTGTGAATTCAAAATATTTTCGAGCTTTGAAACAAGTATCTCGGCGTATTGGTTCGCCGCGGGTTTTTCATCCATATCTTAAGAGTAGAACTTTCTTTTTGCCTTGGCCATCGTCCGCAAAGGGGCGGATGGTTTAAAGCGAAGGCCATATTTTGCCACCATCAGGTCCAGATCATCCACTATCTTTTCAGTCCCCAAAGAATCGGCCCATTTCAAAAGGCCTCCTCGAAAAGGCGGAAATCCAGTTCCCATGATCATTCCCAAATCCACCATTTCCGCCGACTCGACAATTTTTTCTTCAAGACAGAGGGCCGCCTCATTGATCATCGGAAATAGCGCGCGCCGAATAATTTCGCCTTCCGTCATCGTATTTTTTGGAGTGGGAAGATCAAGAATCTTATAAATCTCTGGATCCACATTGAGTTTTCTTCCATGGTCGTCGTACTTATAAAATCCTGAACCGTTCTTTTTGCCCAGCTTCTTACTATCGACCACCTTGGCCATGAGGGGCGACGCTTCCGCTCGCGGACCCAAGGCCTGGGCCAGAATCTTTGCCACCTTCACAGCGACATCAATACCGATTTCATCAATGAGATGAAGGGGGCCCATGGGCATTCCGAATTTTAAAAGAGCCTTATCGACAAACTCAACGCTGTGGCCGTTGCTAAGGATATAACAAGATTCATTTAAGTAAGGCATCAGGAGACGATTCACAAGAAAACCGGGACCATCTTTAACTACAATAGGTGTTTTGCCCATTTTTTTGGACAAATCGTAAATCGTCGCGGTCGATACGTCGTTTGTCTTGTCGCTTCGAATCACCTCGATTAAAGGCATTTTGTGAACCGGATTAAAAAAATGCATCCCCACAAATTGTTCAGGCTTCGGAAGGTCCCGCCCAATCTCAGATACGCTCAAGCTTGACGTGTTCGTGGCCAGCACTACGTCGTCGCGGCAAGCCTTGGCTGTCTCCGCCAAGACTCTTTTCTTCACATTGACGTCCTCGACAATCGCTTCAATAACCACATCTGCGGTCTTAAAGCCGGAGTAGTCCGTCGTGCCCGAAATCAACCCCATTTTTCTCTTGAACTCATATTTATTGATTTTTTTTCTCTTTAAACCTTTTTCGAAGATGTCTTCAGCGGCTTTGAGCCCTCTTCCGATGGCCGCAAGATCAATGTCTTTCAGGCGCACTGAAATTTCTTTTTCGGCTCCCAGCTGGGCAATTCCACCACCCATGGTGCCGGCCCCCAACACCGCAAGGGACTTTACATCTCTTCCTTTAATGTCCGAAGAAACACCCGAGCTTTTCTTCACTGCATCCGTCATGAAGAAAATATGAATAAGATTCTTGCTCACATCAGTAACGGCGAGCTCACCAAACCCCTTTGCCTCCCTCACAAAACCTTTTTGAGAATTGCCACCATATGTCTTTTGAATAATTTCCAGAGCCTTGACAGGAGCCGGATAATTTCCCTTTGTTTGAGCCATGAGGGTTTTTCTCGCCTGAGAAAAAATGACCATATTTCCCAGCCTATTTTCCAGAAGCTTGTTGACGAAACCTCGGGGCCGGAACTTCTCATGTCGCCTTTTGGTACCGGCGGCCGCAAACTCCTGGGCCTTTTTAAGAGCGATCTTGAGAAGAATTTCTTTGGGAACACATTGATCAAGAAGGCCAATCTTCAGCGCCTTTTTTGAATCCACCGTTTTACCAGCCAAAATGATATCGAGGGCCGCCTGAAGGCCCACGAGTTTTGGGAGACGTTGGGTCCCGCCAAATCCTGGCAAAACTCCTAATTGAATTTCTGGCAGACCCACTTTGGTGGATCTATCATCGGTCCCAATTCGATAATCACAGGCGAGGATCATCTCACAGCCACCACCGACACAGGCACCATTAACCGCCGCAATCGTCGTTTGTGGCAAAGATTCGAGTTCCGCATATATACTCTGCCCGATTTCACAGGCCATCTGCGCGTCTTCGATCGTCACTAGGTTTTTGATTTCTTGAATATCGGCTCCGGCGATAAAAATATTTTGTTTCTTTGAGACAAAGATCACTGCTTTATAAGGGGAGGTCGAGAGTTCTTTAATAACCTCCCTCAATCGCAAGAGCATTCCGCTCTTCAGAACATTTGCTTTTTCTCCCGGCAGATCAAGTTCAATCCAAGCCAGGGGTCCTTCGCCCCGGACACGCACCGAGTCTTTAATGATCTGAACCCCTTTTCCAAAATTTGAAACTGGTGTTTTATTCTCTTTCGACAATGACAGCTCCACCTTGTCCCCCGCCTATACACAAAGTCGCCAAACCATATTGGACATTTCGACGTTTCATTTCTTTAATCAGTGTCAGCACCAATCTTGAACCCGTGGCTCCCACGGGGTGCCCAAGGGCAATGGCCCCTCCATTGACATTGACAATATCCATGTTTAATTCGCCAACCGCTTCGTTTAATCCCATTCGATCTTGATAAAATTTCTTAGATGTAAAGGCCCGTTCACACCCGATGACCTGGGCGGCAAAGGCTTCGTTAAGTTCGACAAGCCCCATGTCCTTTAATTTAAGCCCCGCCCGCTTGAGCGCAATGGGAGTCGCCAAGGCCGGCCCCAATCCCATTCTTTCGGGCTCAAGGCCCGCATAGCCATAAGATCGGATCACTGCCAGGGGCTTGTACCCAAGACTGGTCGCCTTTTCCCTCGACATCAACAAAAGCATCGCCGCCCCATCCGTGATCGGGCACGCATTTCCCACCGTAACAGTCCCATATTTTCGATCAAAATAAGGTTTTAGTTTCCCCAGTTGCTCCATGCTTTGGCCATCCCTAGGACCCACGTCATCGCGAACAAATTTGTCATATTTGGGAGGTAGAAATACAGGAGTGATCTCTTGACCCAGAATTCCATTCTTTTGGGCGGCGACGGCCTTGATGTGGCTTCCTAACGCATATTTGTCTTGTTCTTCCCTTGAAATTTCAAATTCTCGCGCTAAAATTTCGGCCGTCTGCCCCATGTTCAACCCGCAAAAAGGATCCGTCAGCCCGACCATGATTGAAATAATCGGCTTCAAGTCACTTGGTCGCATGTGAGTGAAGGCTTTGACTTTATCCGGTAACGTTTTCGCACCCATGGCCTTGGCAAAGGTATCGGTAAATTCTTTTGAAAATAAAAGGGGCATTTGCGACATGCTCTCGGTTCCACCGGCGACCACAACATCTGCCGAACCCGCTTTAATTTTGTCAAAGCCAGAGGTCACGCTTTCCATGGCGGAGGCGCAATTGCGATGAACCGAAAAAGCTGAGACTTCTTTTGGAACTCCGGAATTTAAGGCGACCACACGCGATATATTCACGGCGTCCGCCGGGGCTCCCGTATTTCCGATGATTACTTCATCTATGGTCTTCACATCAAGATTGACGTTGGCGATAAGTTGCTTAAGGGCCGTACTTCCCAGCTCCGCCGGGTGCACCTCCTTGAGGGAGGTTCCGGCTTTGGCAAAGGGAGTTCGTATTCCATCAATGATGACGACATCGCGGGGGGAGGACATGCTGGTGGTCCTTTCTCATTTGGAGCTCTAAATCCTTCGTCAATTAGTACAGTCACGAAAGAAAGAGTCAAGAAATCAAGGGTTCCAACTAAAATGACGTAATGCATTAGAATCCACTCGGTCTTGGCCCTTGCATTGACATGTCTTCCGCGCAAGCCTATCTTCAGACCAAGCCCAAACACGAAGTTTAGAGGAGAGGCAATAACATGTCCTTTGAAGAAGATGCCCTGACTTACCATAGCTCTGGCCGCAAAGGGAAAATTGAAGTCGTATCCACCAAACCCTGCTATACGCAGCGTGACTTGGCCCTGGCCTACACTCCCGGAGTAGCCGAACCCTGTAAGCAGATCGCCCAACATCCTGATAAGGTCTATGACTACACCACCAAGGGAAATCTCGTCGCCGTTATCACGAACGGATCGGCTGTTTTAGGACTGGGCAATATCGGGGCTGCGGCCGGCAAGCCCGTCATGGAAGGAAAAGGAATTCTTTTCAAGAGATTCGCCGATATCGATGTTTTTGACATTGAATTGAATTCTCAGGATCCCGATCAAATCATAAACGCGATCCGTCTTCTTGAACCTACATTTGGTGGAATTAATTTAGAGGACATCAGAGCGCCGGAATGTTTCTACATTGAAGAAGAGCTCAAAAAAACGATGAACATTCCCGTTTTTCACGATGACCAGCACGGTACGGCCATCATCAGCGGCGCTGCCTTTATCAATGCCCTAGAGGTGACCGGAAAAAAAGCGGCCGAGGTGAAGGTTGTTTTCAATGGCGGAGGAGCCGCAGCCATTGCGTGCGCCAAACTTTTTGTCAGTCTAGGCGTGACGTACAAAAATCTCATCATGTGCGACACCAAGGGCGTCATCTACAAGGGCCGGACCGAAGGGCTCAACAAATACAAAGCGGAGTTCGCTGTTGAAACCAACGCAAGAACATTGAAAGACGCCATGATGGATGCCGATGTTTTTGTTGGAGTCAGCGTTAAAGGGGCTGTGACCAAAGAAATATTAAAGGGTATGGCTAAAAATCCCATCGTTTTCGCCATGGCCAATCCGGACCCAGAAATTACCTATGAAGATGCCTTAGCGGCTCGACCCGATATCCTTATGGCCACAGGTCGCAGCGATTATCCAAATCAAGTCAATAATGTCTTGGGATTTCCCTTTATCTTCAGAGGGGCCCTCGACGTGAGGGCTAAGGCGATTAACGAAGAAATGAAAATCGCCGCGGTTCACGCGTTGGCGAAGTTGGCCCGCGAAGATGTCCCTGATTCTGTTTCAAGGGCCTATGGGGGAACCAAATTTACATTTGGGCCCGAATACATTATTCCGAAACCATTTGATCCCAGAGTTCTTTTATGGGTTTCTCCCGCCGTGGCCGAAGCAGCCATGAAAAGCGACGTAGCCCGCCTTCCGATTAAGAATATGGAGGAGTATAAAGAACGTCTGGAGCGGATGCTGGGAAGTTCCAGAGGGCTCATTCGAAACGTCATCAATAAAGTAAAGCATTCAAGCCCAGACTTGTCCCACCTTCCCACGATTGTGTTTCCAGAAGGATACAGCGAAAAAGTTTTGCGAGCCTGCCAAGTCATTGCCGAGGAGCGCGTGGCTCGGCCGATTATTTTAGGAAATGAGACCAATGTTAGAAAGACCATCAAAGATTTACAGTTATCGTATCTAAAAGACGTCCAAGTCATTCAGCCCATCAAAACTGACAGATTCCATATTTATGCCAAGAAGCTTCATGAAATGAAAAAACGAAAAGGCATCACTTTGACCGAGAGTGAACGATTGGTTTATGACCCCAACTACTATGGAGCCATGATGGTTCATATGGGGGACGCTGACGGTCTGATTAACGGGGTCACCCAGAGTTATGCTGAAGGGGTTCGTCCTATTTTGCGGGTGCTGGGAACAAATCCCGGAGACGTAGCCGCTGGACTCTATTTGATTGTGCAAAAGAATAGAACGCTCTTCTTTGCTGACACGACCGTTAATATTGACCCCACGGCCGAGCAACTCGCTCGCATCGCCTGCGCCAGCGCCGACGTAGCGCGCTTCTTTGACGTCGATCCCCGTATCGCCATGCTTAGCTTTTCAAATTTTGGAAGTTCCCGTTACGCCCAATCCACGAAGATGATGAACGCCGCTGACCTTGTCCGAAAAATGCGTCCAGACCTCATCGTGGATGGAGAGATGCAGGCCGACACCGCCGTCGACCCAGGGTTGGTGAAAGAGCTGTTTCCCTTTTGTGAAATTAAGGATGGTGCAAATGTCCTTATTTTCCCCGATTTGAATAGCGGAAATATTTGTTATAAACTTATTCACAAACTCGGCAACGCCGAGGCCATTGGACCTATTCTCATGGGAGTCACCAAGCCCGCCAACGTGATGCAAAGGTCCACGGACGTCAATGACATTTTAAATATGGCCGCGATCACGGCGATTCAATGTCAAACTATGAAGACTCGTTACCAACACACCCATGCTTGACCTCACCCCTCGCCCGGAAAAAGCCGTACTCGTCGGAGTCGGAATGAAATCAGACAACCAGGCCGAACTCGAAAACAATCTTGATGAGCTCGGTCAACTCGCTGAAACCGCCGGCGCTGTCGTCGTGGGAGTCCTTCGACAAAGGCTTGAAAGAATTGTCCCCGCCACCTTCATCGGATCAGGAAAAATCGAAGAAATCGCTCGCCTGAAAGATGAAACCCAGGCCAACCTCGTCATCGTGGATGTAAAACTTTCTGGAGCCCAACAGAGAAATATTCAGGAACTCATCGGCTGCAAAATTCTGGATCGGGCTCAACTCATTTTAGATATCTTTGCTCAACGCGCTCAAACTCGGGAGGGAAAACTCCAGGTCGAATTGGCTCAACTCAAAGACCAGCTGCCGAGGCTTATCGGAGAAGCCATTGCGGGGCTCTCCAGACTTGCCGGGGGTATCGGAACCAGAGGCCCCGGTGAAACAAAACTTGAGATGGATCGTCGGAGAATTAAGACGAGGATTGAACAAGTGACCAAAGAGTTGGAAGCCGTGAGAAAGTCCCGGGCCCTTCACAGAAAGAGGCGCCAGGCCAGTCACGTGCCTGTCATTTCGCTCGCCGGCTATACCAACGCTGGAAAATCAACCCTCATGAACAAACTCACCAACTCAGACGCCTATGTGGAAAATAAATTGTTCGCCACTTTGGATCCCATGACCCGAAAGCTCAGACTGCCCAGTGGAAAACAAGTCGTCATGACCGACACCGTCGGTTTCATCAATAATCTTCCCCACGATCTCATCGAAGCTTTCAAAGCCACCTTTGAAGAAATCGGCGCTGCGGATATCATAGTGCATGTTCATGACGCCTCTCATCCTTTTCAAGTGGAACAGTCAGAAGTCGTAAGTAAACTTCTCAGTGAAATCGGAGTCTCAGAAACGCCGGTCATTCATGTTTACAATAAAATGGATCTCGCCAGCGGTGCTGTGGAACGCACGACACCTCGCGAACCTCCCTTCGTCAATGTGTCCGCATTAGATGGGGCAGGCCTCGATAGGCTTTTGTCACTTATTGACCAACATCTTCAGGAGACAGCCGTTCCTGTGGACCTCTATTTGCCCGCAGACGAACCGGGACTCATTTTCAATTTAGCTCGGGACGGAAAAATTTTATTTCAAGAGCCAAATCTTGATACGATCCGTTGTAGGGTTAAACTGACGGAAGAGGCCCTTCAGAGGTGGAGCCAGTATCTGGAAAATTTTAACCATCATCGCGACGAATCGCACTGATAGGTTCATTTTGGGCCACTTTCCAGGCCGGGACAAAAGTGCCTAGAAGCGTCAATAAGATTCCGAGAATCACGATCGTGACGATCATCAGGGGTTCGACTTTAACCGGAAATGAGGTATCGTAGTAAATATCCGGAAGACGGATCAGTGGGTAGTGAACCAAGATATAACAAATCAAAAGGCCAAGACCTGTTCCCCCCAATATGCCGAGCAACCCCAAAGTAAGCCCAATGAACATGAAAATTCGTCTTACGGTATTTTTCGTCGCTCCCATGGCTTTGAGAATGCCCACATCCATTCTCTTCTCAGTCACCAGCAAAACCAAAACCGAAATAACTGAAAAGCAGGCGACCAAAACTGTAAGGCCTAAAAATACCCCCATGAGTGTCTTCTCCATGCGAAGAGAATAGAAAAGAGCGGCGTTCATATCTTGCCAAGATTTCACATGACCTAAATTCAATTTTTTGAGTTTAGCCGCGACTTCCGGCGCAGATTCGGGATCATCGAGGCGAATCTCCAGGCCCGTCTCGAGGCTGGCGGTATCTTTCAGACGGCGCATCCCGTGATCAACATCAAAGAAAATAATATGACCGTCTACATCAGGCACATCGGTTCGAACCAGGGCTTTCACAAAAGCCTTCTCATAAATGGGCATTTCTCCCGCTGGCAAGAGCAGACTTTCAGGAGCCACCAAGGTGACTTCGTCCCCTTCAAAAATACCCAGGCTGCGGGCGAGATCGACCTCTTTAGGTTTCAAATCAAAATCAACCGCCGAAGATTCATTTTTCGAAGTCGCAATGGCTCCGCCGGAAGCGTCGTCCACGACAACATTATGTTTTATTTTTTTCGCCAACCTTCGGATCAACCCAGGCTCCTCACCTTGAGCCACAGCGCCAGAAAAGATCCCATCGACGGTTCTCAAGATGACATCTTGCTTAGAAAATCGCTCAATCTTTGCGCCTTTTTTAAAGACGCGGTTCACCTTCTCCTGAACTTCAGGGGTATTGTTATCGATAACGATATGTGGCTCAATACCCAGAAGTCGGGTCTTTATCGCTTCATCAAACCCCGCCATCACCGAGAGCACGACAACCATGGCCAAAACCCCGATGCCGATCCCTCCCACAGAAATCAAAGCGATGGTTTTAACCGTAGACCCCTTCGTCGAACTCCATAGATACCGTAAAATAAAAAGCCTTTCTAACATGATTTCATTTAACGGGATGACTCTCAGAATGTCGAGAAAATGAGCACTGACTTACGAAAAATGGCAAATTCTCACAGTTTTCAACCTATCTACAAGGTCGAAGGCCTCTTCTGGCATAAAGGTTGAAGTGCTCTGAGAACCACTATGATGAAAAAACTAGAAAAAGTTTTGGTCTCCTCAGTATTGTGCCTGGCACTTGTATTGTGCCTGGCACTTTGTAGCCCTCTTACGGGATGTGGCGGAACTAAAAGTAGCTCTACCCCAGGCCAGTCAACTCAAGTTGATCCAGGTCGTCCCACAAACCAAGATAACCAAGACAATCAAAGTCCCGACAGTCCGAATATTCACCCTACCCAGGTGGGCCCTCGCTATAAAGTTCCTCAAAGAAACGGAACCAATGCCAGTGTCCCGTGGACCGCAGCCCCCCCTTCACAGCCCAATGGAAATACGCCGGCCACCAATGAGTCCGTTCTTCCCCAATGGCCTGGACTGACTGTGACGCCTCCAAAAATGATGGAGGATAAAGTCGCAGCACCCATCATTAAGATGGGAATGGACCTGTTGGCCCAGTTTCGGGCCGGAAAAAAATACGCTGCTGAAATTAATGGAGAAAATCCCCTCAAGATGGCTCTCACCATTAAACTCGCCAGCAATGATGAAGTTCAAAAAATATCGCTTAATGGAGGCCTCATCATTTCCCCTGTACAAGGCCCTAGCTATATCGTGGCCAATGGAGAGGCTTCCCCGGGAGATTTGGCGCATATTTTCGCACACCAGGCTCAACATATCTTTGACGAAATAGAAGAAGAGGCGTTCCTCGAAGTCAATCCCCCTTTGAAGGCCAAAATTTACGCGACTGTTAAAAAATATAAACCAGCAGCGACTCAATTCACGGTCAGTCAGGACGACTTGCCTTCAATTAATTTCATTTTGACGTCACTTTTTTGCTCTGAGGCCAGAGCCTATAACCGGAATCTTATTCTCGTTTCTGAGGGTCTTTTCTATAGCAACGCGGATGCGCTTAAGAAGGTGTCCCTGAGCCAATTGATTGTGGCTCAATATATCTCAAAAACAGGAATCGCGCTGGCGTCGGATCCCGAGACCTTGACCACGCAGTGCCTTCGCGCCAGGTCCTTTACGGATTTTTTAAAGTCGATCGGTCAATAGTCATCTAGTGAAAATAGAACGGAAACGTTGGCGGAGATTTTGCCAAAACCCGTGATCTTGTTTTTGATAGTTTTTGAGAGCGAGACCGAATCGGTTGAGAAAAGCCTCTGGGTTCATACTTTCAATATTTTGAGGATCTTTAAAGTTGCCAATAAGTTGGTCAAGAAGTTTGATTTCAATCTCGGTATACTTTAGGATTTCTAGTGCAAGGTCGACCGAATTCGTCTGAGGCTTTTGATCGAATTTTATGGTCTCGGAGGGATTGACCTTCGCTTCATCCTTCTGTGTCTCCTTTGAAATCGTTGTTTGGTTTGCCTCATTTTCCATGTCCTGCTCGATCACCACCCCTGTTTTTATTCCCTCAAGACAGTTCCACTCGACAACTTGACCATTAAAATTTAATTGCTGTTTAATTATATTGTCGCGACGGTCGGCCCATGTGAAAAGGTCAGTCCCTGTGGTGCTGTGGTACCAGCGACTCACGAGATCCTCATTTTCTGTTTTAATCATGTCAACGGCGACTTCTTTGAGGCTTCGCCCGACAGTTTTTCCGTTAAAAAATTCATAGGTGACCTTTAAGCTTTCATTTTGTTTTATGCTCATTGGTTAGCCGGCTCTCTCGTTTGAGTTTGAGTTTGAGTTTTATTTTTATCTTCTTCTTCTCGGAGTTTGGCCTGTTCTTCTTGAACGTCTTTTACAGCCCCCCTCAGTAGAAATGATTTCTGCATCGCTTTCAAAACAATGACCGCTTCCCGAAGGGCCTCCACGCTCTTTTGGCTAGCTTCAGGGAGTTTGGGCGCAACCTCGGCTAAAACCGGTAGGAATTTGTTGAGTTCCGTCGTCAATTTCGCCATTTCTTCCATTGTTCTTGAGCCGCTTTCTGTGAGTTCCGGCAAGCGCTTAGAAAATTCCTCCATGGCCGGTACCATCCCATTGAGTTCCCCTGTGAGTTTGTTCATATTTTCAAAACTCTTCTTTAAGA
>Ga0207149_1090_pt1 | contig 15288 bp, 12 predicted proteins | sample Alteio_BWMinHeat_31_FD_153563 | JGI IMG/M metagenome (GOLD analysis project Ga0207149, IMG submission 153563) | Enriched cells from forest soil in Barre Woods Harvard Forest LTER site, Petersham, Massachusetts, United States -... | ecosystem: Environmental > Terrestrial > Soil > Temperate forest >... | reverse complement strand
CGCGCTCCGTCTTAACGCGTTCCCTACGTTCTTCGAGTGGCAGGTCGGTTGGCGTTGGTTGACCAGTCGCTTTGTCAAGAAATACCAGAATAGGATCGATCGGTTCGAACGTCTTCTCTTTTACCTTCAGCCCGGGTTGGACGAAACGCTCGGGAGTCCAATTCTTAGATCGCAGCTTAATTATCTCCAGAAAACTCGCCAAGTATCTTTGCTCGTCGTCGAGCAACGTCTGTGCAACTTCGTCAAGCTGATCTATTTTCCATCGGCGCAGTTTGATAGAGACATATCTACGGAGCGTTGGATAAACCCTTCTTAGCACTTCCTCGGCGGCCGCCAAACTCGCAAGCAACCCCAGAATCTTGCCAACGATGTACTCTGGACCAATCCAACGAAATAAGGTTTCGAAGAGATCTCGCATTTAACCTCAACCTCCTGTACGCGGGAAGCGGATGACCCCTTGATTCTTGACACCCGAGAAACTGGTGCGTGTTTCTGATCTTTATACAGCGCCCTGGTGGCACCACGGCTGATCGGAGCAAAAGCCGAATTGTCTCTACGAAGAAAAGCTAGGATCCGGGTTAAGGGGAAGAGATATATAAACCGCTGGGAATTATGAGTGTGTAAATTCGTTTTGTCAACGGGGCGCTATCCTGGCAAGCCACCATTTTTCAGGTATTGACGAACTCACGAATTGATGCCAGCCTGGTGCCCCAGGTTCGCGTCGGTTTTTGACGCTGACCTGGGTCAGCACATACCGGCGCGGCTCGCAGGTTACCGCCCAAAAAACCGGCGGGAGCGTGGGGCGTCAGGCCAGACGCGGGTCTGCTCCGGCTGAGAGTACAATTGTGCTGCAACTCCCGCAGCCCCGATAGGCTCCTGATCCGAAGGCAGCGAGAGTTTCCCGAAAATCACAACGTGAGAGGAGCCCAATTCGCCATGCCTAGATTATCCATAGAAGACCGAATCCGCGAAGCCTACATCGAAATGGCGCGGCAAGCCAATCATCGTCCGCACGCGCCCGAAGGTGCACGTCGGGACGACGATTTGAAGGACGAAGCGGCTGCCTACGCGCGGGAATTCATCGCTGAAGAACAGACCACCGAATTCGACATCGGAGTTAGCGATTTCACAACGAACCGCGCTCTCGTTTATACGATTGAGGCAGCACGGTGCATGTGTGCCGGCGCTTTCGGCGCAGACCGTGCCGTAAAGCTTCTGGAAATGGCACTGAAGGAAGCGAGGACTGAACTCGCAAAGGTTCCACCTCTCCCCGAGGAACTCCGGGGAGCCAGGCTGGGCTGAAAGTTCCACAAATAAAACAAATCTGCCCGGCGCTGCCCCAGGTTCGCGCCCGTTCCTTAGTATATTCAGGCTCGTAACACCCGTTCTTCGGGCGCTAACCTGGGCTTTGCCATATTCCGAAGGAGACAGCCCCAGAGTCATAGCTACAGATCGTCTTGCGCCATCAGGCCCACACAGTTCGCACACTTTACGTTTCACAGTTTGGGAACCGTCTTCAGGGCCCATCCACTTTCCCCTTGATCTCATCCTCCCGACAAGATATTATGTATAACAACTTATTATCTACAAGATAATTTCGTTCTTTGACAACCTGACAAGGGCGCAGCCTTGGCCATTACCAACTGCTGAGTTCGACAAACCAGACGAAGGCGAAAACCTTCGTCCGGCGCTTTGCTGTTGTCCAGAGCGTAGGAGCAACCCGGCCCAAACAGCCGTGCTAACTCCAACGTTTTGAATATTTTGCCTGTAACTACCTTAAGAACCATAGATCTACAAGGAAAAATTTTTCCTGGCCCTTTGCTTTCTAGATTTTGCGGGTAATTGAGCGTTTTTTTTGAGGGAAATTCTGCACCAGAACAGGTGCAGTGCTCGAAAACAGTCGCCGAAAAAACATGGATGATGCGCTGGGAGAGCACAGGAGGCCGACAGCCGTCCTCACGTCGCCCGATCCGAGACGGGCCATCCACGGGACTAGAGTGCCCTCTGCGCGCAACTCCGTTACAATCAGCGTTCGAACCCATGAAACTCGCACAAATTGCTTCCGCCTTGGGTGCCCGCCTGGAAAACGGCTCGCCTGCGACTGAGATCACTGGCGTGGCTGGAATTGAACAAGCCGGCCCGGGAGATCTCACTTTTGTTGCCAACGTGAAATACACAGCGGCCGCGCGGACCACCAAGGCATCGGCAATCGTGGTTAGCGAGGACTTTCCCGCGGTCGCGACGGCGATGTTGCGGAGTAGTAATCCCTATCTGACATTTGCTCGAGCTATCGCGTTGTTTCATCCGGCGGAGAAATATGCGCCGGGAATACACACGACCGCAGTGGTTGATCCTTCGGCAAAGATTGGTGCCGGAGCCCATGTCGGGCCCTATGTGGTGGTCGGCGAAGACGTGGTCATCGGGAGAGATTCGGCGTTGCTGGCGCACGTCGTTATCTATCGGGGTGTTCGCATCGGCGACAACTTCTTCGCGCATGCGCATGCCGTAGTTCGCGAGCGCTGTCGCCTGGGAAATAATGTGCTGCTTCAGAACGGCGTGGTGATTGGCGGAGACGGATTCGGCTTCGCCAAAGATGATCAAGGTCACTGGCACAAAATTCCGCAACCGCAACCGGTGGTGATCGGCGATGACGTAGAAATTCAGTCGAACTCCTGCATTGACCGCGCGAGTGTGGGGGAAACCCGCATTGCGCGTGGAACTAAGATTGACAATCTGGTGCAGGTGGGACATGGCTCGCACATCGGAGAAGACTCACTGCTGGCATCGCAAGTCGGTCTAGCCGGCTCAACGGAACTGGGGAAGAACGTCATCCTGACCGGTCAGGTGGGCGTGGTGGGCCATTGCAAAATCGGGGATGGCGCCATCGTCACGCCGCAGAGTGGAGTTGCGGGAGACGTGCCTGCCGGAGCGATTGTGAGCGGGGCTCCTGCAATTGATCACAAGCTGTGGTTGAAAGTTTCCGCGCTGCTGAGCCGCCTGCCGGAGATCGCAAAGGCAGTTCGGGCGAAACCAAAAGCTTAAACCACAAAGGACATCCTTCGACTCCGCTCAGGGCAAGCTCCAGTTCTCAAAGAAAACCGGTCAAGCCGAGGCCGTTCCTTCGTGGACCTTTGTGTCCTTTGTGGTTATTGGGTTGGTCTCCTGCATCTCGGGAGGCAATCCACCGTTGATTGCATGCCGCACTTTGGCCATCAAACAGTCGCGGCTGCTGAAATCTTCGGGTTCTATCGGTTCGTGGAAAATCACGGAGACCGTGCCGGGTTTGATTGAGAACCGTTTTTTTGGCATGACATAGTGCGTTCCCACGATGGTGACAGGAACTACGGGCACGCCACATTCCTCGGCCAGGTAGAATGGCCCCTTCTTGAACGGCAACAGCTTGCCATCGTAGGAGCGGTGGCCTTCGATGTAAATGCTCATGTTGACACCCTGCCGAATGACATCAGCCGCAGCGCGCACTGCGGCGATTCCTGATTCCCTATTTCCTCGGTCCACGGGCACAAGCGAGCCAAACCGCATCACCCTTCCCAGGATCGGATAGCTGAACAATTCTTTTTTCACCATCACCGATGTCCGGCGAGGAATCAGAGGCAACAGAATTGGCGGATCAACATTGGAGACGTGATTCGACATGAAGATATAGGTACGAGCCGGGTCGAGGGTGTCGAGTCCAACCGTCTGCACACGAATTCCAGCGAGGCGAATTCCTGTCCATGCGCCCCACATGCCCATGCGATAGAGAAAACTGACGTCGCCGGTGAGGATGGTCCAGGGAAAGCCGAGTAAGGCCGCGAACGGCAGCAGCACTGCCCAGAAGCCCAGCATCAGGATGGTACGAATCAAAGGCGTTGCTCTCCGTCAACTTTTGGAATTCGCTTGACTCACAGTCAACTTGCTGCCGGCGCCAGAGCTTTGCGACTGGCCCGTGCCCACAGATTTCAGACGCTCTGGAAGCTTCTCGTAGATTCCGCCAAACCCGCCATTGGAGAGAATGGCCACGACGTCCCCGGAACGCATCTCAGGCGCGACCAGTTGTACGATGCCGTCAACGGATGGAACCATGCGCGCGCGCCGCCCGTGTTTCTGGATTTCAGCTGCCACGGCGCTCAGGTCGAGACGCTCTGCTTCGGGGATGACGTCTGATCGATAGGCATTCGCAACCACAACTTCATCAGCCAGCGCCAGACTCTTTGCCAGATCATCCTGCAAGACATTACGCCGCAGCGTGTTTGAACGTGGCTCCAGGATTACCCATAAACGGGAACCAGGATAACTCGATCGCAACGCCGTCAAAGTCCCGGCAATGGCAGTGGGGTGATGGGCAAAATCGTCGATGATGGTAATTCCGTTCACTTGAGCGCGGACTTCAAGACGGCGCTTCACGCTCTTGAAGGTTTTCAGTGCAGCCGAAATTTCCTCTCGTGAAATGCCACATGCGGAAGCCATGGCCGCGGCTGCAGTTGCATTCCACACGTTGTACTCGCCGCCCAAAGCGTATTCGAAATCCCCCCAAGGCTTGCCATTGCGCAGAACCGACCAGGCGGTACGGCCGGGAGTCAGGCGAAGATCGGTAACTTGCCAATTTCCATTTGCACTTGATCCGTAGCGTTCTACAGGACAAAATGAGCGGGCGATACAGCGGTTGATACTGTCTCCGGTGTCGAAGGCAATGATCCTGCCTCGCTGAGGCACCAGATTTACCAGGCGTTTGAAGGCTGTTTCCACTGCGTCAAGATCCTTGTAGATGTCAGCGTGGTCAAATTCGACCGAGGTCAGAATCACGGAGTCGGGAAAGTAATGAAGGAATTTTGGCCCCTTATCGAAGAAAGCGGTATCGTATTCGTCGCCTTCGATGATGAAGTGCTTTCCCTGCCCCAACTGAAAGCTGCTGCCGAAATTCTCCGCGATACCGCCGATCAAGAACGAAGGATGCAATCCAGCGGTGTGAAAGATCCACGCCAGCATGGAAGTGGTTGTGGTCTTTCCATGAGTCCCTGCAACGACCAGCACTTCTTTGCCGCGCAGAAATTCATCGTGCAAAATCTGCGGCATGGAACAAAACGGAATGCGTTGATCGAGTACGTATTCCAGTTCCACGTTGCCGCGTGACATCGCATTCCCCACGACAACCAGATCGGGTTTTGGCTGCAGGTTCTCCGCAGCGAATGGTTGGGCCAGCGGAATCCCCAGAGAAGAAAGAAAGTCAGACATGGGCGGATATGCGGCCGCATCCGATCCGCTGACACGATGCCCGCGTTGCTGCAGCATTCCAGCCAGCGAGGCCATTGCTGTCCCACAGATTCCGATGAGGTGAATATGTTTCTTGTCCGTCATGATTTCGTTTGCTTAAATCCGGTCGGCATATGGGCTGCTCAAGACTTAGACGCACGTGATGATATCGCAACCGGCACTGTCGCAGATTCCAGAATCCGGAGGCTTGCCAGGTTGCTATCAACCTCCAGAGCAGCCCGCACCCCTATGGGAAGAGTGATATTTCCCTGCGACACATGGCCGGAGCGCAAACCAAAAGCTATGGGAACGCCCAAATCGCCCACTACGCGCAAGACAACCTGTTCCAGGGTGTACTCCTGGTTTTTGACCTGCTTGCAATCGAGCATTTCGCCGAATACGAGGCCGCGAACGTCGGCCAGTTTGCCGGCAAGCTTCAACTGCATGAGCATACGATCTATCTGATAAGGCTTCGCTCCCACATCTTCAATGAAGAGAATTGTCCCTTGAGTATTGATCTCATACGGCGTGCCCAGAGAGCTCACGAGGATGGAAAGGCACCCGCCATAAAGAATGCCCTCCGCTGAACCAACTGCCAGGGGTTTCATTCCTGAATCGTTGCCGGAATGGATGGCCCACTGGGAAGCGCCGATAAGAGCAGCCTTCCACGACGCAAGATCCACACCACCGGGTTGAGCGAAATCCTTCGCCACCATGGGGCCGTGAAATGTGATCAGGCCGGTGGAATCCAGGATGTGCGTCATCAGGTTGGTCAGGTCGCTGTACCCAACAAAGATTTTGGGATGCGATTTAATCTTAGCCAGATCAAGCGACTCAAGGAGATAGTTGACGCCGTATCCTCCGCGAGCGCAGACAATTGCTCGTACATCGTCGCGGGCGAACACCTCGTTCAGCTCGCTGGACCGGCGCTGGACCGAGCCGGCGAAATACAGATCTTTGTCGAGAATTGACTCCTTGTATATCGGCTTATATCCAAGCGTCCGCAGCGCATTGCAGCCGACTTCCAGCAGTTCCCTTTTAATGTTACTGGCGGGTGCGATGATTCCAATCGTGTCTCCGGGTTGAAGTGCTGGAGGCTTGATGCGCGGGATGGGTGAGTTCGGCATTGGAGTAGATGTCGAGCAGCTATGTTAAATCCTAAACAAAAAATTCTCCCTGACAGACAATCTGGGCGGGGCCGCGCAGAAATACCTCGCGCTCCCAACGCACGGTTTGCACTCCTCCGGGAGCATGAACTCGCAGGGGAGATCGGGCCTTCTTGGAAGCTATTGCCGCGACAGCAGCAGCACAAGACCCAGTTCCAGAAGACTGCGTTTCGCCGACCCCTCGCTCAAAGAAACGAACGTTGATACTTCCTTCATTTTCAACATTTACAAACTCAACATTAACTCCGCGCTTGAAGTTGGATTGTTGCCCGATTTCGGCAGCTTCCGCCTGCCAGCCAGTAGTAAATTTCGTTACGAAGACAGAGAAATGAGGATTGCCCATCGAAACCGGAATGCCTCGCACCTCGCGATTGGCCAACTTGATGGATAGCTCTTCACTCACCTCCGGCTCTCCCATGGCGATCTCGAACTGGTACTGCGTGTCGCGGCGAGAGATGAGAGTACAAATCTTCAGGCCTGCACCGGTGCGAACCACAACCTTCTCTTTTGCTTGAGTAGAGCAAATGTGCGCGGCCACACAGCGGGTGCCATTGCCAGAAATCTCGGCCTCGGACCCGTCTGCGTTGAATAGGCGAGCATGCACGTCGGCATCCGGGGCGGGAAAGAGAAATTCCACTCCATCAGCGCCCACGCCCTCGTGACGATCACAAATGCGCCGGCTAAATGCAAGCAGGTCTGCCGGAGCTTTAGCGCCATCCACAATGAGGAAATCGTTTCCGCAAGCACTGGCTTTGACGAAAGGAATGGAACTGCCGGACGAATTCATTCCGAATGCACCGGGCCGAGCGCAGTGACGCTAAGAAAGACGGGGGATTGCTTCAGCCCATGCAGGACCTGGTTCTGATCCTTGCGTGTTGCCTCTAACGTAAACTGCACACGGATGTGCTGCCGGGTCACAGCAACTTGCGTGTCCTGCATCATGGAATGTACGGATTCCAAAACACGGTTTATTTCGGCTGTGATTTCGTCGGCGTTGCTGCCCGCGACTTCGTACCCATGAACCCCCGTTTTCAAGCCCAGTTGATCTTCCACGCGTCCCAGCAGAAAAAGGCAAAGCAGGATCAGTGCGGTTGCGAATGTTGCGGTGACATAAAGGCCGCCTCCGACGGCCATTCCCACAGAAGCGACGACGAAGATTGTCGCGGCCGTGGTCAGGCCGGTAACCAGTTTGTCACGGGCATGAAGAATGGAGCCTGCACCGATGAAACCGATTCCGGGAATGATCTGGGCGGCGATGCGAGTGTGGTCTCCGATATGTTCAACCGCCAGTTCATCGGAGAGAAGCGTGAACATGGCCGCACCCATACAGATAAAAAGGTTGGTACGCAGACCCGCGGGGCGATGCTTCAACTGGCGTTCCATGCCGATAGCGCCGCCAAGAATTGCCGCCAATACCAGGCGCGCAATCGAGACCCAAACGATCGAAGACATCTCGCCCAGGAGAATGTCGTGGATATGGCTCCAATTTGGCATCGGTTGGCTGAATTTTATCACCGGAAAACTGCGGTCCAACGCGATAGTCTCGAAAGTGGTTAACCGGGATGATTACCTGGACGAGAAGGCATTTACCACAGAGGGCACAGGGGTCACAGGGGATCCACGTCTAATTCTGGATGGGCCGAGGAGCAGGAGCCACGGGATGCGTCCAATAGATTGTTGCTGGAGGTTGACCGGTGGCATCGATCACCATGATTGAGGTCAGACTCTGCTTGCTGACGCCGCGAGCGACTGGGTCCCCGTCCATGGCAACCACGTAATCCACGTAGGCCGCAGGGTTGGCCAACGCATGTTCCCACAAACCCTGAGGATCAAGCGGACGTTTCCAAGTACGGTGATTGCCTTCGCTGATGACGCGGCGCAACGGAATTCCGGCTTGTTGTAATACGCCCACGTGATCTCCGAGGTACATCAAGAGTGAGGAATCAGGTGGCAGCTTCTTCAGGTTGTTGGCGAGTTCCGTCTCGAGAGCGATTCGGGTTCGGGAGTTAATCGAGGCTTCGCGGAAACAAATGGGTTGAGCCTCCCATACAGACGCATAGCTAGCAGCCAGCAGGAGCAGAGCCGTCACCACAACTGCTGTTTTCGCAGTCTTGTGTAGCGCGAAGCCTAAGAAATAGTGGACGATCGCTGCCCCAGCCACCGCGAATGCGGGCAGGAGTTGCAGTCCGTAGCGCACGTTGTAAAACGAAAAGGGCCACCAGACCGGAAGAAAAATCGGCACTCCGCTATAAGACACTGAAAGCGTGTAGAACAAAAGCGGCAGCCAGAGCAACAAGAGAGGCCAGAGTTTGGGCCTGTGAAACACAATCAAAACTGCGCCAGCCAGCAATACAGCTACCCAAAGTTTCTGCCCGAACCCTTCCGCCATGTTCAGTTCCCCCGATTTCAAGAAGAAGCTGAATGCGACGGGCAAGTTGTGATCACCGGGATGCGCTGGGGATCCGGGAGTAGCAGTCTTCTGCTCGATAGCGCGCGCGGAGTAGGGGCCATTGGCAAACTCAAGCGGATTGCGATAGATGATGGCGTTGTAAGCGAGCCAGAATGCGGGCGCCGCGACTGCAAGAAAGATAAATTTTGCAAAGGCGCCGCGTAATGCTAAGAAATTCTGTTTGTCTCGCAGCATCATGATTGAGGAAGCAATGCCGACCGCTGCCGCGAGAAGCCATCCGTCATAGCGAGTGAAGCAAGCAGCTAATAGGCATAGGCCGCATTTGATCAGCGATGAAGAAGCGGCACGGTCCGCGTGCGATCTGTCCCGCACAAACTCTGCAAAGTACGCCACTGCCCAAATCGCAAAGGCCATGTACAAAGGCTCGGTCATGGCGGTGGTCTGTAAATAAATCAGGTTCGGGTTTGCGGCATAGATTGTGGCGCTCAACCAGGCAGCAATCCTGGCGGGGATAGGTTGTGATTCAGCACTGAGCGCACCCCGGACCAGGCGAAAGATGCCCGCCGCGCCCATCGCATACGCGATCATCGAAGGAATTGATCCACCAATGCCGGATTGCCAGGCTGCGCTGGAAAGTAGAAAAGGAATCATCAGCAGGTGCGGCAGCGGCAGCCACACCGTGCCCAGTTGCAGCAACCCTGGAGTACGGGAATCGAAGACTCGACGCGCAATGTTGATGTGGGCCACGGCATCGCCGTAAAGCAGCAGATCACCGTGCTGAAGGTAAAACACGAAAGCAATAAATGAGACGCAAGCCGCAAACTGGGCTACCAGTGCGGTTTCGCGGTCCCAGCGTGAAGCAGGGGCAACATTGGTCCGCTGCGTGCGGCGGGGCTTCATTCCAGGTGAGTCAGCTCGCGGAAGATTTGAAAACGTGCGTCGATTTCGTCGCGTGTGAGCGATTGCAGACGCTCAGTGCCGAATCGCTCAACGGCAAATGATCCCATCACGCCACCGTAGAAAAGTCCGCGCTTCAGGACTTCGCGATTCAACTGTTCCTGCGAAGCGATGTATCCCATAAATCCGCCGGCAAATGAGTCACCTGCTCCGGTAGGGTCTTTCACTTCTTCAATGGGCAAGGCAGGTGCACGGAAGGGGTGCCGGCCGATTCCGAATGCGCCCTCGCGAAAGAAAATGGTTGCACCATATTCTCCGTGCTTAATGACGAGTGCCTGCGGGCCCATGGCGAGTACCTTTTGCGCCGCGCGGGGAAGGTTTTTCTCTCCCGCCAGCATTTTGGCCTCGCCGTCATTGATCAACAGAATGTTGACCAGCTTCAAGGTTTCGATAAGGTCCGGCCGGAAATCCTTGATCCAATAGTTCATGGTATCGCCGCCGGCAAGACGGACTCCATTCATAGTGCGCCGCACTGCAGTTTGCAATGTGGGATGAATATTGCCCAGAAACAGGAATTTCGAGTCGGCATACTCAGCTGGAATGCGAGGCTGGAAACGTTCAAAGACGTTCAGGTCAGTGAAATTAGTCTTGGCTTCATTCAAGTTATCAAGATACTGGCCACCCCATCGAAATGTCTTGCCATTGGCGTGCTCGATTCCGCGAGTGTCAATCTTTCGCTTCTTGAGCACGTTTTCGTGGTCAGCGGTGAAATCCTCGCCCACCACTGCGACCATGCGGACTTCCGTGAAATAGCTGGCTGCGAGGGAAAAATAGGTAGCCGAACCGCCCAGGACATTTTCAACGCTCCCGGAAGGCGTGGCAATAGAGTCGAAGGCAACAGAACCAACGGCCAGGATGCTCATTATGAAGTTTTGGTCTCCAGATATTTATCGAGAATCAGTTTTAGTTTAGCGCGTGCGGCCAACGGGATTTTGTCGCGGTCAGTGAGGAGGGCATGGGCCAGGGCTGAACCACATTTACAGCCTCGTTTCGCGGGCATGGAAGCGATCGTCTGTTGCAGAACTTTCGTAGCATTTTCTGCATTCTTCACCAGCACAGCGACAATCTGTTCCACCGTCACGGAGTCATGATGCGGATGCCAGCAGTCGTAGTCCGTAACCATAGCCACTGTGACGTAGCAAATCTCCGCTTCTCGTGCCAACTTGGCTTCCTGCAGGTTGGTCATGCCGATTACGTCCATGCCCCAACTACGGTACACGTTGGATTCGGCTTTGGTCGAGAACTGCGGCCCCTCCATACACAAGTAAGTCCCGCCACGTTTCCCGGTGACTCCAGACTTATGACAGGCTGATGCCACTGTCTGGGCTAGCTCGGGACATACCGGATCCGCAAACGCGATGTGGGCGACGACACCTTCGCCGAAAAACGTATCCACCCGATGCCGGGTTCGATCAAAAAATTGGTCCGGGATAACGAAATCGAGCGGCTTGTGTTCTTCTTTCAAGGAGCCAACAGCTGAAACAGAAACGATGCGCTCCACGCCGAGCTGTTTGAAACCGTAAATATTGGCACGAAAATTCAGCTCGCTCGGAAGAATACGATGCCCACGTCCATGCCGCGCCAGAAATGCGACCTTGCGCCCTTCGAGCGTGCCGAGGATATACGCGTCGGAAGGGTCGCCGAAGGGCGTTTGCTGCGTGAGTTCCCTGACTTGGGTGAGCCCGGGCATCGAGTAAAGCCCACTGCCTCCGATGATGCCGATTTCCGCTTGCGACAAAGATTCTCCTAACTGCTTCCTAATAGAGTCGAATTAAAGATTATACAAGCGCCCGAACGAAGAGTTGGTCACGCGACTCTAATGCGAGGGGAGTAACTCGTGCTCCAGCGCCTGAGTGGAAGGTTCGTCAAGACTTTCAGTGATCAGCAATGTGCTTCCCTCCATTGCGATCACTACGGCCCCATCTTCAGTGAGCCATGTATGGGCGCCGGTCAACGTGGCCAGGTTCTCCAATGCAATTGAGGGCTTGTCATGTTCGAGGACCGCAGTGACATGGCGGTAGCGTTGGGTAAGCGATCGGGCATAGATGGCAGCGAATTCCGCGGCAGCTTCCGGACTTGCCCAGCGCGAAACGTATAGCACGGCAAGCGGCGCAGACGGATCACCCTTCGGCCGGCCAGCGTAATAGTAGCCGCCGCGCCAGTTCGGGTAAACACGATGAGCAGCCTGAGTGCCGGCATATTGGTCCACCAGCAAAGCAACGTCGAACTCTCCCATCGCCCCGACGTCGAAACGCTCGTAGTTCTTGAAGTCGCGTGCGAAATCAGGCACTGGCATCGGTTCAAGGCGCTCGCCGGACAAATATGTCTGGGGCTCCATGATCTGTCGCGTCGTGTGGGGAGGATTGCTCAGAGTTGCAGCAAAGGCTTTTTCCCTGCCTCCCTTACGCAGCAACTCTGCTTCGAAATCCAGACCATAGCGATAAGCGAAAGTCAGTTCTTCCTTCAGAAAAATCGGCGCATTCTTGAATTGCACGGAATCCGCCGTTCCCACCAGCATTCCTTCCTTCAGTGCATCAGCAAGCTGGGGTGAGCCCAGAAGCGACTGCCCGGAGGGAGCGAGCATGTAGTCAACTAGAACCACCATTGCTTGTCCCTCGACTACCGCCTGACGCGCTCCGCTCATTTCATCGTTTGCAATGTCTTCGGTGGTCGGCTGTTTGTTGTCATTAAGATCATCGCTGCCGGTTTTCATCCATTTTTCAAGACCGATAAACTGATCTTGCAGGGCGTGTGTCAGTTCGTGCGCCATCACGGGGCGTTGCTGATCGATGTCAACCCAGTCCAGCAGGTTGACGGTTGCGGTCTTGGGATCGTAGTAGCCGGCTACCTGCTCCCGTAACAATGCGACCAAAAAAGTGTGCAGATCAAAATCCCTGGGCAGAAGGCCAAACTTTTTCAGTACAAGTTCTGAACGGCTAAGGCGCTGCGCTGCTTTGTCCTCAGCCATGGACTTTTCCAGATAGGCCACAACTTCGTCCCGGCTGGTCAAACGGCGTTTGATTTCTTTTTTGATGGGCAAACCGGTGTCATGGCTGGCGAACTCCAGGATCTGATCCACATCACGAAAAAGGGCCTCGGCCTCCTTCGGTGTAAGCTTGGTTTCTTGCTCCTTATTGTTCTCTTGCGTACTGGGCGCAACAGGTTGGGTTGGGGCAGGCGATTGCGCCCACATCCCTGACGTCAATAAGCAAACTAAAAGAAGGAACTTCGATTTTCGGGGCTGCTCGGGCCTGGTCATCATGCTCGTTAGACGCAATAGTCGCTCTAATAAACAACCACAGGTGAGAATAAACTGCGGTCCGCAGCCGCTACTATTCCGAATGATAGCCTTGGTCGCCAATCAGCGGAACGAAGCGGCATCCGTCCAGGGTAGTGATGACCGGCCGGCCCGCCTGCTTTCGAACCAGCTGTAAATGTTGCGCCGTTGGCGGACCAACCGGAATGATCATCCGACCCCCTTCGCGCAATTGCTCGAACAAGGGCTGAGGAATTCTGGGTGCGGCCGCGGACACCGCAATTGCGTCGAAGGGCGCATGCTCAGGCAGGCCATGACTGCCATCCGCTACAATTATTTTCGTGTTCGTACAACAGAGCCGTTCCAACAACTCCTCCGCAACTCGAGCAAGTGGCGCGTGACGTTCCACGGAATACACTTGCTCCGTCAACTCTGATAACAATACAGTCTGGTAGCCGGAGCCAGTACCAATCTCCAGAACCTTATCGGTAGCAATAAGCGCAAGCGACTCCAACATGATAGCAACGATGTAAGGCTGAGATAGCGTCTGGCCCTCTCCAATTGGGATGGGGTAATCCGCGTAGGCTTGCCCCCGGTATTTTTCAGACACAAATTCGTGGCGCGGCACGCGAGACATGGCCAATAGTACCCTTTCGTCCCGAATACCACGGGCACGCAGTTGCGACTCCACCATGCGCTCACGCTGCGATGCAAACGGGTCGATCGTCGGGATGTCGGGCGCCATTCTGGGAGTTACTGCACGTTCGGTATATTCCTCTAGACGCTATTGCTCCCGCCACAAAAACTCACTCTTCGTCGGTTTCTTTGAGGCGGGCGATTACGTTGAAATCCTCCAGCGTCGTCATGTCGCCCTTCACGTCCCCGCTGGTGGCTAGCTCACGCAACAGGCGGCGCATGATTTTTCCACTGCGCGTTTTAGGTAGCATGTCGGTAAAGCGGATGTCATCCGGCTTGGCCATCGCGCCGATCTCTTTTGCCACCCATTGGCGCAATTCTTCTTTGAGTTCGGTCGTGGGCTGGCGGCCATGCTGCAAGCTTACGAAGGCGGATATCGCTTGGCCTTTTAGTTCATCAGGACGGCCAACAACAGCCGCTTCCGCGACTGCTTCATGGGCAACTAACGCTGACTCCACTTCCATGGTGGACAAACGGTGTCCGGAAACGTTGATGACGTCGTCCACGCGGCCCATGATCCAGAAATAGCCATCTTTATCTTTACGGGCCCCATCGCCAGTGAAGTACGATCCCGGAATCTGTGACCAGTATTGCTGCACGTAGCGGTCAGGATCGCCGTAGATTGTGCGCAACATCCCCGGCCACGGCTGCCGCAGAACCAGAAAACCTCCCGAGCCATCAGGCACCGGTTTGCCGTTCATGTCCACAACCTCGGGCACGACACCCGGCATCGGACGCGTCGCCGAGCCGGGCTTAGACGCAACCGCACCAGGAATCGGGCTAATCATGATGTGACCGGTTTCCGTTTGCCACCACGTATCAACGATCGGACATCTTTCGTGACCAATGATTTCGCGATACCACATCCACGCTTCGGGATTGATTGGCTCTCCAACTGTACCCAGCAGTCGAAGGCTGTCGAGCCGATGCTTTCGCGGCCACTGCTCTCCCCACTTGATAAAGGTACGAATCGCGGTGGGAGCGGTGTAAAAGATGTTCACCTGATGGCGGTCAATAATGCTCCAGAAGCGATCGGGCTCAGGGAAATTCGGCGCGCCTTCATACATAAGCGTAGTCGCACCATTCTGCAGCGGCCCATAAACAATGTAGCTGTGGCCGGTGACCCAGCCGATGTCGGCAGTACACCAATACGTATCTTCTTCCTTGAGATCGAAAACCCATTTTGTGGTCAGGTAAGTGCCAACCGAGTAGCCGCCGGTGGTGTGCACGACTCCCTTGGGTTTTCCGGTTGTGCCCGAGGTGTAAAGAATGTACAGCGGATGCTCGGCGTCGAGAGGCTCAGCCGGGCACTGGTCAGAAACGGAAGCCATCAACTCATGCCACCAGTGGTCGCGCCCCGGCTGCAGGTGGATCTGTGAGCCGGTGCGCTTGTACACGATGACATGTTTCACCGATGGACAAGACTTCAGAGCTTCCTCCACGGCGGGAAATAATTTGACTTCGGAGCCACGACGATAAGAACCGTCCTGCGTGATCACCGCGACAGCCTGAGAATCGTGGATGCGGTCCACGAGCGCATTGGCGGCAAATCC
>Ga0207149_1089_pt1 | contig 15300 bp, 18 predicted proteins | sample Alteio_BWMinHeat_31_FD_153563 | JGI IMG/M metagenome (GOLD analysis project Ga0207149, IMG submission 153563) | Enriched cells from forest soil in Barre Woods Harvard Forest LTER site, Petersham, Massachusetts, United States -... | ecosystem: Environmental > Terrestrial > Soil > Temperate forest >... | reverse complement strand
GGAAGAGATCATTTTTCAGTCCCATCTCGATACAGTCGAGCCCGGCCCTCTCGCAAATTGGACGAAGTCAGATCATAACCCTTTTAAGGCCACGTTAGAGGGTGATAAGATTTACGGTCTCGGCGCTACCGACGTCAAATTAGATTTTCTTTGCAAACTGAGAGCTTTGAAAGAATTCCAGAGCGCATCAATGAAAAGACCGTTCGTGCTTGTGGGAACTTTTGGAGAAGAGATAGGAATGCACGGCGCTCGCCATCTCATGGAAAGCGGTGAGGTCCGGGCGAAAATGGCCATTATCGGGGAGCCCAGTGAGTTACAAATTGTGTATGCCAATAACGGGTACATGGTTGTCGATTTTAATCTTCACTTCAGCGAAGAAGAAAAAAAATTCTTAAAAAAACAGGGCCCTGAGTCTTCGACGACCCAAGAAAAAATTTTTCATGGAAAAGCGGCCCATTCCAGCACGCCTCATCTCGGGGATAACGCTGTTCTCAAGTTGATTCACTACCTTCAGAAAATGCCAAAAGGAATTGCGATTCTTGAGGCGGCCGGCGGCTCCTCTGTCAATACCGTGCCTGCGGACGCCCATGTCGAGGTCAACGGAAGTCAGTTTTTTACGAACTCAGTCGGAGACAAGCTTCTTTCCCTTTTTGGGGAACTTCGCAAGTTGGAAGTGGAGTTTCTCAATTTTGACGCTAAAGAATTTTCGCCATCCCATCCGACTTTGAACCTCGGCCTTCTTAAGACCACGGAAAATGGACTTGAGCTCAGCGTCAGCTTTCGCATCACCCCTAATGTTGTTGTGCAACAGACAGAGGACTGGGTTTCGAGAATTCAAAAATTTTGCGCCAAAGAAGACATTTCATGTCAAAGGTCCCGACTTTCCCCACCGGCATTGACGCCTCTTTCGAGCCCTCTCGTAATCGGAGCGCAGGAGATTTTGGGTGAAATGAAATTAAAAAACGAACCGATGACAAAGGCCTCTGGAACAGAATGTAGTGTCTATCGACCGTTTGATATTGATTGCATCGTCTTCGGCCCCGGAGTCAGCTTAGGAAACAGTCACACCGCCAACGAGTACAATATCCTGTCCCAATTGGAGACCGCAAGCCGATTTTATGGGGAAGCTGTCAAGAGGTTTTGCCTGTGACTTTTCTTGTCCGTGAAGTGAAAAGGCGGGATCTTCCGTCACTCGTTGAACTGGCCGACAGCTTCTCGCTATTAAATCTGCCGGCCGACGAACGCATCTTGGGTGAAAAAATAGAAAAGAGCTTTAAATCGTTTCGAGATCAGGATGCTTCCCCCGAGGAAAGTGAATATTTTTTCGTAGTGGAGGACGTTGAAAAGAAAAAAGTGGTAGGGACGTCCCTCATTTTAGCAAAACACGGGACTGAAGATTTCCCTCACACGTATTTTGATGTCGGAAAGAAAGAAAAGTACTCCAAGGAACTGGGAATCGGGTTTATCCACCAGACCTTAAAGCTCTGTTATGACTCAGATGGGCCGACGGAAATCGGAGGTCTTCTTGTCAACGATCATTATCGAGGGCGGCCCGAAAAACTGGGAAAACAGGTGAGCCTCATTCGTTTTCTATATATGGCCATGCACAAAACGAAATTTGAAAGCCACATTCTTTGTGAGTTGACGCCGCCGTTAAGTCCCGATGGCCGCAGCGAGTTTTGGGAAGCTCTCGGCCGTAAATTTACGGGACTTCCCTACGTAGAAGCCGATTACCTTTCCCGACAGAATAAAGAGTTCATAAAAAATTTATTTCCGGAAGAAGAAATTTACACCTGTATTTTAGACGCCCGTGCCCGCTATGTCATCGGTCGGGTGGGACTCAGCACGATGCCAGCCAAACACCTCCTGGAGTCCATTGGCTTCAAATATCTCAATCAGATTGATCCCTTTGACGGAGGCCCCCACTACGGATCCAATCTGGAGGATATCTTGCTCGTCAAAAAGGCCAAAAAATTCGAGGTCGGCGACGGAAAAATCGGTCAGTTTGATACCCTGGCCCTTATTGGAATAGATCATGCCGATGGATTTCGCGGATGTTTGACGTATTTCGCCATAAAGGATAAAAAAGTTGTCATACCGGAGACGACAAAGGCTCTGTTGGACATCACTTCCAGTGACCTTGTCACCTTGACTCCGATTTCAGAGGGCGCATTATGAAGATAAACTCCATCCCTTTTCTTGGTGATTTTATTGACGGGCAGTTTGTGAAGCCGGCGCAACCCAACGGAAATATAGAAAAGAGAGATCCTGGTGATACCTCTCAGCTGATTCTTGAGGCCACATATCAATTTGAACACATAAATCTGGCTTGTGAAGCGGCTCGGCGAGCCTTCCGCTCTTGGGCGGATCTGTCAATGGATGAGAGAAAAGGTTTTTTATTGCGCTTAAGAGAAAGTTACATAAATCAAAGTGATGAATTAGCGAACATCATAAGTCGGGAAACAGGAAAACCTCTTTGGGAATCAAAGCAAGAAGTCCAAACGATGATTAATAAAATCGACGTGACGTTGACGGACGCGCTGAAACTCGTTGAGGAGGTTAGGATTGAAAAGGCTTCTGGAACCACACCCGGGTTTCTAAGATTTAAACCCCGAGGTGTTATGGCCGTGATCGGGCCCTTTAATTTCCCAGGCCATCTTCCCAATGGGCACATCATTCCCGCTCTCCTGACCGGCAATACGGTAATTTTCAAACCCAGTGAACTGACGCCAGCCACGGGACAACTGATGGCCCAGGTTTTTGAGACGGCGGGATTCCCTAAGGGTGTCTTCAATGTGGTCCAAGGAAACGGAGAGGCGGGAAAGAGACTCGTCATGCACGAATCGGTGGAGGGGGTTCTCTTTACAGGCTCCTACGAAACAGGCTTTAGAATTAAACAGGATATCCTTCCTCATTTTTGGAAAATTTGCGCTCTCGAAATGGGAGGTAAGAATGCGTCCATTGTGTGGGACGATTGTGATGTGGCAAAGGCGGTTTATGAAAACATCTTGTCTGCGTTTATCACCACCGGCCAGCGCTGTAGTGCCACCAGCAGAATTATTGTCAGGAGATCTCTTGGTAAGAAATTTATAGATGCGTTTCATGAAGCCGCGAAGAGGATCAGTATCGACTATTCTTTTGAAAATCCTTTTATGGGTCCCCTCATCAACAGCGCCAGCCTCGACAAATACCTGCGGTTTCAGGGCATTGCCAAACGTGAAGGGTGCGAAAGTTTGATGCGGGGAAAGGTTCTCGAGCTATCCCGAGAAGGCTTTTATGTCACCCCTAGCATCAACATGGTTAACAAGTTAGATCCAGAAAGCATTTATCAAAAAACAGAGGTCTTTGGACCCAATGTCGCGATTTATCAGGTGGATGAAATCGCCGAAGCCGTGCACATAGTCAATACCTCTAGTTACGGGCTCGTTTTATCGGTTTTTTCAAATGATCGCGAGATTTTCGATTATTGTTTTAGTCGATCAAGGGTGGGTCTTATTAATTTTAACCGTGGAACGGTTGGGGCCAGTGCCCGTCTTCCCTTCGGGGGGGATGGGTAAATCAGGAAACAATGAACCTTCGGGCTCTTTCGCGGTCTACTCCTGCACCTATCCGGTGGCCAGCCTTGAAGATGCCAGTCCTGTTGATGTTACAAAAGCTCCTCCCGGCATGAATTTTAAGATATGAGAACCCTGGGCCTGGATTTTGGTGATAAGAGGATTGGCGTGGCTATCAGTGATGAAATGGGTTGGACCGCTCAAGGGGTCAAATACATTGATCGAAGGTCCCTAGAAAAAGACCTTAATGAAATCGAAGCGGTGATGAAGGAGTACGGAAACGTCACCAATATCGTCATTGGAATGCCTTTTAACATGGATGGATCAGAAGGTGAGCGCGTCGAGCTCACACGTAAATTCATCAAGACCCTTGAGAGTCGATTCCACTTGCCTATAATTGAAGTAGACGAGAGATGGTCGACTATGGAAGCGGAGAAGTTTCTTGTCGCTGCCGATGTCAGCCGAAAAAAGAGGAAGGGTAAGGTGGACCAAATCGCCGCATCATTTATTCTTCAAACTTATTTGGAACAGCAGCGCCGGTGAGAAAGCTTTTTATCGTAGTTCTGATCATTGCGGGAACGATCTCGACAGCTGAAATCATTCGGGACTCTCTTTTCTTCTTTTCTCCCAACTCAACTGATTCTTCGCTCAAGATCATTCTCGTCGAGCCGGGGCATTTCACTAAAACGGCTGAAATGCTTTTTAAAGAAGGCCTTATTAAGGATCCCCGTCGGTTTGTGCTCATTTCCAAACTTCTGCGTCTCAGTTCAAGTGTCAAAGTCGGCGAGTATGAAGTGCGCATGGACATGTCGCCCTTTCAAATGTTGAGAGTCTTAACCTCGGGGAAGAGCGTTCTGCACGCCGTACATATTCCTGAAGGATATAATATTGATCAAATAGCAGACGATTTGGCAGAAAAAAAATTGGTGGTCCGCGAAGAGTTTGTTAAGTTGTCCCGAGATCCTCATATGGCCCATCTTCTTGGGATAAGCGAAAAAACCCTTGAAGGATATCTTTATCCCGAGACCTATAGCTTCACTCATTTTACCGGAGACCGGGTGATTCTTAAAACGATGGTCGATAAATTTAAAGAGGTTTATAATCGCGAAATAAAATTTGGGGCCGACAAGCAAAATATGTCTCTCCATGACGTGGTCACCCTCGCCAGTATCGTCGAAAAAGAAACCGGAGCTCCCGAGGAGCGACCGGTCATTTCGAGCGTTTTTCATAATCGCCTGCGGCTAGGTATGAAGCTTCAAAGTGATCCCACCGTCATTTATGGTAAGGTCGGTGATAAAAAAAATATCACGAGAAAAGATCTTGTGACGTCGACTCCGTACAATACTTATACCTTGAAGGGTTTGCCCACGGGGCCCATTTGTAACCCCGGGAAAGAAGCCCTGCTGGCGGCTATTGAGCCTGTGGAGTCAAAGTATCTTTATTTTGTAAGCATGAACAATGGCAATCATGTTTTTAGCAAAACCTACGTCGAGCATCAAAAAGCTGTTCTAAAATATCAAGTCGACCCTCGAGCGCGCCAAGGTAAAAGTTGGAGGGATCGTTTGAAAAAAAAGGCGAATGGCTCTTCAGAGTTCAAACAATAGTTAGCCAGTTTTTTTATTTACAAATTGAAAAATCGTGTCAATGAGAAGCTTACGATCAAAGGGCTTGTGGAGGACACAGGCCGCCCCAAGATGAATCGCCTCTTGATCGGTGATATCAGCATAACCAGTCATAAGGATGACGATGGGGAGATCATGATTATAGGCTTGAACCATCTTGAGCATGTCGACGCCGGTCTTTCCCGGCATGCGAATATCTGACAGGATAACGTCTATGGGCTGCCTCGATAGAATTCGCAGAGCCTCCCCCACGGTTTGAGCTGAATAGGTTTTGAATTGATGGAGCTCAAGGTCCATCGTGATGAGTTCCCGCAGCTCAGGTTCATCATCTATAACTAGAACGGAAATTTCTTTTGGTGATTTCATAGTTTTTTTATCGGAGGAGAAAGTCTTTATCTCAAGGCCCTCAGTCCTCAAAAATAGTCCAGTTCAGCTGGCTTTGGGAATTAAAACCTTCCAAAGGGAATCAAGGAGAAAGTGTCGGTCAAGGGGTTTATGAAGAAGCATGGAGGCTCCGAATTTCGCGGCCTGTTCAAAGGTCACGTCTTTGCTTCCGGTCATGAGAACGACTTTAGGACCACCTGGATTGAAGGGGTCGACCATTTTTAAGAAATCTAGTCCTGAAACTTGCGGCATCCGCACGTCAGATAAGATGATGTCGACCCGGTTGCCGTAGAGGACAAGCAGGGCGTCTCCGACGCTTTCTGCCGAATAGGTTTTAAAGTCAAAGGACCTTAATTCTTCAGTAAGAGAATCACGAAGCTCGGCATCATCGTCGACGACCAAGATCGAGAAATCGCTGGCATTGCTCCCCCGTGTCGGCACACAAAACCCCTATCTTATAAGTCTGTTCGGTAGATCTCGTGCTCTCTTGATGATTCAAACGTATTAAAATGGAATAAACTCCGAAAGCTTTCGAACCGCCTCAGGAAAAGGCGATAAATCGAGGCTTTGCCCAGACTCGGTGGCTAGTTTTCGCAAATGATTTAGGCACCGGGCCCGCACGGCTGTCATGAAATCCTCTCTGACAGCGCATGTTTTGTAAAAGGTAAAGGCCGCTCCCTTGAGTTCCGGGTTTTCACGGACGATTCTGTTGATCTTGATAAGGGGTTGGATCTTTTGGACGAAAATAGAGGGAGTTTGATGGACCTCCTCTTGCCTCATGTCCCCCACATCCCTTTTTTTAGGTAAAATTTGGAGAGCCTCTTCAGCAACTCTCTGAAATTCAATGATTGAAGTGCGCTTGCTTTTTGCCGCGGTTTCAGCTGCAGGAGAAAGTTCCCCTATTTCCGGAATTTTCATTTCCTGTCTAGCAATTGGGCTGGGGTTATCTTTTCTTTGAGAAGGGGATGGTCCTTCTTTTCTGAATAAAAAAGTTAAAAGGAGGGCCCCGGCGAAAACTCCGGAGAGGACCAATGTGAGGATGGCTTTTTTTTTATATTCCTTCAGGGGTTCCGTCCCAAATCGCATCACTTAACACGCGAGACTCGAGGTCAACTCCGATGTAGGCAAGTCTTTCAATCTCGTCATCGCTACAGGTTTTTTCTAGTTGGCAAGCTAAGATCGCCTGGCGAATAAAAAGGGCTTCGATATGATAAGGTCCATTGGCAGCACTGTCACAGGCGTTGATATTATTATAGTCGCTGCCCTTTGGGCAAAGAGCATGAAAAAATCCAAGGCTTTTCGCCTTTCCATCACTGTGGTGAGCTTCGTGAAAGAGCGTCGCGAGGCGGAAAATAGAATTGGAAAGGGCCCTTTCGTCGCCTTCGTTGATTCTTCGCGAGAACAATTCTTTTCCAATTTGCAAAATTCCAACTCTTGGCGACTTAATAGCGAGAAGAGTTTTCTGGCTGGGGGAGAGAGAGTCCTGAAACGCATAATCCATTAAAGTGTGTTTTTCTTTTCCACGATAATAAATATGGACTCCTATATTTGACATGACGACTCCCGGTCTTGAAGGAAGGTGGTCGGGGGAGCTTCTAAGGGGTATCTCCGTGAGCCCTTTGGGTATTTCGAATTCTGGCAAAATGCCGGGGTTCTGATACTCATATTTTTGGGATACCAAGCCGTTAATGTCTTCAGTTTCCGCGACCAGGTATCCGACCCTTTCGGTAATCCATCCAAGGAGACTTTGGCGGCTGAGGTCGCCAACTCCGAGGAGTTCTTTAAAGTCGGGGATGTCGTCGACGAGATCCATGGGGCGGACTAAATCGGTATTCAAAAGCTCAATTTCATCCCTAGGAATGGAGGCCGAATATAATATATTTCGTGACCACGCGAAAGTAGGTACAAATAAAACCAAGGCTAAAAATAAACGGGAAACCATTGTCCTTTCTTAATTTGGGTGCCGTGCAATGTAAAGGGCAAAGATTCCCGGCGATTCGGGACGGTGTCATCCCAGTTAAGGGAGATATTTACTCGAGAAAACCTGGGCTTCTCGACTGACAAGCGCATCGGGGGAATTTTTGGCGAGCTCAAGGTTTTTGAGGGCAGCGCTTTTTAGAGGGTTGTCGATCGTCCTATTTTTAATAAGAAAATGTTCTATGGCTCTTAAGGAGACAATCTGGGGATAAGACATGGTGACACTGTTTACTGACTCTTCGTGAACAGCTTCCCCTTGAGTGGGTGGAGAAGACCGTGTGCAATCCTCCATACTCTGACAAGGAGGCTCTGAAAGAACTTGGGAGAGAAAGGTAAAATCGTCGACTGAATTTAAATTTCGCCCCAGTAAGAAGACGACGGTTCCCTTCTCATTAAAGCTCTCTGCCCGCATTTGTTTGTATTGTTCCCGCATCAAGCTCTTCGTGCCCTCCGAGAGAACTTTTAAATCGGTATCAAGACGAGGATCATTATCATTCTTGGATTGGAGAATTTCCTTAAGGAGTTCAATTTTCTTGAAATCTTCCCTGGCCCTCTGATTTTCAGAGACGCTCTCGCCATCGCCGGATTTAGAATTCGATTTTGTTACGTCCCCTCCATCCCTGACCTGGTGATTTTCGATTTTTGAGGTCAGACCTCCTGCTTCGTGGGGAGAGACCTTGATGACTTCATCTGGTAGGGCCGTTGTTTCATGGGAGAAATGGGTGTGGGCGTAGACGGCGACGGCGCCCGCAATCAAGAGAAGGCTAAAAAAAAGACCGGGGCCCCCAAAGTTTGGAGGAACTCCGGTCTTTGAAGACCAACGATTCAACTACAATCCTCTTGTAAAAGACGGACGGAATATATCATTGAGCATGGCCTGCTTGGCCTTTGGGTCGATAACACGCTTAAATTGGTCATCGGCGTAAATGCCCGCGTCTTCTTTTACTTTGTCAGTACAGTTTTTGCAAAGTCTGGAAATATTCTTCAGCATGATCGTTGAAGAACCGTAGGAGCCCAATGGGGTTACATCGCAAGCAGGCTCTCCGGCCAATGCGGCCTTTGTCCAAATGCTTTTGATCTCTTTCCCTTGAGGATCCAAAAACGGAGTCGGACAAGTCGCATGAGACCAAAATCCGTTTTGGCGCTCAGTGTGCCGGGCCTCGTGATAAACGACCATCATTCGGGCCACCTGAGGATGACTGAATTTAATGAAGTTCTGTGTCAACCACATTTTCGAGGTGCTTACCATCGGAATGACACAGGCGACCGCATTCGGGCTCCCGCAACTGCTCATCCCAACAGCTGTTACTCTCGAGTCAAAGAAATGGCCGTAGGCGGCCCCGTCGATCTGACCGTAGATTTGTTGGTGAAGTGGAGAAGCCCCTTGGCCTTGGAGTGTTTTCATGAAATCCAAGTCTGCCAACATTTGGGTTTTAATTGGATCTGGAACATTATTGTCGAATGTGAAAGCCCCTGACATCGACGAAAACAGCATGAATAAAGCAAGAATTACGACAACCTTCATTGGATCCCCCCCGGTTAGGTTGTGAACTGCTTAATACTGCAAAGTCTTTAATACCCTCCAACTACTTTATTGATCAACAAGGCTACCAGGCCTAGGTCGGTAGTCGTCAAGCACTTTATTTTATTTTTACCCCCATTGTGAGCCCCTCTCCGGTTGGGAGCACTGTGGCCCTAAAACGCCCGCCCTGTGCGCATTCCAAGTTAAAGGCACGCAGCGCTTCTATTGATACTTTTTCTCCCGAATCAGAAGGATTTTTTTCCATAATGTTGCCCCACGCGAAGGTGTTATCGGCCAAAACGACCCCACCTATTCGAAGGTTTTCGGCAGACCACTTTAAATAGTAGGGATAATTTTCTTTGTCGGCATCGATGAAAACCAGATCAAAGGGTCCGTTTCTATTAATGCGAGGCAGATTGAGAATGGCTGATCCGACAATGACCTCAGCATTTTCCCTGTAGCCAGCAAGCTCAAAGGACTCCCTGGCCACCTGGGCGTTTTTTTCATTGACCTCAAAAGTATATAGTTTTCCGGAAGGGCCCATCCCGCGCATCAGGCACACGCCGGAATAACCACCCAAGGTTCCAATTTCCACGGTTTTTTTTGCACCTAGAGCTTTTGCCAAGACTTCTAGGTGGAGACCGTCCATTGTGCCCACTTGAATTTCCGGAAGGCCTTCCCGCTTTGAGCGAAAACGAATTTCCCGCAAGAGATCATCTTCAGGACGAAATACTTCTAGGGCATAGTCTGTGATTTTGGGATCGCCTTGGCCAAAGGATTTCATGGAGCACCTCACGAAGTGAAAATTACCTCGCGAAAAAGCCCCTGTCTAGAGGTCTCTCAAATGCTAGTGTAAATGGACCAACTCAAGTTCTTTGTCCCCGGGAACATAGCGGTAGACATTAAGATGGGCCACGAGATCACCGTCAAAAGTGGTGGCTAGTATTTCAGGCTTTTTGTCGTTGTCGATGTCGTCGATGGCGAGATTGGTTACTTCTCCGTTGAATGTAAAGTAACCATCTTTTCGGTCAGGAAGTTTAGTTGAAGCCAGTAATGTTGGCGCAGGCAGTTTTCCGGAACCGCGTCCGTAAACCTCTAGAAAAAGACCCTCATTGGTTTTGACTTTAAGAACCTGGTATTTTGTTCCACTGCCATCGAGATCGGCCAGCGCCACGGCGAGAATCACACGGTAGCTTGGCTGAATCAGGGAGCGCACGTTACTTCGAATATCAGAATCAAGGACGATGGTAAAAAGTCCCACAAGAAAAATAATACTGAAAACCTTGAAGAGATGTCCCTTGATGGTTCTTGTTATCGTTTCTGTCCCCATTGCTTTTCACTCCTTAAAAGGTGTCTCTCTCTAAAGTAATAGCAAAGGAGGGGCCAAGGCAGTTTCAAAATATTTAATAAAACCAAGTGTTTTCAATATCTTAAATTCATAGCTGTTGTTGACAAAAACGACAGGGCCAAGGGCCTTTTGACAGAAGCCAAAGGTCCTGGCTAGAGTCAGTAATTAACGCTTTAAAATGACACGTGATTTGAGAAAATCTCTCCGGTGGTTGTTGAGCCGTCAGGTGTCTATCGGTTGGACAGGAGCCAGAATGCCTTCAGAGACGACGACGACGACGACTAAGCCGCTGACCCAGGGCCAATTGCAAATTTATACGGGTGATGGGAAAGGAAAGACCACGGCGAGTATCGGCCTTTGCATTCGAGCCGCCGGTGCCGGTTTGAAGGTCGCCTTTATTCAATTCGACAAAGGATCAGAAGCCGAAGATTTTTACTCTGAGAGAAAAATTTTGAGAAAAATTCCAGAGATTGAAGTTATTCCTACAGGAAAAATAAGGATGATGCCCAATGGACAATTTCGCTTTGCGAATAGTCCCCAGGATTTTCTCGAGGCCAGGAGGGGTTTGGAGGTGGCGGTGAATTCAGTGCAGAGCGGGAATTACCGTCTTATCGTCTGCGATGAGATCTTATCCTGCCTTTTGACCAAGCTTCTCAAAGACGAAGATGTTCTTTCCCTCGTTTCCTCTTTTGAGAAACACGGGAAAACGTGCGACTTAATCTTGACAGGTCGATCCTTGCCCGAGTCTTTAAAAGAAAAAGCGGATCTGGTGACTGAAATGAAAATGATCAAACATTATTTCAATAAAGGGCTTCCGGCAAGGAAAGGAATCGAGTTCTGATGGACGGGTTGAAAAGCGTGGATAAAGAATTTATTTTAAAGCTTGAAGAGCTAATTCGTTCTCGACGGAGCATCCGCAAATTTAAGAAAGATGCAGTCTCCAAGGAGCTCATCACGAAAATTATTGAAATGGGATGTTGGGCTCCCTCCGGCAAAAACTGTCAGAATTGGCGATTTTTCGTTGTCACTGGAAAGAAGCGTGACGAATATCTCAAGTATAGTCAAAAAAGTTGGCTTGGGATCAAAGACTACTTACAGCAAAAACTAAAGCCGTCCCTCTATGAATTTACCGAACGGTTCTTTTTTACTCTTGGGGATGCCCCGGTCTTAGTCTTTTGTTATACCAAAAATGATCCCCATGAGCGTTATCTGACAAGTGTGGGAAGTGTCTATATGGCCGTCCAAACCATTATTTTGGCGGCTCAAGCCCACGGCCTGGGAACATGTGCCATGGGGGCCCCTCTTGAAATCAAAGAGGAGGTCGACGCCTTTATTGGTAGTGAGCGTGTTAAGGGGCTGGAGCTTCTTTGTGGCATTGCCATCGGTTGGCCTGATCACTCTCCTCCCCCGGCTCCAAGACAAATGGAAGAGAGAATTAATTGGTTGGAGTAGGGCTGGGACTAGGACTAGGACTGACGGGAGCCGCAGGAGAACCTTGAGGCTGGAGGCCCGGAGTTCCCAGGATCCCTGTGCCGTAGTTCACCTTTGGATCGAGGGGCGATGGGGGCTGAGCGGTTTGGCCAGGTTGTAAATGTTCGCTTGAGTTGGCGTCGTCGGCACCTGTTGAGGTTGGATTCTTACAGGCTTCATCCAACTGCTGTTTTGCGATCGAGGGATCCAAGACCTCACCTTTTTCAAATTTATAAAAATTGAATCCCTTGTCGGCGTCATCGAACGGGACCATGTCATGGGCCTTTTCCGAAAACTCTTTTAAAATCTCAGATTTCAAAAATTTAATATTGATTCCTGCAGTTCCACCGGCATTCACCAAAGAAGCGGTCCCCAGATCTGAGAGTTGAAGAGTTTTTTTATTCTGGGCCCACGTGCCGCTAAAGGGCCGTTTTCCCACTCGCTTTGTTAAATACTCTCCGTTGGTTCCCCGGCAAAAAGTTCCGTCAGCATTCTTATGCATCATGAGAGCATCTACAAAAAAATCGTAGGTATTGTTGGGATGAAGAAAAAGAGTGGCCGTGCCTCCGTAAATTTTTTTGTCATCGGCGCCATAGTTTCCAAGGGGGATATATTCATTGTTCAAAGACTTGACATAGTGGTTTTTCTGACCGGGCTTCGGGTTGTCATTGGAAACAAACGCGCTAAAGGTTTTCGCGTCGGTGGGGTTCCCCACCTTAGACGTCTTAACAGGGGACGGCTTTTTTCCGCAGTTGACGGCAACAAAGACACATAAAAAAAGGGCCCACATCCATTTAGCCATGAAATAACTCCTCTTATTACCACTAAGGTCGCGATCGTAGCAGGGAAGGGAGGGCTCTTCAATCCCGAGATTTTACAATGACGGCTTCAAGCCTTCCCGGCCTGGCCCCGTCCCTTCTGTAGCTGTAGTAAAGGTTCGGACGACAATAGGTGCACTCTTCAGAAATCTGCATGTTGTGAGTCTGTATTCCCAAGCGAGAGAGTTTGAATCGGGCGACGGCCCGTAAGTCGATAAACTCTTTGTTGGGATCGGGGTGATCTCTTCGCAGACTCCCTAGAAATTTTACAGGAAATTCTTTCGAAGAGACGATTTTCGCCCCGACTTCTCTTGTGACCTCGAAATGGCACGGACCGATGGACGGGCCGATAAAAACCTTAAGATTTTCTTTTCGAGCGCCCAAGGTTCCCATTTTTCCTATCCAGTTTTCTACGATATTTTGGCTCAATCCCCTCCATCCTGCGTGACAAGCCCCGATGACACCGTCTCCGTGGGCGAGAAGAGGGAGACAGTCTGCCGTATGGATGGTAAGCGCGATCTCGGAGAGAAGCGTCACGACACCGTCATAGGGTTCCTTCATGTTCGTTTCCGTCCCCTGGGGCCTTCGATCAAGGACCAGAACGTCGCTTCCGTGGACTTGGTTGAGGGAAAGAAAGGAGATAGTTGGGTCGAATTCTTCTGGGAGATCAAAAAAGCCCACGGAGCGATTGAAGAAGCGCAAGATGACGGGTGGGTTCACTTCACCTTCTCGAGATTAGAAATAAATTCTTCTAGATCCGCCGGCCACTCGGTTTGAAAACTCATTTGCTGCTTGGTGCGAGGATGTTCAAACCCGAGTTCAGCGGCATGCAAGACATGCCTTTTTAGTTGGGCAACGGCCTTTTTTAGTGGGGGAAGAGTGATCAGCGCTTGCTGACGCTTTATTCCGTAGAGTGAGTCGCCTAAAATAGGATGACCCATCTCACTCATATGAACCCTGATTTGGTGGGTGCGCCCGGTTTCTAATCTCAGATAAACAAGGCTGGCTTGATTTTTAAAATTTTGAACCACTTCATAGTGGGTGATAGCATGTTTACCCGAGGCCTGGGACGAAAATGCCGTGCGATGTTTTGGATGACGAGCCATGTTTGATTCGATCGTCCCTGACTTTTCCTTCGGCACACCAGCCACCACCGCCCAATACTGTCGGTGGAGTTCCCTTCTTTTAAAAGCCTCAGACAATTCTTTGTGAGATTTATTATTTTTCGCGATGACGATCACGCCACTTGTATCTTTGTCGAGGCGATGAACGAGGCCGGGCCTCTCCACGCCGCCAATATCACTGAGATCCTTGATATGAAAAAGAAGAGCGTTCACAAGGGTGCCATCTTTGTGGCCAGCGCCGGGGTGGGAGACGAGGCCCGCTGGCTTGTTGACGACGGCGACGTCGTTGTCCTGATAGAGAATTTCGACGGGAATATCTTGAGGAGTTAAGTGCGAGATCTGGACTTCGGGAATTTCAATTTCAACTGTTTCATCGCCGCGAAGGCGATAACTGGCCTTCACTTTGAGGGGTAAAACGCCAGAGACCCGAATTTTATTCTTCTCAATGAGTCGGGCGGCCTGGTTCCGGGTTTGAATTTCCGGAATTGAAGAAAGCCATACGTCAAGGCGCGTGCCCTTGGCCTCTGGCGAAACAGCCTGTGTTTTCTTAGTTCCTGCACTCATTTCCCCTGAGCCTCCTTCAAAAGCTTAATAAAAGAGGTGGATGCTTTCGCTGGATCAAGGCCCAAAATTTTCGAGATTTGAACGATAAATCCGCGAACAAAGACGGGAGCGGGAAGTGAAGTAAAATTATTGGCCTCGATGGCGATCAAGTAAGGCCGGCTTATTTTCGTCGTTTCACAGATTTGATCAAGGTTAATATTTTTGTAGAGTCGAACCCTTTGTAAGAAGGGGCCTGAGAAGTCTACGGATTTTCTAATCTCATCTTCAAAAATAGGATCGATGTCGTAACTTCCAAAAGGGGTGTTTCCGAATCCCTTGGCATTTTCTGTTTTTTCGGCATCCGTGATTTTTGGCTCCGGGGGAGCTTGTAGAGTGCGACGCTCTTCAAAATCCGTTGGTGCTTGGGATGACGAAGGGGTCCTCGATTTTTCTGATTCGTCATAATAAGGGGTCGCGGGAGGGATGGCAAAATCGGTTTCAGAGGGGGCCGGAACCGGGGCTGGAGCCTTTGGTTTGGCGGTGTCATACTGTTTTCGTTTAAATTGGTTGCTCAAAACGGCGTAGGCCTCGTCAATGAGTCGGAGCAGTTCCTGAGCCTCTTCTTTGTTGAAAAGGGAGTAGAGCGCGGGACTATTATGTCCGTAGGTCGCCCTGGCCCTATTGTAGGCCTTTAGAATTTCTTCCTGAGTTGCGGTCGCGTCGATCTCAAGAAGCTCGTAATATGTTTGATCGTGGATATCTTTCATAGTCGTCTAGTGTCTTCACTATCTGCGCAAACTGGTACACAAGGTTGCTGTACGGGTACTCCAATATAAGTGGCCGACGTTTTCGAACTGATTGCCATACGGCGTTATCATAATCCAAGTATCCAACATAATGGGTTTCAATACCAAAGTATTTTTTGCATACCATTTTTA
>Ga0207149_1088_pt1 | contig 15391 bp, 23 predicted proteins | sample Alteio_BWMinHeat_31_FD_153563 | JGI IMG/M metagenome (GOLD analysis project Ga0207149, IMG submission 153563) | Enriched cells from forest soil in Barre Woods Harvard Forest LTER site, Petersham, Massachusetts, United States -... | ecosystem: Environmental > Terrestrial > Soil > Temperate forest >... | reverse complement strand
TGTCCCCACTGAACATCCGTTACTCGTCTGGTCCTTTTTAACCAGTTGAGGGATATTCTCGGCGGGAAAGACTTTGTTATAGTGGCCTTATGCGAAAACAAGGAGGTTTCTCTCATGATTTTTGAAACTTTACAGTCGCATAAAAAAATGATTTTAGAAGAGCTTCAGACGCTGATTGATCATTATATGGAATTGGACGAAGAAACTTTGATGGCTTCTATTAGCCGTATTTTGGACATGTATCGCATGCATCAAGAATTAGAAGAAAATTACATCTATCTGGCGGTCCAAACTGTGCCGTCTTTCTCTCCTATAGTTCAAAAAGCTTGCCAAAGCCATGAAGAGATTCAGAAGATTATCGACAAAACAACTATGGTTCATGTGGATGAACCCGATTTGACCTTTATTAAAGACGTAAAACAATTAAAGGCACTGCTGAAAAAACATTTTGACCTGGATGAACAGATGGTTTTTCCAAGCTTTCGGCAACAAATTCCTCATGAAACAATGGAGCGGCTGGAACGTCAATTTCAAGAAACAGTCCATTCCCAAATGGGTAATCTGAGTGAAAAACCAATGAAAGCAGCATAAATAGGTGTATTAATATGAAGAAAACAATTAAGCGAGTTAATAAATACATTCATCGGGTGACAAATTTGTTTAACGTGAGTCATCGTCTGGACGGCAAGTTCAAGATGTTTTTTTCGCCAGCCAATGATGTGCCCGACAGTGATGGAACAACAGTTCTGGATACCTATCTTATCCCCGTGGATAAAAGTGCCCGTCAAAGTATTGCCAAAGATGGTGAAACATTTCTACATCTTCAGATTTTGGGTAATACTGTCCCAGAGGATTTTTTAGGCTACGAATTTGACGTTCAGGTGGAAGGTGGAAAAACCTCAGTGCCTGGGAAAGTGGATTCCCATGTCTACAATGTAGAATGGAAAGATGTCAATCTGGCAGATTATTTGTTCGATCTCTTAAACAGTAATTTGTCTCACGCCGGATAAACAGCGAGAAACCACACCGTGACCTATTAAACAAAAAAGGAGAAACAAAAATGTTATGGACAATTTTCACTATTTTGCTCGTGTTATGGCTATTGGGTATGGTTACTTCCTATACCCTGGGAGGGTTTATTCATATTCTCCTGGTAATGGCCATTGTGGTGATGCTGATCCGCATTATTCAAGGTAGAAATCCGGTATAAAACTTTAACAAACACCTTCTCTCTAATCGCCTGGCATTGGGTTGCAAGATTCAATGCCTATTGTTTGAAGGTTATAGCCATCTGACAATGGGAAATGTCCATACGACGGATTGTTGCCAAGTTGCCAAAGCGTTATAACTGAGTCATCTTCAGCATTACAAATACAAGGAGTACCGCTATGGTTACCGTTTTACAAAACACTTCAAATACAACCTTTCCTGGAGTTACGCCGAACCCTTTTAGACGGATAGCCCATTGTTTTCAACACCCAAAGGAAACATCCGGGTCTTCCATTATTCGGAGTAAAGAATATTTTCAATTTCTTTTATTCAGACAAAAACATGATAATTTTATGAAATTTCCTTCTGTCAAAGCACTCACCGGTTTTTTAAATGTCTCTGTTCAAGACATTCTAGCCGCATTAAACGAGCTACGACACATGGGGTTTGATTATGAAATTATACATGCCCAAGAAGCCATTTTGGTATGGGATCCCTTACTGATTAACCCCAATAAATAGGGGGAATCCACAATGCTAATGTTGATTTTACACTGGATACTCTCTTCGTTACTATTGCTGCTCGTTGCATCAATTGTACCCGGCATTCATGTTGCCAATTTCGACACTGCACTGTTTGCTATATTTGTGATGAGCCTGATCAATGTCTTTCTTCGCCCCATATTATTACTGTTAACGTTACCAATTAATCTTCTCACTTTGGGCTTGTTTTCCTTTGTGATTAACGCTTTACTATTTGCACTTGCCTCATGGGTTGTTCCTGGATTTGAAGTAAGCAATTTTTGGGCAGCACTTTTGGGTTCATTTCTCTTAGCCGTGTTAACAGGTCTTGTAGATGGTTTTGACTCTAATCGAGCTGCCCAAGTATAAAAACACTCATAATCTCTGTCTACACTCTGCTATTCCCTCGCCATCTGACACTCGCCCTTACTATTTTGCCCGGAAATTCGTTTTCCGGGCATTTTTATGAGCTCTAAAATATGGTTGACGGGTTACAGTAAAGGCCAAAATAAAAAGGCATACCTGCGAGAGGTATGCCAAAAGTGAAGTGTGGGAAGAGCAGAGATAAGAGCAAGCTTAAAAATTAATTGCCGATATGTAAATTTTTAGCGTCAAACTGTTCAAATAAAGCCTTCATTTCCGGGGTCATTTCTTTGGGTACACGGGCGGCTATCAGCATATTGCCTTCTTGCTTTAAGGCATCTTCGTAATATTTGGCTTCACGTTCCGGAATACCCAAACCAATCAAGCCTCCCAGAACACCACCGGCTCCTACACCAGCAGCGGTACCGGCCAAGGCGCCTACCAGCGGGCCAGCAACCAAAATTCCGACACCAGGGGCTAACACAGAACCAACCAGTGTAAGACTTCCTATAACCGCACCGATTATGCCACCACTAATGCCGCCAATAGTAGCGCCTTCCGGTGCCTTGTTTGTACCACGCATTTTAATGAGGGTGTTACCAGTGGTTTCCGATACCAATACGCTAATATCCTGCGGTGGAATATTATGCCGCTCAAGCTCGTAAAGAATGGCCTCGGCATCAGCATCATTAAAAATGGCTGAAATGTTTTTAAAATCCAAAACAACTTGTCCCATAAAATAACTCCTTATATTTTATTAATTACATAGGTTGTGACTATGGGTTTTTTCGAATCGGCTAATGAGCAAACCAATTGCCAAACATACAAATGAAAACAGCAAGCCTGTCACTAAAGCAACGGAAGCCCATAAGCCAATTCCCTCAAGAAACATTGAAATGACAAATAACAATCCCAATAACATCAGAAATGCATTCATCAAAGCGACTGCCACCATAGCAATTAATGTGTTTTGAAATACCGCACCTGATAAAAAATCAGGAAGTAGCATGCGAATGAAGGTAAATCGAGTGTCAGACTGCGCTGGTATTGTGGAAGCTCTAGCGGTTTGGGAGGCCATAAATAATCTCCTGGCAAGTCGTTTGCCTTACTTCAAGTAAGGACAGTATGGCAAAGGCTTCCGAATAAAAAAATCACCCAACTGTCGATATTTTCCTCTCAAGTGGGTATTGATAATAGCCATTTAACGGATTGTGTCTCACTATTTTCGCATGTTACATTTGTTCGGTTATTAAGTCTCATGTAATAAACAATAAACAGGAAAAGGAGATCATCATGAAAACAGGTTATCAAACAGCAATTTTAGCCTTATGTGCTTGTTTGGTCACGCCGCTGGCAAATGCAGTAGTGCACTATCAAGTAGTACCTGGCAATAACCCACCTGTTACGTTACAGGCAGATCAAAAGGCGTTGTTATATATTCCTGCACAGGATCAGCAGTCATTGCAATTAGTAATACCCGAACTTGGCATCAATCAAACAATTACACCAGCTCAGCAAAATACCTATTTTATAAATGCATTGAATGTGCCTGAACGAGAATTAACTTATATGATTAAAACTCAGGATGGACAGAATGTAGCCTCCGGTAAGCTTCTCAACTACATGCCGCCTACTGTTGCAAGTATGGATTTGAATAGCCTGATTAATTACAGTACCGCCTATAGTTACGATAAGAAACCTGAGCCTCAATATAACGATGCCTCAACAGCTCAAGCACCAACGCCGGCTGACAATACACCAAACGAAACTACCGGTAAAACCTATATGAGAGGCTATTGGTAAGCACTCTGGAAATCTCCCCAATATTGCTGCACTCACAGGTTCATCTTGCGGATGATACTGTGAGTGCTCAATCTTTTTTGGATAATCAGCAGATTTCTTAATAGAAAGATGGGGATTTTATCTGATTTATTTCTTTGACACAATCAATCCAAGTTCCTCTGAACACTTAACAAACGAAAAGGAGTAACCCCATGAACAATACATTGCGGAAAGTTGCCACAACGTCTATCCTCAGTGGAATATGCATTTGCTTTCTATCGATGATGCCTACCGCTCAACAAATAATATAGCCACTTGGGGAGTCTATTTTTAGCAACAGAGGTACTGTAAAAAAATAAAATCAGAGGCTACAATATAAGTGCCTCTTATAACGATTCTATATTATGGAGTATTATTTTATGGCTGGATGTCTTCCGATAGTGAATCGGCCCGTTTCGCAACAAGAGGTCAAACAAAAGAATCAGGAAGCCTTCCAAGCAACAAACAGGCGCCCTTCGGGAAAAGACACGAGTCAAGCTTAAACAATGGGCTCAGCGATATCATGACTTGCAAACCGAATTAAATAAGCTAAGTCAAACTGCTGAAAAAAATATTCAAGGAGACCTAAAAATATTGGAAGCTAAAATAGATACGTTGCGGAAAAACATGACTATAAATCACACACAAAGCAACATTAATAATGCATCAAACCAATAAAGAATTATTGAGGCATTTTAATATGATTCCAAAATTTACAAAGTATCCACTTTCGCAGAAACCGAAAACAAGAGTGCTTATTCTGACAGAAAATGTTTTACAGTCCCTCAGGTTCCATGAATGGGATGCCATTTCATCACAACTGACACGATATTTCCAACAATTGTTGGCGCACTATCAGGACAAAAGCAATCAGGTTGTTTTGCAACTTCCTTCTATTTTGGCGTTAGCTGCTTTATTTCACTGCTGTGAAAGCGATATTTTCGAGGCGCTTCATACCTTGAAACTACAGTCCTATGCATATGAACTTTACAGTATTGATTCGCCCATCCGGCTTTATGCTCCTCTTGATTCCCGTAAGAATCGTCTGATGCGGTGGCTTCCCTCATTCCTGTTTAGACTCACCCATAGGAGGGAGAATTGCTAAAGACCTTTTTAGCCAACAGGCGTATTGAATTTAACCGGCAGAAGAACATAATGTATTTGAAAGAAGCCCGAACTACACGACAAGGAGGCTAAAAATGAAACAAAGTGTATTTGCCAGCATTATTCTGGGTGCTTTCCTTGTAAATATGTCCGCTTTTGGAGCCACAAGCACTTCGGATTACGAAACTCAGCTTTATGATGAGCAAGTAAAACTTTCATCACGGGTGATGGACGGTGAACGGGACGGCTCTCTGAAAAAGCCGCAAGTTTATCGATTGGCTTCACGGTTAAATGCTGTGGAAAATCGCCTGGATTACGATGGCTTGCACGAAAGATTCGCGCCCCATGAGGCAGTTTGCGTAGAAAGCACACTGCAAAGTATCCAAAAAGATCTACAACAAGAGCGTCAAGCCAATTTAAGATACTCGAAGCCCCAGTAAAATAGCCATCTGACAGATAGAAATCTTCTACATCGGAACTAAAATCAATTATCGATGTTCAAATAATTCGACATCCCTTAAAAGGAGGTTAATTATGAAAAAACAATTAGCATTAGGTTTGCTTGGGATTGTGGCATGCAGTTCCCTTACTGCGCTCGCCCATGCAGATTGGGACAGACACCATCATCACCATTGGCAACCCCATGAATGGCGTGATGATAGATGGCATCACCACCATCGTGGCTGGTGGTAGTTGACCGAGTATATATACATATTACAAGCAATCGCCTGTGTAAATCCAATTTACACGGGCGATTCTGAAATTATATCTTTTATGGCCGATTAAGGTCAAAATGTGTCCATTTAACGTCAATTTATGTCCAGATAAGGTCATTTTATGTCACCTTAATGTCACCAACCATTTGTTAGGTATAGGGCCTGTAAGCTGATTAGATAAGGAATATGGGGGTGCCGTCATGAGGGTTGGTGACATAAAATCCCCAATTTAGTGACATAAAATTTGTGAAAATTCCAGTTTTTTGAGATAATTACCCCGGAAGCCCTAAGCAATGCGGATTTTGGCCCTAGACGGACTTAAAATCCGTTCGCCAGCAATGGTGGTGCCAGTTCAAGTCTGGCCCGGAGCAATTTTCAGATTGAGTTGGGTTTTACATGATTGCTTAAGTATAAACTTTGGCTTTATAACAATACTTGATTTATATGGCAACAATTCTAGCACGTCGACAGGATTTGCTTCCTCGTATGGCAATTATACTGTTATATTTACAGAGTCAGGTATTGACTATTCCAGTTCATCGCTCATCAATAATACTGACCTTAACGCACATATTAACGCAATGAGCAATTAATGTTTCATTACAGTTACTTTAGGTAGAATTCTGCTAGGCGTGGTAAACACACCTCAAAGCTATAGTTCTGAAGAATGGTTTCTCGCGCCGCTTTGCGGAGCGGGTTGTATTTTTGTGGCTCTCTCAAGATTTCAAGCATTTGCTCAACTTGAGAATCAATATTATAAGGCTCAACAAGCAAACCATTTTCACCATGCTTTAAAACCTCTTCAACAGGGGCTGTTTGAGAACCCATCAAAATAGCGCCTGTGGACATACTTTGAAAGAAACTCCAGGAGAGCGTATACGGAATTGTCCAGTAAAAATGACAATCGCTGAGGCGATACAAGTCCGCCAAGACTGATTCGGAAATCCAGTTCAGGAAGTGAAATCGGTTCAAATCATATCGGTGTCTTTTGAGCACATACTCCTTGAACGTTTGCTCTCCAATATGGAAACCCTCGGTTCCATAATGTGTTAGGGGTTCTCCTACAATGACAAAATGAACATCCGGGTGTTTCTTGCTCACGCGATGGGCCACTTCCATAAAGATATCAAAGCCTCGGAAGGATTCCAGTCCTCGAGCGACATAGGTTACCACCTTAGCATGAGGAGGCCATGTGGGCTTTAACTCGCTTTTCGCCTGTATTTTTCCGGGACGATACAGTTTGGTATCAACCCCATCAAACAGGACGGCCAATTTGTTCTGGTATGCCTCTGGGTATGTAGAACGCTGATAATAGGTGGGCGAATAGCATTTATCACAATACTCCAGTTCAAGCATTTGTATTGCATTTCTCAAGGGAATACGCAAAATGTTATGCTTGGGCGCCGGAAATTCGGGACGTTGAAATTTATCGAGTTCAAAAGGATTATACAGGATTTCAAAATACCCAACGGTCTTCACCTGTGGATATTCGGAATGTAAAAATAATAAATTGCCAAAGCCTACATGGCCAATAAAAACATCCGGAGCCTCTAAACCTGCTTTTTCGACTGCTTCATAAATGGCAAGAATCGAACGGCTATCCAGTTCAAAATTTCGTGAAAAGAAAAAGGATGTTTCCGAAAATTGCTGGGGTACCAGTAGCTGAAACGGGTAATGTTGAACCTTTTTTGGTATTTTTTGATGTTTAAACTCGCTGAAAAAAGAAATTTTGACATCATCATAATGCTTCAATAAAAATTGAATCACGGGACCGAATTGTCCCGGGCATCCGCGATGAAAAAAAACAAGATGCATGGCCATAATGCTATTCAGCTTAACACCTCAGAATAAGGCTGAATCAGCTCAAATAACTCCTTTACTTATTGGATTTTTTGAAGTGCAATTCATTTAATAATAGGAGAAAAAAGAGTGCCAGCATGGGAAAACGAGTCAATCCGAAAATAACGGAAACTTATATAAATCTTGGGGATGCATTGCTTCGTGAAGACAAAACACAAGAGGCAGCTTGTATTTTTGAAAAAGCATCGAGTTTGGAGCCAGATAATCCTGAAATTTATTTAAAATGGGGGGTCGCATTTGGGCGAGATCACCATCTCAAAGAGGCCATCCCTTTATTTGAAAAAGCACTCGCAATCCGACCGGATTATCCGGAAGCACAAGTTTATTGGGGATTGCTTCAACTGCTTCAAGGTAACCTTCAAGCGGGTTGGCCTGCCTATAATTGGCGTTTTGTATTCGATGACTATAAGGGAAAACTTCCCTATAACAGGGCGCTTTGGGAGGGAGAATCTTTAAACGGCAAAACACTCTTGGTTCTTGGAGAAGAAGGCTTCGGGGATCAAATCCAGTTTTTTCGCTATTTACCCTTAATTCAGAAAAAATATGATTGTCATATTATTTTCGTGACAGATCCCGTTCTGATTACCTTATTTCAACAATGTCAAGGTGTAGATGAATTGATAGAAACACTCCATCCCGATATTCAGTATGATTATTTCATCCCGATTATGAGTTTGGCAAAAGTCTTTAATACGAGCCTGGAGACTATTCCTGCCAATATCCCTTATATTACACCTGATCCCGACTTGGTCTCCCTATGGAAAAAACGGATGAACAAAAAAGCCCGGCTACAAATCGGACTGGTATGGGCAGGATCCCCCAAAAACCCGAATAACCGCTATCGCTCTTGCCGTTTCTCGGATTTTTCCGTATTGGCCACGCTCAATGATGTCCATTTTTACAGTTTACAGATGGGACCTGAGTCAGAACAAGCCGATATACTACCTGTCGGTATGCCGCTTACCCGCTGTGACAAAAACATTCGAGATTTCTCGGATACAGCGGCAATCATTCAAAACTTGGATTTGATCATTACCGTTGATACTTCCATGGCACATTTGGCCGGTGCGTTAGGCATACCCGTCTGGGTTTTGCTGTCTGTCCGATCCGACTGGCGCTGGCTTTTAGAGCGGGAAGACAGCCCATGGTATCCTTCAATGAAGCTTTTTCGTCCAACCACCCCTCACAATTGGGACAATGTGATGCAATTGGTTTTACAAACGTTAATACATCAATTGTAAATTTTTGCTTTACAAATTGTAATAAACACTTTAGTTGAGATCTTTCATGTCGACATCTTTCTCATCAGAGGAGCTATGTCTCAAATTAAAAAGGATAGGAGAGAGAACAATGAATATTTCACCCTCCAGCAGCAGTTCAGACTTACAGACAACCATGCTTTCGGTATCTACTCTGCAAAGAAGCGGTCCTACGGGCACTGATTCCTATTCGCCGCCACAAGATACATCCACCATATCGGATGCCGCCTATGCGGCCTATAATGCATCCCAATCCCCATCCTCCACATTGGTCGCCTTTGGCGGATCCGGCAGTGATACGCTATCACCCAGCGGTGGCAGCAGCATTACATTGGATGGCGGATCTGGATCCGGTCCCCTGGTACCATCCTCACCATCCGGGGGTTCCAGTGTTACCTTGTAATATAGCTCAAGCCGGCAACTTTTGACCTGGGTCCCATTTTTGGGATACATCACCCAAATCCTCAATGCCTTACTAGACCAATCTTTAAGGCTTTCACAGCTGCTTGTGTTCTATCACTGACTGCCAGCTTTTGGATAATACTGCAAACATGACCTTTAACCGTGTAAACAGAGAGGTTCATGATTTCTGCGATGTCTTTATTGGCTTTACCACTGACAATATGCCCAAGCACAAGCTGTGAGATGAGCTCTAAAAACTCCCCCCAAACTGGCGGCGCAGGTGCTCGGTTTCCTCTCGGGTCAGGCCCGGGTTGTCCTGTAGTAAGGAGCGGGTATCGCAACGAATGAATCAGCACTCCGTCGCATCTATATCTTAAGTAATGAATCAACTGTTCATCGCGTTTTGGTGTAAATTAGACAACCTTAAAATCCTTTCGCCAGGAATATTTTAATCCTGATTTTGGTTTTTGCGAGGTTGCTTTTTACCAGGACCCAGCTGTAGACGGGGTACAACATATTCAGTAGCCACTTTGCTGATAGCATCGGAACGAATTTCCGGATATGAGATTAAACCGCCCAGCAGAGAAGTCCACGCTGCAAATCCCGTCATCACCAGCATGCTAACCAAAAGACACGGTATCACCCATTTGATTATTCCTTTTACAAAAAGACCAATAAGGGCCAATAAGCCTGCCAGGTATGATAAGAAAAGTGTCCAGCTGGCATTGGCCTCATGCAGTTGGATAAAACCATGTGCATCCCGGCTTGCTATCAGATTGGCTGCTCTCATCTGATGCTCGGCAAAAGGACCGGACATATTTGCTAGATAGGTAACAATAGTTACGAACATTACCAGACACAGTATGATTTTACGATACGTCGGATCTGGCCAGAACAAGGATACAATTAACAAAACCAAGAGTATGCAACTTCCGACGATAGGAAAATGGTTTACAAGCAGATGAAAGTGTATCCAACTCATTGGTTAATACTCTCACTCAGTATAATGCTTGTTATTCTCTCACAGTATCCGAAATTGAGCTACTTTTATTCCAAATATCAAGCTATATGGACTCTGCAGCTCTATATAAAAAAGTCCAGTAATCTTTTTTCTATGCAATAACCCTTGCAATCAAAAATGCAACGGCTGCTGCAACCCCGCCAATTAAAGCAGTCTGGAAGGCACTTTTAATAGCATTTACGCCAAGGAAATACCCCTTCATATAGCCAAAAATGGTCAAGGCTATCAGAGTCATTAGCACGGACAAGAGAAAGGCAGCGTGTAGATTTGGTGAGACAATATATGGCAACAAAGGAATAAATCCACCGGCAGCATAAGACAGAGCAATGGTTAACGCACTGGTCAATGCCCGCTTAGGATCTGGTTTTTCCAAGCCCAGTTCAAACCTCATCATAAAGTCTGCCCAGGCTTGAGGCTTTTGACTCAATGCCTCCACAACTGGAGCACTTTCTTCAGCGGTTAGTCCATAAGAACGTAAAATGCCATCCACTTCGCGTTTTTCTTCAGTAGGCACCTCCTTAATTTCCACTTTTTCGCGTGCCAATTCGCTGACATAATGATCCGTATCGCTTTTGGCAGCCAGATAGCCTCCCAGACCCATTGAGATGGAACCTGCTGCAATTTCAGCAAGGCCTGCAATAACAACCAGGTGTGCAGAGCCTGAGGCAGCGGAAACTCCAGCAGCTAATGCAAATGGGACAGTTAATCCATCAGACATGCCAATGATAACGTCTCGAATCTTATCACTGGCTGTAAAGTGTTTCTCTTGATGTCTTGTTAGTGGCATAATGTCCTCCAGATAGTATCATGATTTGCCAAGTTAAGCACAAAAATTATACCCGAGTGGGTAATATGTTTGGTTCAGTATTAGGAGTAACCTTACAAGGCTATTCAAATTTAAGTCAAGAGAATTTGGCTCAAAATACTGGCCATTTCTATATCTTAGGGGGTATCTTATTCTGCTTGGGTCTGGCACACGGTATCCTATTTTCTCATGTAACCCGTCTTGGGGTCAGTCTTCTGACAATTATTAAGGAAAAAATCTGCAAGACGTAATCAAGAACTTGAACTTTGAAGTTATCAATCTATCGAAGCAGGTCCAAGTCATATAAAACCCATTCGTAGGGTGAACGAGAACCTTCATTGGGGTGAAGCATGTCGGATCGTTTTGGCTTGGCATTGCGCTCGAATTCGGTAAAGTCCATGTGATCCATATCTGCAAAAATCCGGGTTTTTTCAACATCTAGGTGGTCAGTCATCTCTTGCAAATTGCCAGTATAAGGCAATGACTTTTTGGGCAAATATAATTCACTGGCCAGGGGAATCACACCATCGTTGTATCGAAAGGAATGTTGAAATACAGGCACCTTTATGTCTTTCTCGTTTGGGTTATTTGCATTTACCGGAAGCTTAGCGCTTTGCTTCACATCCACCACAGGAATATTGCTCAAGACAATATTCATATCGCTGAATACCCCATGAACCGATGTCATATAGACGGGGAATGCCAGCCAAAGGACTTTTTTAGGGAGATCAGTCGGAGTAGCCAGGATTTTAGCAAGCGCCAGGGTAGTCTCGCCGTTTTTCAAGTAGGGGTTATCCAGGTAGCCGGCATAGACAATCGTTTTGGCCTTCACTACCTTTTCGGGGACGTTGGTATTCGGGGGATCCAACATGTTCGGTTCACTGGCTTGCGGCCGTGGGCCAGAGCCGTCAAAGCTGTCCCATCTTAAGGCAGTGATTAAGTTGGATTTGTCCGACAAGTAAGCCCGATAAATCACATGCTCCAAGATCTGCCGGACAGGGGAGTGGTTGGTGGAATGGTAATAGGGAACAAACCAGTTGGGCGTAAAAACCGGAGACCCATGATACGGTACTGCCATGGCAAAATGGGCTTTCACCATGGGAAAAATCAAGGGATTTGCCATGGCCTGGTTGGCAATCACCCCACCCAAGCTGTAACTGACCAAAACCACCTGGGTAGCGGGTGGGATCGCTTTGGCAAAATCCTGTAATTCGCTGGTAAAAGCGGCCGTTGATACCTCAACCTGCTCTCGGGAATTGTATAAAAACAGGTACAGCTTATAACGTCTTTTGAACGTCTTGCTTTGCGCCGCGTATTTCCCAAAATTTTTCCACCAAACAGCATATTGATACTCCTCGGCCCGACCAGGAAGCAGAATAACAGGCGTACGCTGAGCCAACGGCTCCCGGTCAAAGGCATAGATGTGATCGAGCCGAAAACGCATCAACCGAGTCAGCGAGTGCGGTAGCGTATGATAAAATCGACTGTTGGGTATTGGTAGCGGGTCGGGACGAATAGCAAAGCCGGGAACACTGCCTGTAAGGAGTAACAGTGTCATCAAAAATGCAAGTAATCCGTTTTTGAGCATGCATTGCCCGTCAATTCTTCCCGGACAGTGCATTATCACCTTTGTTTTGCGCGTGATTTGCAGTCATATTTTGCCACAACGTATCTATTTTGCTCTCCAATATCTTCAGGTTTGTTTGCGTATTTTTTTCGGTACTTTGAGTCAACTTGTTAAACTCGGCTTGAACTTTATGATGCTGACGAGTCCATTGCTGAAGGTCCGCTTGTGTCTTTTCCCGAAGCGTCCCCGTTTGTTTCTTGGCCTTTTCTCCCAGGGTTCTCAGCCTTTCACCCACTTGGTCCAATTTAACCCGGAGCTTTCTCTGATAGATTTTGGTTTCTTGAGTCAAATAGGTTGTTGTTGTCTGAAAGGCTTCCTGATCCTTGTGCTTTACTTCTTGTTGCGAAACGGGCCGATTCACTGTCGAAAGACATCCGGCCATCAACAAGGTGAGAGCAATTAACGATACGATCTTTTTCATAACACCATATTATAAACCCTGTTACTAACAATTTCTAATATATTGACTACAGTATTGATCAGTCTTACTTATTATTAATCCAATCCACTTTTATTGAATTACCGTTGCAGCTAAATAGACAATAGCCGGATGTCTATAATTTAACACCTGATGCAATGAAATAGCCAATAGACGGATTAATTTTTCTATTGAATTTGTTAACTTTATCACGTTACATAATAAAAGGAGATATCAACATCATGGTTACCGCACACAAAGATATAGACGTCGGCGTTTGGCTTGAGCATAAAAAACAAGAGTTGGAACGTTTCATGACTGAAATTAAGGTGGATCTGGGGCAAAAAACAAAGCTACAGATTGTAAGACATGAAGCTCAATCTGAGGTTACGCCACTTCTGGACAAGCTATTTGATCAAGCTCACAAACTCATAAAATACATCGGTACTCCAAATGCTACCGAAGCAGAAACCCTGAGCCGTGCGAAAGCACTTGAAGAACTCCGGGCAAAAATGATAACCATTCGAATTAAGGCACTATTCAAGGTAAAACACATTCTCACACCAGAGCAGCAGGAAAAATTTAGTGAACATATTCAAGAAAAGATGAATGAGTTCCATCAAAAACTCTCTACTTTAATGCACCTGACTCCATAGGTAGCTTAAACGGTTACTAAAATTACTTTCTATGCAAATTCAATAAAATTTAAAAAGGAGGTTCAAAATGTCACCTTTGTTATTAATCCTAGTACTTATTCTGCTTTTTGGTGGTGGTTCATTCTACTTTACACATAACCTTCTGCTCGTTCTGCTTATTGTTTTTTTATTTGGGGGCGGTGGATGGTATTGGGGACGAAATCGAGCCTAAAATTGAGTATTAATTAAAGGGAAGGAAACAAAATGTTGCTTCAGAAGAAATTGTACAAACAGAAAAGCGCTGTTTTTGTAATTGCTTTGCTGTTAGCTATGGGATGTACTTCGATTGCCGGAGCAATCTGTGCTTCCCATTACTACGTTGAAAATCTCTCCTCTGACTCCATTAAAGTCAAGGTTTGGACTACTGAAAAGATGTTAAGACCAGGAGAGACAGGGCAATTTCAATATGCCTGCTGGAGCAACTTGCCGATTCAAGTTCATAAATTGGACGGAACTAAAACATTTGGTGAAACTGACCATGGGTCAAGAATTCCTGGAGATCGAAAAGCCATTGTCAATAGTAACTACCAATATAAGGATATGGGCAAAACAGAATCAAGCCAAACGCCAATTGATTGGCTTAAGTACAAGGCTAAAGAAGTAGGTCTTCCATTTCTTGGAATCAGCAAATAGGAGTATCGCCATGGCTACCGTTTCACAAGATCTTTCGAGATTGACCTTTTCTATTTTCACGCTGAATCCATTTTTAAAGCCAACTTCTGATTCTCAAACCCAAAAGGGAATATCCGACTCTTCTATTATTCGGATTAAAGAATATTTCCAAGTTCTTTTATTTCGTCAAAAACAGAATAGTTCTATCAATTTCCCTTCTATTAAAGCGCTAGCCGGTTTTTTGGAGGTCTCTATCCAAGACATTCTAGCCGCATTGAATGAATTACAACACATGGGGTTTGATTACAAAATTGCACATGCACAAAAAACCCTTGTGGTATGGGATTCATTGCAAGAAGCCCCTATATAGAAATACACTCCCCAAATGGCTAAACTCTTTACCCATAGGCACCATAATGAATAGCAACCTGGGCAATAGCGAAACTGTAGATACTTTCTTATACTAAGAATAGTTTATATAATATTGGAGATTTTCAGATGTTCATATTAAACAGGGTCCCACAAAAACTCATCCAGGTTGGTCTTATTGCTTCACTGCTCAGTTCATCCGGTTTTTTTGCGGTGGTAGAAGCACAACAAGTTTATCATGCACGAGTATCCCATACTCACCATTACCATCATCATCCAACAATCAGTGATCGGTTTCATACTACCCTTTATCGGCATCCCATTGCCACGCGTGCCGGGATTGGCGGAGCAGCCGGTGTGGGTATAGGCGCTATTGCCGGACATTCCCTTCTTCGTGGTGGACTTGCAGGCGCTGCAGCAGGAACGGGTGTTGCTTTAATCGACAAAAACCATACACTGCGACATGAACCCTTGGCCCGAAGAACCCTCAAAGGTGGTGTGATAGGAGCTGGCGTGGGTGTTGCTGCAGGTGCAGCCTTACTACCTGCCGTTGCTATTGGAGCCGGTGTAGGTGTTGGCGTGCATTATG
>Ga0207149_1087_pt1 | contig 15412 bp, 11 predicted proteins | sample Alteio_BWMinHeat_31_FD_153563 | JGI IMG/M metagenome (GOLD analysis project Ga0207149, IMG submission 153563) | Enriched cells from forest soil in Barre Woods Harvard Forest LTER site, Petersham, Massachusetts, United States -... | ecosystem: Environmental > Terrestrial > Soil > Temperate forest >... | reverse complement strand
ATACTTCAAACCCTCAATCGGGTTCAGACTCGCCCCTCGAAAGGCGGGGGCTAAAGTTGAAAGTAAACACAAAAGCATCGAAACGACCATGATGAGAAAGAGATCCCCCAGACGCATTTCAACAGGGAGATGCCGAACATGATAGATTTCTGCCGGTACGTAAATAAAATTCGTCTTGGCTACCAAAAGGCAGAGAAGTCCACCCAAAATGAGACCACCCAAAGATCCAAAGGCTCCAATGATCAGGCCCTGAAGACTGAAAAATCGAACGAGACGACCGCGGGAGGCCCCCAAAGTCTTAAAAATGCTAATGTCTCCGTATCGACGAAGGACCGAAACAAAAAGTGTACTGGAAATATTGAAACAAGCGGCCACGGTCATAAAAAGAAGAATGACAAAGATGACGACCTTTTCAAGTTTAATAGCTTCAAAAAGGTTGTGATTTACTTCCAGCCAATCACGGCTGAGATAATTGATTCCCATTTCGGTTGAAAGTTTGAAGCTAGCCTCCCGGGCCATCCAGTCGTCAGTCAGTCTTATCCTCACCCCGGTGTAGATGTCCCCAAGGCCGGCTAAATCCTGGGCTGCCTTCGCGGAAGTGAGCATGAAACGGGTGTCGTATTCGTACATTCCAAGATCTATGATCCCAGCAACTTTGAAAGTTTTCAAGCGGGTTGCAAAGCCCAGAACCTTCACCGTGGCCGCGTTTTTCGGTAATACGACAGCAATGGAGTCCCCGACCTTCACTCCCAGCTTTTCTGCCAGGCCGATCCCCACCATCATGGGCGGTTCGCTTTCCAATCCCGTGCCTAAATCAAACCGACCTTCAACAATCCGAGGGCTAAGGCGCAATGTTTTTTCCACGGCTTTTTGATCAAAGCCTTCCACCACAATGCTAGCAATCTTTCCTTTGTTAGCGACGATCCCTTCTACATGTACAAACGGGGCCAACGACGCGATTTGGGGGACGATTTTTCGCAATTTAGGTTCAAGGCTTTCGATAGGATCGAGGGGCTCACCCCGTTTGAGCAGCAGAACGTGGCCTGTGACATCAATAACAGCATTTTTGAGGGTCGATTCAAACCCACTCACCACGGACATCACGACAACCAAAGCGGCCACGCCGAAAACCATCCCCACCATGGCCAGAATCGATACCAGATTGAAAAACTGGCCTTTACGGGTTCGCATGTATCTCCACACGACCCACAACTCAAACATTCGTTTGCGATCTCAAATAAGAATAAATGAAGTCATCCAGACCACCATCCATGACGGCACTAATATTCCCCGTTTCAAAGTTCGTTCGATGGTCCTTTACAAGTTGGTAGGGCTGCATGACATAACTCCTAATTTGCGAACCCCACTCAATCGCCTTCTTGACAGAATTCACCTTGTCCCGCTCTTTATTTTTCTCTTCGAGGACCTTTTCATACATCCGGGCCCGGAGCATCTTCATGGCCTTTTCACGGTTAGCATGTTGACTCCGTTGATTCTGGCATGACACGATGATTCCCGTTGGAATATGGGTGAGTCTCACCGCAGATTCTGTTTTATTTACATGTTGACCGCCAGCCCCACTGGCGCGAAAGGTGTCTAATTTAATGTCGACGTCCTTAATTTCAATTTCAATATCGTCTTCAACTTCCGGATAAGCAAAAACTGAGGCAAAACTCGTGTGTCGTCTGGCATTGGAGTCAAAGGGACTGATCCGCACAAGACGATGGACACCATTTTCAGCTTTGAGGTACCCATAGGCGTAGTCTCCTTCAAAACTCATGGTGCAAGACTTCACCCCTGCCGTCTCTCCTGGAGAAATATCAAGCATTTCTACTTTGTATCCATGCTGCTCCCCCCATCGATGATACATTCTCATGAGGATTCCTGCCCAATCGCAGGCTTCAGTGCCGCCAGCGCCTGCGTTAATGGAGATATAGGCGCTGTTGCTATCGACTTCTCCCCCTAACATTTTCTTTAATTCCAATTGATCGGCTGATTTCGTGGCTTTCCCCACCTGAGCCTTGACCTCTTCGAAGCTCTCTTCGTCGGAACCCTCTTGGGCCAACTCCAAAAGAACAAGGCCATCGTCAATGATAGCGTTCAATTCATCAAATTCATTGACGGCACGAGAGAGAATGCTTCTTTCTTTTTGAAGCTTTTGCATTTCCTTCTGGTTGTTCCAAACTTCGGGTTTTTCGGTGAGCTCTTCTATTTCTTTGAGGCGAGATCGTTTTTTATCGATGTCAAAGATAGCTCCGCAAGTCTTGACATCGGGTTTTGAGCTTGTCGAGCTGTTGCTTCACATTGCTAGATTCGGTGGACAACGACATGTTATTTCCTTTGTTTTTGAGTTATCTCTTTGAAGAGCTTATCCTGAAGCCCCATCATCTTCAATTCCTCTTTGCGATTTTTCTCATGATCAAATCCTAGGAGATGAAGGAACCCATGAATCAACATCATGTCCAGTTCTTTTTTGAAGCTATGTCGTCTTTGGGCCGCCTGCCTCTTTAAAACCGGAACGCAAAGGATCAATTCGCCTAAGCCTTCCCCTGACGCCATCGGCGAAAAGCTCAAGACATCCGTGGCGTAGTCTCTCCTTCGATAGGTTTTATTGAGCCGTCTTGATTCGGCACTACCAACAAAGACAATGGTCAAGTCATCAATATCAAGTGACTGTGATGATGATTTTCTGACGACCCTGTGAGTTTCGAATTGTTTGATGAGACGTCGACAAAGGGCTGCCGCTAAAGGGCTGAAAACACGCCATCGAAAACTCCCTTTGAAATGACAAATACATTGGACTTTGTATGAATGCCTCAGTCTGTTGAGCGAACTCATGAAACTGAGGATCCTGATTTTTCAGATGATTTTTTTACAGACGTACGAGGGGGGGTCGAAGGGTAATCGACCCTTTGGTGATATATTCCAAGAAGTATTCGGCCAAAGGCCTCTTCTATAACGGTTAGGTCTTTTAAAGTGATATTGCACTCGTCAAGTTGTCCGTCGAGGAACTTCTTTTGAACAATATTTCTCACAATTCCCTGCAATCGAGCCGGCGTTGGTTCGTCAAGAGTACGTGCTGCCGCTTCTATACTATCCGCCAACATACAAAGAGCGGCCTCACGAAATTGCGGTTTAGGGCCAGGATATCGGTATTCGTTTTCGCTCACCTGATGCATCTCACTGTCCTCGTGTTCTTTGGCCTTGTGATAGAAAAAGCTAATAAGAGTTGTACCATGATGTTGCTCGATGACATCAATCAGGGACTTTCCTAGTTTATACTTTAACCCCTTCTCCACACCGTCTTTGACGTGAGCAATAAGAATTGTCTTGCTCATGCCGGGGCTTATTTGATCATGTCGGTTTTCTCCCTGCCGTTGATTTTCAATAAAATAAATAGCGTAGTCAGTTTTTCCGATGTCGTGATAGTAAGCACAGACTTTGGCCAGAAGAGGATTGGCCCCAATCCCTTCCGCAGCCGCCTCACACATGCTCCCCACGACCAAACTGTGATGATAAGTCCCCGGGGCCTTCACGATAAGTTCTTTCAGAAGCGGGTGATTGAGATTGCTCAACTCAAGCAACTTGACATCCGTGGTGTAGACGAAGAGCGTTTCCCAGAGGGGAATGAGGGTCAATGCCACAAAACACGAAAGGAGCCCGCTCAATAGTCCCGCTGGGGTGGCCCATAAAAGTTCAGATCTCAAAAATTCAGGGTTGGGTCGGCTCATCAGCGTGATGAGAAAAATGAGCCCGGCACTTATCAAACCCGTTTTGAGCCCCGCAAGATAGAGATCTTCTCTCTTTTTGCAACCGTAAACCCCTCGAGCCGCCACAATACTTGCCGTAAAGGTGATGACCATATAAGTAAAACTGTGATCTGCAACAAGGCCCGCCACTATAGCCAAAAAAATTGAAAAGAGCCAAACAACCTCACCGTAAGGGATAATAAGTCCGACCATCATCGGGCCAAACGTGATCGGCACCGTATATAAGTAAAAGCTGGCCGGGACATTCTTAAATCGGTCGATGAAAGCCGCGTCTGCGAAGAAGAGCATAAACTTCATAACTAAAATATTGAGGAAAAGAATTCCACCCATCGCCACGGCGTCTTTGGTTGAAATTTTGATTCGCGAAGTAAAGCGGGTAACAAAACTGAAAAAAACTAGAATGAGCATCACAAAGAAAATGGCGGTCACTAAAGCTACAAAATCCTGATGACGGGTGGCCTGTAGCCTCTGGATCTCATCTAAAATAGCGACATGAATTTTTGAACGGGTTGCCCGGCTCGAACAATGATTTGTCCCTTTTTAATCTGAGCGATGAAAGGCGAGACAGCATCACGGGTTCTTTGTCGGCGACTTTCTGTTTCTTGTTTATTCAAGGTCAGATTGGGCAAAACAAGACTCCGCATGAAATCATTCAATTCAACGACATCCCCCGATTTTGGAAACCCGGGGTATCCTGTCTGACCCGCAATCCTCCGACGAACCTCACTTGTGTCCACAAGCTGACTGCTGTCCTGTAGAAACTCCTCGCCCTTGTAGCCACGTTCAAGAATATTGATGATAACTCGCTTTCGGCCGTGCTGGCGCATGGGAAAGGCATCATCGTAAATCTTCTGACCGTTTAACTTTTCAAGTGTCTGAGTGACGGCTATCTCAATGTTTGGCTTAAATCTTTCCTTAACCAGCCACTCAAAATTTTCTTTCGAAATTCGAACGCCTCCCAATTCTGATTCAAAATCAGATTGGCGGCTTAAAAATTCTTTAACAGCAGCTCGCCCCTTATTGACTCCTTGAGTCTGAGCCAAGGTGGTTCTCATCCCCCGGAGGGCTTGCCGTACCCGAGTCACCAATTGATCATAAAGACCAACATCGTAGTCATAGACTGGCGGGATTGATTCCTCTGCCTCGAGACGCCGCCTCTCCGTCTCCGCACTATCGATGACTTCAAAAGACAAGGGGCTTTTAATATCCGCGCTGGCCAAATCCCCTTCTTTGTAACCCGAATAAGAAAGCTCAAAATCCCACGAGATGAGAAAACTGACGGAAAGTGAGAATAGAAAAATAAGAGCAATTCGGCGCAAATGAAAACGCTCGTCAACTCGATGGACCAATCGTCCAATAAAGGTACGTTCGATTCCAAGTCGATTCACCCAATGAATGAAGTCCTCGGAATTCTTCTGGTAATTCCAGCGCGTTGGCGGTTTTTGCTGTTGATCAGACCTTAGGGGTTTAAGATTCATCGCTGCACCTGTTTAAATTTTCGGCATTTTGTGCCAAAACAACAGAGATTTATTAAAGTTATAAATTATTAACCCTATGCAGCATTTTCTTGAATACAAACTAAAGGAGTCTCGCCCATGCCTGATCAACAGAAGCCCCACCCGTTCACTGAGCTCGTCCGCGTCATGGACACCCTTCTTGCGCCAGGCGGATGCCCGTGGGATCGAGAGCAAACGCCCCAAACCTTGGTCCCGTTCGCGATTGAAGAGGCCCATGAGCTAGCTGAAGCCATTGAGAATAAAGACGTGGAAGGCACAAAGGAGGAGTTGGGTGACTTACTCCTTCAAGTCGTTTTTCACTGCGCTCTGGCAAAGCAAAGTGGCACTTTCACATTGGAAGACGTGATCGAAAATATTTGTACAAAACTTATAAGACGACACCCCCATGTTTTTGGTGAAAATAAGATAGCTCTAAGAGATGCCGACGAAGTTTTGAAGAACTGGGTGCAAATAAAAAATAAAGAAAAAGAAAAGGCTCCCCAAAAGCCTAATGGGTTTGGAATTCCGATTTCGCTTCCCGCCCTTCAACGTGCTCAAAAAATTGGCGATAAAACCAAATCCTTACGATTCGACTGGGAAAATCCTCAACAGGTATTTTTGAAGGCCGAAGAAGAATTTAGTGAACTGAAAAGCGCACTTGCGTCAGGGGATAGAGATCATACCAAAGAAGAATTGGGCGACTTGTTTTTTGTCCTGGCTCAATTCGCCAGGCACCTCAAATTCGAAGCCGAGACCGTAGCTCGAGAAGGGAATCGAAAATTTGAAAAGAGATTTGAGAAATTAATGAATTTAACGAAATCTCGAAATTTGGATTTTACAAAGTTGTCCTCTCGGGAAAAGGAAAGACTTTGGGAGGAAATTAAAACAAGCGAAAACTCAAAAAAAAACAATGACGCACTCAAGTGAGTCAACAATCATAGTTATTGGCCTATTAAATCCATGGTCAAACTGATAGCATGTTGAATGTCCTTTAAAAGCACGTAAAAATTATGTTTGACGACAAAAAGACCAAAATTCTTGAAAGACGATTAAAAGCAGGACCGCGCGGAGTATGGCTCCTTTGCGTCTTGACCGCTTTCGTCATCACTTTCGCCGGAAACCACCTTGGAAAAGCAAGCAATCCGAATCCCCCAGAACCTGGTCTTCCCCTACCCTCTCCTTATTTCGATATTGAGTCGTATGTCGAAACTCTGGATAAAAATCGAATTGAATGTCCCGATGAAGGGTGCCGATGGTGGTATGATTATATTAAGGCCAAGGCGATTATCACGTCGGATCAGAAAAGCTCGTGCGAACTCTTTTCCCGGCTCAGCGAAAAACCAGATTTCCCGCTCCATTTCCTCGCTTTTTTTTATCGGGCAAAGAGCTGCCGCTATGACATTGGCCTGTCCGTCAAGACCTTAAAAAAAATTAGAGCCGAATTGGAAGGCGAGAATCTTCGACCCTGGGGTGAAGAGGCCCTTGCCGAAGGGGCCCTTGAAGCCGCGCTATCCGGGGAACAAGCCCAAGACGTTTCCCGTTACGCTATCAAGGCTGCCAAACTCAACCGAACCAAAAGAAATAAAATAGAAATCCTTCAAAGAGCTGTGAGATTTTTCAAAGAGAGAGACGAAAAAAATACTAAAGAATCTTCTCCCGATGGTCGGAGTGAGGTTCTAGCGGAGCTATACCAGGTGGCCCCCCACTTGAAGCCGATGGTCAATCCCCAGGCCGGTGACTGGACGATTTTCGGCCTGGATGCCCTTTCGGTTCATGATTTTAAAGAAGCGTCAAAGGCCTTCGAAAAGATCATCAAAATCTCGGAGGTTCCCGTTCAAGTTCGCCGGATGGCTTACGAAAATCTGAAAACCTCATACAAAGCTCTTCAACGAAAAGAGGACGCCTTTAAGATTTCTAAAAAGTTGTATTTTTGGGAACTATCCTTACTTAAAAAAAAGAAAACGGACTTGGACGAAGCCAAGCATGTCCTTTCAAGCGGACTGACCTGTGCAAAATCAATGTGGACCGAGCACAAAAGCCGTCCCGCACTCGCTTTTCTTAAGAGTTTAGAACGAAATCTGAAGGACACCCCCGTCAACATGAGCGAACTCTATTTTGTCAGAGCAAGAATCAATGAAGAGTTAAGAAAGACCAAAATCGCGAGGTTTTGGCTGAGAAAGGCCGTAGAGAAAGCTGACCCAGCCCTCAAAGGACAATACGGATGGGTTTCGGCATGGATGAGCTATAAAGAAGGTCGTTTTCTAGATTCCCAAAAAGAATTAGAACAACTTCAAGAAACTGAACCAGATCAGGGAAGACGATCGCAAGAAATATTTTGGCTTGCCAAGAGCTACGAAAGCCTAAAGAAACCTGAGGCCGCCAAGCCTTGGCTGGAAAAAATAATCCAGGAAGATCCCCTTGGTTACTACTCCCTTGTGGCCTATAGAGAATTAGGAAGGCCAATCCCCAAGGACTACGATATGAATTCTGAAATAAAGTCAAAAATTCCCCGTGGCGAGACACGCTCTACCCGACCCCTCAGTCCGGTTTTTCGTTGGCTCGTTTCAACCGGAGAGATCCGCTGGGCACAGGAACTCCTTGTTGAAGATTTTCCTCTTCCCGACCCTACAGTTGAAATCGATTTGGGAGCCTTTTTGGCCTACAGTCAAGCCGCTTTCTTTTCTCCCATTTTTTCACGAATAGCGAAAATTCCTCCGGCAGAGAAAGAACGTCTTCTTTTTCAACATTCGGAATTTCTTTTTCCGCAACTTTACCGCGATGCTGTAGAGCAAGCGTCGGGGCGCTCCGGAATGTGGCCAAGCTACATTTTCGCCATCATGAGACAAGAATCAAGTTTTGATCCCCTCTCGGTGAGCCCCGCCAACGCCTATGGCCTTTTGCAGCTCTTGCCCAATGTGGCTCAAGCTCTTGCAGCGAAATCGGGAATTCCCTATCATCAGCCCGACGATCTCCTTGATCCAACCACCAATGTCATGTTGGGGGCTCTCCACCTGAGGAATTACTGGGAACAATTTAATGGCCAATTTCTCTTAACAACAGCGGCTTACAATGCCAGCCCCCAATCCGTAAAAAGCTGGGTGCGTTCCCGTTTTCGTGGAGACCCCTTGGTTTTCATCGAGGATATCCCCTATGAGGAGACAAGAGTTTACGTAAAACTAGTTTTGCGCAATTTTATTCATTATCTAAGAACCAGCACAGAGAGCTCTTCTTTAAATTTTCCTGAGTGGTGCCTTGAAGGTATCCATACGTCCAAGAAATAGTCACTCGGCCTTGGTAGATCCCTAGTCTTTCCAGGTATTTAAATTATTTGCCTGCGGCACTGACCTTGCTCCTAATTTAAGGACAGGTAAAGTAACACCGGGGGACCGAAAATGAATGAAAACACCAAACTCCTTCTGGCGAGTTTTAGTTTGGGAGGAGTGATCTTCCTCTCAGTGCATATCTTTGGCCAACTCCTTCACATTAATGATTCTGAAGCCCGCCTTACGAGTCTCGGAATTCCAAAGGTGTTGCCTCTTGACGCCACTAAGGGCGAACAAAAAGTCATCATGAATGACCCCAGCATCCAGAAAAATTGGGGGCTTGCAGGCACAGGAGGAACCAGCGATATCAAAGTCGGTAACGCTTGGGACATCACCAAGGGGGATCGTCGGATTGTTGTAGCGGTTATCGATACAGGTGCCGACATCAAGCATAGCGACCTGGCTGACAATATCTGGCGCAATGCCGGAGAAACAGGAAAGGACGCCAACGGCAAAGATAAAGCCACTAACGGCATTGATGACGACAACAATGGTTATATCGACGACGTTTATGGTTGGGATTTTGTAAATAATAACAATAACGTCGTGGATAATCATGGCCACGGAACCCATATCTCAGGAATCATTGGGGCCGTCGGCGGAAATGGCATTGGAATCAGCGGAGTCTGTCCCAAAGTGAGTCTAATGATCTTGAAATATTTTGATCCCAAATCAAAGGGTAACGACAACTTAAAAAATACCGTTCGGGCTATTCGCTATGCCGTCGACATGGGAGCTAATATTATCAATTACTCAGGGGGTGGCACTGACCCCAATGATGATGAATTCGCCGCTATCAAATACGCCGAAGACAAAGGCGTTTTAGTTGTCGCCGCCGCGGGGAATGAGCACAGCAATTCCGATATAGCCCATTATTATCCTGCTGATTACAATCTCTCCAATATTATTTCGGCAACAGCTATCGACACATTTGCGAAGGTATTGCGAAGCAGTAATTATGGCACCAAGACGGTCCACATCGCCGCACCAGGGGAAGGTATTTACTCAACCCTTCCGGGCGGCAACTATGGCCTTATGACAGGCACCTCGCAGGCAACCGCATTTGTTTCAGGGGTGGCGGCATTGATCCTTTCTCACAACAAAGAGTTTTCGGCAGAGCAAGTTAAGAAACAGATCGTGGCCACGGCCGACGAGCTTCCTGGCCTTCGTGACAAAACCATCAGTGGCGGCAAACTCAATAGTTATGCTGCTCTCGCGATCCAGCCCTCGATTCCTGCAACCGGCATTGCCGTGGCCTCCCGTAATGGAAGCGTAGGAATTATCGGCGTTCATTCACGAAAGGGCGCTTCGACGGCAGGTCAAGAAGAGACCGGCGATAGCAGCGGTGAAAGTATCGATCTCTCGGGTCTCATCAAGGCGATCAACCGTCCTTTGGCCGGCTTACCTAGCTCGGAAAAAATTCACAACTAAGACCTTTTATTAAGAGCTTTAAGGACGAAAACAAAGGCGAGAATGGACACACCCACGGCGACAAGGGGTCGCAGGGCCGCGACCGTGACGCCAATCACGACAAAGACCGCCGCAAAGACGATGGCCACACTGCTCAGACTTCTAGAACGCGTCGAAACGTCTCCTCGTAGCGCCGTTTGAGCGGCTATATAAGTTGTTGTCGCCAGATCGATTATCCGGTTTTGCATTCGTTTTGCTATTTCATCGTTGGGATTCACCAAAAGGATGGCCCTGTATTGGCTACTGGCAAAAGGGAGGCTGTCCCTACTTAAACTAAGCTGAATAAACGATTCGTGACGCTTTTCATCGGCGTAGTTGGTCTTTACGGCCTCCCAGGCGGCAATGATTTCCGGACCAGCAGCCTGCATCACCGGTTCAGGGGACTTTATTTTCCTAACTTTATCGAAGAGGACGCCGCATTTCGTGCACTCGATATATTTGGCGTCAACTTTTTCACCGCAATTAAAACAAACTCGGGTCACTTTCGATTGAGTGGTATTGACCGACTGAACCGCCACGGGGGGAGACGCCGGACTGAAATCCCTGGCACTGATTTTTTCCGCCCTGACGGATAGGGTCCCGGGAGGTTGAGGCCAACTAAAAGCGAAATAGGTCTGACAACCCGTACACTGAAAACGAGCGTTGCCTGGAGTGAGGTCCTCCGGGCGCACCATGAATAACTTTTGACACTCTGGACAATTCACCTGAATCGGATTCAAATCGTGTGATCTCCCCTCCACTGTGGTAAATAAAAGATGAATCTTTTTCAACCGGAAAAGGAGCCAGGTATACCTTCGTTGAATAAAGGGATCGAATTAAAAAGTCCGATTTCCTGGGGCGTGGCCACGGGCGTGCTCTTCGCCACTAGCTACCCGCCTTTTCCGGCCTGGGCCCTCTTTTTCTCATTTGTCCCGCTCTGGGTTTACTGGTTTAAAGCCAAGTCCGCAAAGCAAGTTCTGATTTCTGGGTTTACCGCACAATTCACCTTTAACCTCATCGGATTCAATTGGGTCGCTCATACAGCCACCGAATATGGTCATATTCCAGCCATTTTAAGCATCTTAATTCTTTTTGGATTCTGTTGTATAGCGTCTTTAAATGTCGTCATCGTTGGATACTTGGCCTGGGCAATTCAAAGTAGGTGGAAGTTTAAGCCTTGGTGGTTCTTTCTTTCGGTCGCCGTCTTCAGCGGAGCCGGTGACTGGCTTTATCCAACGATCTTCCCGTGGAACTCGGGGTATCCACTGTTGTTTAGTAAATTTCATTCGGCTCAGTTGGCAGAATTCACCGGATTCAACCTCCTGGGCACCTTGGTTTACATGGCCAATGGGGCTTTTGCGTTAAGCCTCCTCTCTTTTCCAAAAAAAGGATGGAGCCGGCCCCTGGTTCTTTTCACCATGGCTCTCTTCCTTTGTGAGGTCATAGGAACTCATATTGAAAATAGACTTCCTCCGGAAGACAAGACGATGTCAGCCCTGCTTGTTCAACCCAACATCGGAAACTACGATAAATATGTGGCCGAAAGAGGGAACGGATACCAAGAACCCGTTGTCAGAAAAGATTTTGCGATTACCGAGCAGGGTCTTCAAACTGCGACAAAGAGACCGGACATCATCATTTGGCCGGAAACAGCTTACCCGGAAAATCTTGACCCCTGGTTTGCAAATCGATTTTACGCCCAAGAACTCCAAAAATTTGTGGACGATCATGGAGTCCCGCTTATCACAGGGTCCTACTCAGAAGACGATATCAATACCCCCGTGCGAAGAGATTACAATGCCGTATTCGCTCTTCAACCTCACACGCCCTTCTTGCCGGGTTATCGAAAACAAGTTCTGTTAGCTTTCGGAGAGTATTTCCCCGGCGCAAAATATTTTCCATTTTTAAAAAATATAATTCCAGAGATCTCAGATTTTGGAAGAGGCCGGGGTCCGATCGCCTTTAATGTTAACGGCGTCCGCTTTCTTCCCCTCATTTGCTATGAAGGCCTAGACACCCTTTACGTCCAAAAGGCCAACTGGTTGGGAGGACACGTTTTTGTCAACGTCACTAATGATAGTTGGTTTGGAAAAAACTTTGAACCCATACAACATATGATTATGACTGTAGCGAGAACGGTCGAGTACAGAAGACCCTTAGTGCGAGTAACCAATACCGGATACACGATAGTCGCCGACTTCAAAGGCCATATTCTCAAAGAAGGGCCCATGGGCACCGAATGGACCACGATGGCCGATATTCCCTACCTCAGCGCCCCCACCTTGACATTCTTTTCTCACATCGCGCCGTTCGTTTCTATGATATTTCTAATGATGGCAGTGACAGTTTTTTTATTGGGAAGATTTTGTGGTGACAAACCAAGAACTTGATTGGCCTGAGTTATTAAAAATCTTAGCGGCTCAAAGTTCCTCAGAGCGAGGAAAGGGAATTTGCTTGAGCTTAGATACCCTTTCTTCATCCTCCGCGGCTGAAAAATCGGCCCAAAGTGTGATTGAAAGCCAGGCCATGCTGGCAAACGGAGACCTTCCGGAATTTTCAATCATCGATGCCACGACTCCCGTTTTAGAACGATTGAATATTCGCGCTGTCTTGGACGTCAAAGAACTCATTGTATTGAGACGTTTTCTAACCACCGCTATCATCACCAAAACTCTCCTTAAATCTTGTAAGAATCCTTGGTCTGAATCCGTCGCGACAAAACTAGCAGACTTCAAACCGCAGATATCGGCGATCAACCATGTTCTTTCTCCCGGAGGAGAGATCAATGAAGACGCCTCCCCCACTCTCGCCGCTCTCTGCGAAGAGCGTCGAAAGCTAGGGAGAGAAATCTCCCGATTGCTCGATGAAATCGTGGCTCGACGACAAATGGAAACCTATCTTCAAGATAAATACGTGACCAATCGCGAAGGAAGGATGGTGATTCCGGTCAAGAGTGGCAACCAACATGACGTCAAGGGTCTTATTCACGACGCCAGCCAGTCAAAACAAACTGTATTTATGGAGCCAGAAGAAGTTGTCCCTCTCAATAACCGCCTGCGAGAAGTACAAATTCAAATTCAAGACGAAATCGCACGAATTCTGATGGAACTAAGCCAATACCTGGCTCGTTTTTTGACTCACTTTCTCAACGCTGATTCGTCACTTCTAGACTGCGACGTGATTCTGGCCAAAGGACGCCTGAACCAGCGTCTGGCGGGAACTCTGGTCACGTTCTCCGAAGAAAATGATTTCAAACTCGTTGATGTCAGGCACCCACTCCTAATGCTCCAGGGTCTGGATGTCGTCGCCAACACCGTCACCCTTGATAAAAACCATCGGGTTCTGCTCCTTTCGGGTCCCAATGCTGGCGGAAAAACGATCTTATTGAAGGCACTGGGCCTTGCAGCACAAATGGCGCGGTGTGGTTTACCCATCCCTGCGGGAGAAGGCTCTAAAATCCCATTTTTCAAAATTCTCGATCCCATTGTTGGAGACCTACAAAGTGTCGACCAAAATCTTTCCAGTTTCAGCTCCCATATGGCGCGTCTTAGCCAAGCCTTGAAATACAAGGGGAGCACCACACTTATTTTGATCGATGAAATCTGCGGAGCCACTGACCCAGAAGAAGGAGCGGCGCTGGCCAGAAGTTTTATAGAAAGTTTTTGTAAACAAAATGTTTACTCCATCGTCACCAGCCATCTGGGACCTCTTAAAGAAAATTGGCCAAAGGATTTAGGGGTCGAACACGGAAGCCTTGAATTTGATTCTAAAACCAATCGGCCCACATTTCAGCTTCTCCTTGGGATCCCAGGAAGGAGTTTAGCTTTGTCGGTGGCGGCACGCTTAGGGGTTCCGCAAGAAGTTATCGACAGGGCGAGAGCCTATCTTTCTCCGACAAGCCAACAGCGGAGCCGTGAACTTGAAGAGATCGAATCGTTTAAACAACAAATTTTGGACATGAGAGATCAAGTTCAAAAAGATCGCGACGACGCCAAAAAGGCCAAGGCAAACTATCAAGAACTCGTGGCAAAATTTCGTGAGCAAAGAGATCGATGGCTTGAAAAGGCCTTAGATAAGGCAAAATCAAAAATTGACAACCTCATTGAGGACGCGAGGCTTGATCGCCTTAAAAATAAGTCTCTCTATGACTTGAAATCCGAGTTGCCTGAAATCGTGAAAGCGCGGTCAGGGGGAGGGAATAAACCTCAGTCCCTTGAAGAATTCAAAATTCAGTTTAAACCGGGAACCCCCGCCTTTTCCACTCGTTTGGGAAGACAGGTCTTAATTCAGGGAGAACCCGATCACAAAGGGCAGGTTACTGTGTTGGCCGACAGTATGCGCGTTCAATTGCCCTGGCATGGCCTGGTCAATCAATTGGTGTCGGATCCGCCGCCCCAGACAATTCGTCGAAGTGCTGCATCCCAAAGTGTAGCGCTCTCCGATGAAAATGGTCCTGAATTGGACTTGCGAGGGAAGCGAATTGACGACGCCCTTCCCCTTCTTGAAAAATGGCTTGATGACTGTATGAAAAATCAACAGGACAATCTCAAAATCATTCACGGATTTGGAACTGAACAGCTCAAGAAATCTATTCGACAATTTCTTTCCAAAAGTCGCTACGTCCAAAAATGGAAAGCCGGAGATAAATCCAGCGGCGGTGACGGCGTGACTTGGGTAAACTTGTCTGAGTGATTCCATAAGCTCCGCTCCTGGACCTGAGTCTCGTCATGCCCCTAAAACAATATCCGATAAGATAGTATGGAAAACAGAGATTACGACCTCCCTCCTCCCCCCTACCAAACTCGTGTTTTAGCGTTCGGTGTCGACATGCTCACCATCGTGGGTTTGCAATTGACCTTGGGGGCTCTCTCGCTCCTCATTTACAGACTTAGTTGCCATTATTTGGCTGTGTCCTCGTCTGAAAGCATGACCGAACTTCTCAGTGAATTTTCAGGCGGGTTCTTGTTTGTCAGTTATTTTACCTTTTCTACAGGTCTCTTTGGAAACACACTCGGCAAACATCTTTTGAATCTGCAAGTGATCGACGAGATTCAAGGCCAACCCATTAAAATGAAGAAAGCCTATTGGAGAAGTCTCGCATACTTGATGAGCAGCTGGACCTATATGATCGGATTTATCATTCCTTGGTTTCGAACGGACAGGAAGGCTCTCCATGATCTTTTGTGCGGTACCCGGGTGGTTCAACGAGTTCCGAGCGCAGCGTCGACTGAACAACAGCTCGAACTTCCTTTCCTTGCAACTGTTCTTCAGATAAGAACTCCGACCACACAAGAAGTCCGTGGGTTGGCTCGAACAGGTACCGACCCGTAAGGGTATGGGTAAATCCACTTTTCTTCTCCAATTTCGGGATCAT
>Ga0207149_1084_pt1 | contig 15508 bp, 14 predicted proteins | sample Alteio_BWMinHeat_31_FD_153563 | JGI IMG/M metagenome (GOLD analysis project Ga0207149, IMG submission 153563) | Enriched cells from forest soil in Barre Woods Harvard Forest LTER site, Petersham, Massachusetts, United States -... | ecosystem: Environmental > Terrestrial > Soil > Temperate forest >... | reverse complement strand
TTCTTTTTCTGACATCAAGCCTACATTGCAATTTTATATGGGTAAGAATACACCAGAGCGCAAGCAGTTCATCATGCAGAATTTGATGAATGAAGAAACCATTCCCGTCAATAACTAATTGGAAAAGATTATGGAAGACATGAAGCTGATCATGAAGGATAATTATATTAAGTATGCTTCTTATGTCATTCTAGACAGGGCGATCCCCAGCGTAGTCGATGGCCTCAAGCCTGTGCAGAGGAGGATTCTATTTATCCTTTGGCAATTGCATGATGGAAAGTTGCATAAAGTGGCCAATGTGGCTGGACAGACTATGGCATTGCATCCGCATGGCGATGCGCCGATTACAGAAGCGTTGGTCAATGTGGCAAACAAAGGATATTTGCTCGACATGCAGGGCAATTTCGGAAATATTTTTACGGGGGATCCTGCAGCAGCATCCCGTTACATTGAAACGCGTTTGAGTCCACTAGCCAAAGAGACTTTATTCAATAAAGACATAACAGAACTCACTGCTTCATATGATGGGCGCCATCAGGAGCCAGTCAATCTTCCCGCGAAGATCCCGGTCGTTCTATTGCAAGGAGTGGATGGAATTGCAGTGGGGATGTCCACGCATATTTTTCCACATAATTTTGTCGAACTTCTTGAGGCTGAAATTGCCATTTTGGAAGGAAAACCCTTTTGTATCCTACCTGATTTTCCGACGGGAGGGATTATGGATGCCTCCCAATACGAAAAGGGGAAGGGCAAGATCAAACTGCGGGCGAAAATCGAAGTTAAGGATCAAAAGACGTTAGTGATTAAAGAAATCTGTTATGGAACGACGACGGAATCTCTGATTCGATCGATTGATGAAGCAGCCAAGAAAGGGAAGATTAAAATTGACTCCATTCAGGATTATACAGCTGGGCATGTCGAGATAGAGATCAAGATGTCGCGTGGGCACTATGCCCAGGACGTCCTTAACGCCCTTTATGCTTATACAGATTGCGAAGTCAGCCTCAGTTCACAAACTGTTGTGATCAAAGATAATATGCCTTGGGAAACGGATGTGGACGAGATTTTGCAATTCCATACCGTTAAGCTGCAGGAATATTTACGCAGGGAGCTTGAAATAGAAGCAGAAAATTTAAAGCGGAAAATCTTTGAGAAATCCCTTGAGAGAATTTTTATTGAAAACCGTTTGTATAAGAATATTGAAAAGATAGAATCTTACGAACTCATTCACGACACCATTGCGAAAAGCTTAAAGCCTTTTCATCCAGAATTGCTTTGGGAGCCCACTTATGATGATCGCGAAAGACTTTTGAATATTCCGATTCGAAGAATTTCTCGGTTTGACATGGCGAAAAATGAGGAAGAGAAGGCAGCATGTGCGGCACAGCTGGAGAAAGTGGAGAAGGAACTCAAGAATATCAAGAAAGTGACGATCCGCTATTTGGAAGGTTTGATCAAAAAATATGGGAAAGATTATCCAAGGCATACGGAAGTGCAGGCCATTCAGCAGGTGGATACTCGCGCTATGGAAACACGGCAGGTTTCTGTCGGATTTGATCCTGTAAGCGGTTTTATTGGGACGAAAGTTGAGAGCAAGCACATGCTTGAATGCACAAATTTCGATAAACTCCTCGTCCTTTATAAGGACGGATCTTATTGTGTGATCAATATCCCGGAAAAGCAATATATGCATCATCAGGACAACAAAGTCGTTTATTTAGGTGTTGCGGACAAGAAAACGGTGATCAATGCAGCTTATAAGGATCCCAAGACAAATTTTGTTTTTGCCAAGCGCTTTATTGTCGACAAATTCATTTTGGAGAAATCCTATCGATTCTTGGATGATGGGATGACTTTGGAATATATTTCAACCTCACTTGATACATTGGAATTGCAATTGATCCCCAAGAAAGGCCAAAAGATGACAAAAGCATCCTATAAATTTGAGAATGCGTTGGTTAAAGGGATTTCAGCCAAAGGGGTAAGAATGACTAAATATCCGGTGAAAAAAAATCATTTTAGCTACTCCCCTTACGAGGTGACGATATTGAGGGCGATATTTCGGACAAAAGAGGGCAATAGAAGTATTTGGGAGATTATCATCGAGGGGGAAAAGTGGCGTGAAGTGCATCGGACGATTTTTGGAGCAAAGCCTGTACTTCCCTCTTTTTCGGGAGAAGATAACCTTCAAATGGTATTTGATCGATACGAATATAGCCGGGTACGAAATTACGTTCTTTGGCGCCTATCGACGCAAAGCATGCACTCTGAACAACTGACAAAACAATTGCGCGAACGCCTTGCGCAAGGCCATACAATAACGCGAGTGATTGGAGAGTTCCAAGATTCCGGTATCATAGACGATGAAACCTGGTTGAGAAATTTTATCCAGAGCCGCAAAAAACGGTATAGTCGCCGCCATATTCTTGCATTATTACATAGCAAGGGGATTTCGATTGAATCCATCGATCAGCAGGGGGATTTATGGAATAATCCGGAAGAGGATGTTCAAGCAATTCAGTATTTATTAAAAACCCGATATAGGACTAAAGATCTATCGAACCGGCAAGAGCGACAAAAAGTCATTACCTCCCTGGCACGAAAAGGTTATTCATTTGAACTCATAAAGAAAGCTCTTCATGAATGTTCGGGTGCAATTAAAAGTGCGGGGTGAACGAGTCCCTCTGTGTTCTCTGTGGGCTCTGTGGTTAATAAAAATTTTTGAAATAAACATGAACCTAGGCTTTATTAAACCACAGAGCCCACAGAGAACACAGAGAGGATGGTTCATCCCCTCACTTTTAATTGCACCCTGAATGTTCTTCACTATTGCAAAAAAATAAACAAAAATGTTAACATAAATGTAAGGCAGTGAGTACCTTATACATGGAGTTTGTTTATGTCTAGTTCTAATTCTAGTGACCAAGTCAATTTAGATGTGGCTAAATCAGTTGGTATTGGAGCGGAAAGTACGAAAACGAAACCGGTAGCTGGAACGGAGGAGGTAAAGCATTTTTCAGATGAAATAGAGGCGGATCCTATTGTTGACGATCTTAACAGATTACCTATAGAACATCCTGATGTTTATAATAAGCTTATTGAACCATTGGCTATGCAAATGTGCACTAAGAGTAAAAAGCATCTTGAAAGAATTAAGAAAATAAATAGAGGAATTGCCTAACTCGGCCTGAATGAAAATGGCGAGTTCTTGACTATGAAAGAGACGAGTTTATTTCTTGGGATACTCTTGAGTAATCTTTTGCAGGAGGGGATTTCTAGCCTTCCTACTGCGGAGAGGGATCTTTTTATACAAGATTGTGATTCACCCTATTTGCAGCGTGTTGAGATTGAGGGCACTCGTTATTTAGGTAAATACCTTGGTCTCTCTATCGAGATGGGCCAATTAGACTCTACGCATGCCCATATCCTGAGTTTGCTGAGGAAGTTGGTACCGCAACATCCATTTGCAAGAGAAGCATTACAGCTTATTGTTGTCGAGACCTGATAAAATATCAAATATGATCCATGTCAACAGATGATTCTGATATATTAGTTGTTACTGAAGAAGAGGCTGGGGAGCGCTTGGATAAAGTGCTTGCGTGCCGTTTCAAAGAAGTGTATTCCCGTACTTATTTTCAATATTTGATAGAAGAGCAGCTTGTATTGCTTAATGGGGAGCCTGTTAGAAAGAGGATCAGGCCCCAGGTTGGCGATGAAATAGAAGTCCAATTTGCAGCCTTACCTGAGATTAAACTCATTCCCGAGCAAATTCCTTTAACTATCATTTATGAGGATGAGGATCTTTTGGTGGTCAATAAGCAGGCGGGCTTGGTGGTGCATCCGGGACCTGGAAATTGGACGGGTACGTTTGTGAATGGCCTGCTTTATCATTGCGGGCGGCTTCCAGATCAGTATAACACATTGCGGCCGGGCATTGTGCATCGGTTGGATAAAGAGACTTCTGGAGTGCTTGTGGCGGCCAAGACATTAGAAATGCAGCAGAAGCTGACGCAATTATTTTCTTCGCGCCAAGTTTATAAAGAGTATTTGGCGATATGCATTGGGCGTCCACCGGACGGGGAGATTTCGGCGCCGATTGGGAGGCATCCGATTCATCGGAAGCAGATGGCGGTTGTTCCGAATGGAAAACAGGCAGTAAGTAGGATTAAGACATTGGGGTGGAATGAGAAATTGAGTGTTGTGAAGGTAGTGATAGCTACGGGGCGGACGCATCAGATCAGGGTACATCTCAAGTATAAGGGGACGCCTGTACTAGGAGATGTTTTATATGGGAATATTTCGCTCAATGAATATTATCAAGTGTGCCAGCTGAATGCAGCGCTTAGACTGAGCATCACCGGAACACCAGTCGAAAATCATTTGGAAGAGCTTTGGTCGCAATTCCATTTCCTCATGCCCGATCTACTTGGATCACAAGAAGAATTCAATGCCGATGTGTCCGCCGCCTCCTCAGATCGACGTTTTCTGGACAAAATAAAACGGAGAATTTCTCCCTTTTTATTGCGGAGGCTAAAACAGGAAGTGGCCTCCGATCTGCCGGAACGCATCGACCAGGCAGTGTGGATCGATATGAGCGTTGAACAAAGATCTGTTTATGATCAATTGCTGGCGGGATTCAAAACAGGTTTGTTAAAGAAAGTTGAGTTGGATGGAATTGGCAAACATCGCATGGAAGTGTTTGAAGCAATTTTGCGATTGCGACAAGTGTGTTGTCATCCCTTACTCGTCTCGAACATCATTGATGAGTCCATTCCGACAAGTGCAAAATTTGATGCCTTGATAGAAGACCTAGAAACCATTGTTGAGGAGGGACATAAAGTTTTGGTATACAGTCAATTTACTTCGATGCTGCATCTCATGGAAAAAGAGGCGAAAAATAAGAAATGGAATTACGCCTACTTGGACGGCAATACAAAAAATAGAGAAGAAGCCGTGCTAAAATTTCAGGAGGATCCTTCGATATTAATCTTCTTCATTAGCCTTAAAGCAGGAGGAGTGGGATTAAATCTTACCGCAGCCGACTATGTGTATTTATATGATCCCTGGTGGAATGAAGCCGTGGAAGAGCAAGCGATTAATCGTACACACCGCATTGGCAGAAAGGGCACGGTAATCGCGAAACGATTTATCCTGCTTGAAAGCATCGAAGAAAAAATGATGAAGTTAAAGGCCTCAAAACGGCTGATGATTGATGATTTATTGAATGAAAAGTCTGCGGGTGAAGAGTTGACTGTTGAAGATTTGCAATTTCTGCTGAGTTAGGAACCTGATCCTTACCCACAAGTCTAAAAACCGCGAAGTTCGCGATGCCAGCGAAGAAAACGCGAAGGCTTCCTTCTTCGCGTTTTCTTCGCTGGCATCGCGAACTTCGCGGTTTTCAGACTTGTGGGCAACGATCAGCTTAGGAAGCGAGCAATAATACATGCTTTATTGTTGCCCGTTTCCTTATATTTGCACTATTCGTTTGTCAGAGCTTCGCCATTGTCGATGAGATTTTCTGAATTAAAATGCTCTTTTTCGATCTCATAAAGTTCTCGGGCGGTTAACTTAACCGTTTCAAGCCCCCCTGCGAATCCCACCAACCTCATCAGGTTATCTACATAGGTTATTTCTGTCATTAAATGATCATTCATTGACTCTAACAAAGCCACTTTTTTTATCAGATCTTTCTTAGTCATATAGACCTCCAATATAATCGGACAATTATTACATGCAATCCTGATGCCAACTTCTCATCAAAAAGATGTCCACAGATCCTGATCGACCTATGGACATCTGATGTTAAAAACAAGAGCCTCGTTATTTTTATTTATTATTATTTGAGGATCCCTGATCGGCTAACATCAAGCTTTCTATTAAACCTAAAAAAATTTTTTCTCTTCCTTCAGATTTGCTCTCCTTCTGGAGAGCTTTACATTTTCTCAAAGGCATTTTTGCTTTTGATGACTCAATTAGAACTCAATCATATTTGCATGCAATAAAGCTTAAGTAAATTTTGTATAAATCTAATGCCCCATTTAGGGGGCAACCAAAATAATGCCTCTAAAACACATCCTGAGGGCTAATCATAAAATCTGAGATCAACCACCGTCCAAAAAAAACCCTGTATCGTTATTATTATGAATTACACTTACGATAACAGGGCTTAAACATATGTGATTATTTTTATGGACCGCATTAAATCGCACAATCATTAATGGATAATTAAGATTAGGTCAATTTATCATAAATATTATTTGTCATTTTTAAATGTTTGATAATTAGATGGTTTCTGCCAGACCCATGCCCATGCCCTAATCGTTACCCACAAGTCTGAAAACCGCGAAGCTCGCGAAGCCAGCGAAGAAAACGCGAAGGAGGTTTAATTGTAGTTAAACCTCCTTCGCGTTTTCTTCGCTGGCTTCGCGAACTTCGCGGTTTTTAGATTTGTGGGGAGTAATAATTTGGAACAGGCGCGGGCAAAAAAAAATTGATCCAAATTATGCTTTCGCTCATCCTCTTAAAGAAAGGTTGCATATCTCCATGTTCAGACATTGGCAAAATTATTATTGGAAAAATGGCAAACCCTATGGCCTTCAAGAAAAAGACCCTGCCCTCACCCCATCCTCCTATAAAATTGTCGCTGATCCCTATTTCAAACGCATATCCATCGAAAAATACCGATTTACGCATTTAGATTACATCGTCTATGATTCTTACCTACTCGATTTCAGACACTTAACTTTAAAAGATCAAATAGCATGGCAGAGAGAAATCCTTAAAGAGGAAAATCATTCGACAATTTGTCTGCTGCGTAACGAGGATGACCGAGCAATTTTCTATGAAACTCTCCATTTTGAAAAAAACATCTGCCGCTCCTGCACAACGTCCTCTATCCACGGCATCCCTTTATCTATCCATCGCATGTTCTATACTCACATGGAGGATCCTTTTAATGGAGTTGTCTTATATGACAATGAAAAAAAGCCTGTTATGCATAAAATTTATAATTTTGATACAATGACAAATGAGTTCACAAATTTGTTACTGGAGGAGTGGAATATGCAAAAATCCTCCTCCTACGAGGCTGACAAGTAATTGCCGAAATACCATTAAAATAAATTATTTACACACCTAAAATATACCATATTCTCCAAGGCATGTGAATATGCTTTTGTTATCTCCTGCTTTCAAATAAAATCGACGACGTAGACAACAAAAAATGGAGAGTATTAACAAAATGAATTTTCAGAACTGGAATTGTTGATTTTATTATTTAAAAGTTGAATTAAAAGATGCAAAATATTAGAATATACTTAAAAAAATAAGATAACTATTCACATATGACCCCCATACGAGAATAGTTACAAAATAGAGAGGTATAACATGGCATCTTCATTGATCAATTCAGTCGTATACGGCAGTAACTGTTGTATAATCACAGTCGAAAACACTCTGACAAGCTTGGGGAGCCCAAGTGATGGAGGGAAAAGGCGTTTTGAAAAAGACAAGATTACTATTTGCTTAGAACTGCTTAAAATTGTCCGTCCAGTATTTCCGGGGTACACTCATTGCACCTTTCTTGAGTTTATGAAAAATTCACATGATAATTTTATCAAAAAGTCGTTTTCAGAAGGTGCTGGCGTTGGCGACAAGCTGGTCATTAGTGTCGCACTTAAAGAATTTGAAGATCATATTGACTTTGAATTTGGAGATAATGGGACCGGTTTTATCACTCGGGGAAAAGGGATCACGTTCGAATATGATAAGACCAAAGACATGACTATCAAGGACCATCGCACAGGTATGCAGAGCGGGAATGGGGATGCACTATCTAATCATATCAATTTTTCGAAAATTCAGTATGGAGGAAAAGTCACGATTAGAAATCACAGCAAACGCGACGGCTGCACGATAAAAACAAAATTGCCAAAAGAAAAAGTTGGTTCATTGAAACTCCCGGAACTCCAGGATATCCTGCCAGAAACCAGTGGTTCTAAAGAGGAATGAGCAGCATCAAATCAGCCGGGAAAAGGTTTGCGCATCTCAGGGGTGAAGACAATTCCTTGAAAGGACATTTTTTCTCCAATAGATAAAAAACCCTCATTTTAACAGAAATAGTAGAATTGTCAATTGCTTTTCTAGGATAAGTTTGCACGGCTTTCAAATAAAATCGACGACGTAGACGACAAAAAATGAAGAGTATTAACAAAATGAATTTTCAGAGTGGGAATTGTTGATTTTATTTTTGAAAAGTTGAGTTAAAAGATGCAAAATATTAGAATAGTGCTTGAAAAAAATAAGATAACTATTCACGTATGACCCCCATACGTGAATAGTTACAAAATAGAGGGGTATAACATGGCATCTTCATTAATCAATTCAGTCGTATATGGCAGTAACTGTTGTATAATCACAGTCGAAAACACTCTGACAAGCTTGGGAAGCCCAAGTGATGGAGGGAAAAGACGTTTTGAAAAAGACAAGTTTGATATTTGCAGTGAACTGCAAAACATTTTCCGTTCAGTATTTCCGGGGTACACTTATTGCACCTTTGCTGAGTTTATGAAAAATTCACATGATAATTTTATCAAAAAGTCGTTTTCAAAAGGTACTGGCGTTGGCGACATGCTGGTCATTACTGTCGCACTTAAAGAATTTGAAGATCATATTGACTTTGAATTTGGAGATAATGGCACCGGTTTTACCACTCGGGGAAAAGGGATCACGTTCGAATATGATTGGACCAAAGACGTGACTATCAAGGACCGACGCACAGGTATGCAGGGCGGGAATGGGGATGGACTATCTTCTCATGTCCTTTTTACGAAACATCAGTATGGAGGAAAAGTCACGATTAGAAATCACAGCAAACGCGACGGCTGCACGATAAAAACAAAATTGCCAAAAGAAAAGGTTGGTTCATTGAAACTCCCGGAACACCAGGATATCCTGCCAGAAACCAGTGGTTCTAAAGAGGAATGAGCTCAGCATCAAATCAGCAGGCCAAACCTTGGCGTACCTGACATTCTTGAAACAAAAATTTTCATGCACACTAAGCGAAAACACTGAATTGGTCAGGGCTCCTCATCTAAATCCCAATATCCCGCTTAAATTTGGATGTGGACAAGGAAAATGTGGGACTTGTGCGATTAAAATAAAAGCCGGTATAGAAAATCTTTCCCCGATGACGAAGCAGGAAAAGGAAACTATAGATAGGTTAGGCCTCTCATCGCACCGGCTCGCCTGCCAATGTGCCTTGACCGGCGATGTAGTGATTGATGCTTGACATTGTTGCTACTGGTTGCTCAACATAGTAGACAGCATAGATACTGTCGACTATGGGTCAAACTATGTTAGTGCCTTAATTAATATTCTCTTTATAGTACTCAATCATATCCAAGCGAAGAAGAGCCACGGATGCTATCATTACTACAGAAAATCCAAAAATTCCAAACACAGCAAAGACAGCAGATACAAGTGGAATCACCTTAATGGCAAGAGCATATATAAGAAGAGCGTTTGTTAAAACACAACTCACTACTGTGGCTTTATGATAATCCTTCTCTATATAGTTCAATTGTATTGCTCTCCCGTATGCAGCGTTGATTTCTTCTTGAGTGGCATTCTCCTTCAAGATATTCCCACCCATGGGTTTAAACTCTATGTGTAAAGGATTTTTTTTAAACTTCTCCTTTAAAGATTGGAGCTGTACATGAGCAATAAAAAATCCTAATACGGGCAGGCATGCTGCTACTTTAAGTAAAGTCGAATTTTCCGAATCAATCGAATTTTCCGAATCAGTCGATCCTTGTTTTTGGCAATCAGGTGTTGTGCTTGATGATCTAAAAAAGGTTGAAAATTTTTCTACTAAAAACATACTTTTCTCAAGTTTTTACCACTTGTACAGAGGATTAGCCATTTTGCCATCAAAACCCAATAAAATCCAGTAGTATTTTAACTGAAGGGTAGTCACGCTATCCCAGCTAAAAGGAATAATTTATGCAACTACTCAAAACACAGGCCAAGCCTTGGCGTACCTGACATTCTTCAAACAAAAATTTTCATGCACGCTAAGCGAAAACACTGAATTGGTCAGGGCTCCTCATCTAAATCCCAATATCCCGTTTAAATTGTCGACTATGGATCAAACTATGTTATTGCCTTAATTTCCACTTTATAGTACTCAATCATATCCAAGCGAAGAAGAGACACGGATGCTATCATTACCACAGAAAATACAAAAATTCCAAACACAGCAAAGACAGCAAATACAAGTGGAATCACCTTAATGGCAAGAGCATATATAAGAAGAGCGTTTGTTAAAACACAACTCACTACTGTGGCTTTATGATAATCCATCTCTATATAGTTCAATTGTATTGCTCTCCCATATGCAGCGTTGATTTCTTCTTGAGTGGCATTCTCCTTCAAGATATTCCCACCCATGGGTTTAGCCCATATGTGTAAAGGATTTTTTTTAAACTTCTCCTTTAAAGATTGGAGCTGTACCTGAGCAATAAAAAATCCTAATACGGGCATGCATGCTGCTACTTTAAGTAAAGTCGAATTTTCCGAATCAGTCGATCCTTGTCTTTGGCAATCAGGTGTTGTGCTTGATGATCTAAAAAAGGTTGAAAATTTTTCTACTAAAAACATACTTTTCTCAAGTTGTTAGCCCTTCTGCGCTATTGATTGCTCAACATGTCAAAAGTGGCCTTATTCGGAACAGGACGATTGGAAAAATACCAATCCGTTGCCGTCGTGCTCCCCATATAGCTGTTGGCAGGTCCATGCTTTTGACCTCGAGACCACGTGATCTCTTGAGCAACCGTCGCTCCATCATCCCGAAAACGACGTTCAACGCCATGCTGGCGTCCATTAACAAAAGGCATCTCCGCCCGCTTTTCGCCGTGCTCAAAAATCTGTGTTGTCCCATGTTGTTGATTGTTCTGCCATGCTTCAATCGTTGAAGGCTCGCCACCAGATAGGTATGTCCGCCTCTCCCCTTCTACCACTCCATTCGCATATGGCGTTACTGACGCAGGCATGCCGTTGGAATGGTAGGCTGTCCTCAGGACCATCTGCCCATTCTGTATCGTATCCACTGATTCCAACTGCCCTTGCCCATCTCGGCGGATCCTAAACCCATTTCCACTCTCAACACGAGATTCAACCTGTTGCTCTATATTAAAATACTCTCCATTGAGAAGATTATTTTGATTATCATGCATCTCCTTACAATGAGGTGCACCATTCTCATACCAAACCGTTACAGCCTTTTGATCGGATCCATTGAAATCCGTTTGCATTTGAGGAACCCCACTAGAATAATGGAAATATTCTTGCCTTAGCATCCCCTGGTCGTAAACTTCTTTCCTTTGTATAACATCGCGATGCGGAAATGTATAGGTGCACTCGCCATGCAAAATGCCCGAATCATAACAGCGATTGACTACAACGCCATCTTTGCGCATCGACACCACTTGGCCATCCTGGCCCCGATCAGACCAATCATTAGGATCCAACGCGACCCCATAGCGATGAACGGTTTCGCAAACGACTTCATCGCAACAATTCCGATTGCTTTGGCATGATGTCACTGTGCCTAAAAGAAAAAAATATAGAAAGGATCGAGATAATTTCATAATATTCTCCAAAAAAAATCATATGTTCAAGAGGCAGTTGCAAAACTCGGAGGCTTATGGCGCTAATATTTTGACACAGAATGAATTAGATACAAATTTGACATACTCAAATCGAGTAGGCAAATTTGCATCTAATTCATTATGGGTCAAAAGATTAGATGCCATAAGCCTCCGAGTTTTGCAACTGCCTCTTCAATATAGAATCGCCAAGTTTTTGTAGAACACCCATTGTCAATCGATGATGCTCTGAATCAACCTTGTCCTGTTCGACTGTCCTGGCAGAATCGCGATAAACAAAATGTAACGTCATATTCTGATAGCCTGAGGGCAACTTTTCGCTGCGATAGATGTCCTTCAACGAAACACTTTCCAATAAAGGCGATTTCTGGTTGAGGATAACCTCATGCACTTCTAGAAAAGGAACCGATTTTTTTATCGTAAACGTCCAATCCCGCTCAGAACAGGGATAAATGGCCAATGGCTTCACCTTCTCTATCGGCCTGGAAATATGCATCAGATCCTGTAAATTAAATTCGCCGAACAAAATCCTGTGAGGAACATCAAGCCGACGCTGTATCGAAGGATGAATTTCTCCGATCGATCCCAGTTCGAGCGAATCGATAAAAATAGAGGCTTGGCGACCCGTATGGAATGTTTTAAGGCCAATATTTTTAAAGTGATAACCAACAATCCCAAATGCGTCCAAAAGATTTTCCACTAACCCTTTTAAATCAAAAAAATCAAATTCGCGCGCCTTATCATCCCAATGGTCCGGACGGGCTTGCCCCATCAAAAGAATGCCTGCCACAGATTGCTCCTTATACAAATCCCCTTCGCGAAAATGAATTCGGCCTACCTCAAAACAAGATACCGTGCGGTTTTGATGATCGAAATTGTATTTGGCTGCTTGCAATAAACCGGGCAACAATGAAGTTCGCAAAATAGACTGCTCAATCGACGTTGGATTCATCACTTTAATTATCGAATCATCGTCAACTGTCTTATCCTGCACAATGTGCAATAAACCGGGTCCAATAAGATCGCAGGTGATAAATTCCTGCAAACCCTCTTCGATCAATCGATTGCGTACCTGGTTCTCAAACGCATAAATGGGAACTGATGGAAGAGTTGATGCAATATAACTCCCCCCTCTTCTGGGAATATTCTGATATCCATATACGCGCGCCACTTCTTCAATCAAATCAATCTCAGCTTTAATATCGCCCCGATACGTAGGGACCCGTACTAAAAATTGATCTTGTCCTTCCAATACAAAAGGGAAATTCAGACGCTTGAAAACATCCTCCACTTCACTATGACTGAATGTCCTTCCAATTAACTGATTAATGCGGTTTAAACGGCAGGGTATGATCGCCTCAGGAAAATCTGCTGATCGGATATCGATGATTCCAGACAAAATCTCCCCGCCCGCTACTTGCTGTATTAACATCGCAGCACGATCCAATACTGCTGACAGCTGATTGGGATCTGTCCCACGCTCAAATCTTTTCGATGCATCAGTTTGCAATCCCAATTGCTTGCTTGTCCTGCGGATGCTCATGGGATGAAAATAGGCCGATTCCAAAACAATATGGCAGGATTGATCATGAATTTCACTTTCCAATCCCCCCATCACACCCGCTATAGCAACCGGTTTTTGAGCGTCGCATATTGTCAGCATCGTCTCTTTCAAAGATCTTTCCTTGCCATCCAGTGTTTGGATAACCTCGTCCTTTTTCGCTTTCCTGACGATAATTTCCTGCTTTTCCAATTTATCGTAATCAAAAGCATGCAAAGGATGACCCATCTCCAATAGCACGTAATTGGTGACGTCGACGACATTATTGACGCTGCGTATGCCGCATTGGTTCAACCTTTTTTTAAGCCATTCTGGCGATGTACCGACCTTTACATTCCGAATGACTCTACAGGCATACCTGGGGCAGTCATCCAAATCGGCGACATTGACGCTTAAGTAGTCGTGAATGGATTCTCCGCTTTCTTTTAACGGTGAAGAAGGAATGCACAATGGCACTCCAGTGAAAGCTGAGAGTTCACGGGCTACGCCCAAGACGCTCGTACAGTGACTTAGATTGGGGGTCAACGAAATGTCGAATAAAGTATCAGCATAGATGTCGTATAAAACCGCTCCATCAGGCAATCCAGGAGGCAGCTCCATAATTCCTTCCGAGGGCACATCAAGACCCATTTCTTCTTCGGAACAAAGCATTCCTTCCGATTCGATTCCCCTGATTTTCGCTTTCTTAATTGTGAGAAATTCGTTGCCGTGCTTTAAAGTAGTACCCACGCGTGCAAAAGGGGACTTCATACCTGCTTTGCAATTGGGTGCGCCACAGACGACTTGATAGTTTTGTTTTCCATCAGTCACTTTCGCCAGAGACAATTTGTCTGCATTGGGATGTTTGGAAACCTCCAGAACGGTGCCAACGACGACTTCTTTAAAGTTTTCGCCAATTGTCTCAAAGTGATCGACCTCCAGACCCGCCATAGTCAGAGTTTGAGCAATTTTATCTGGAGTCAATGCAATCGAAACAAATTCTTTAAGCCAAGATAAGGGGATGCGCATAATAGTCCAAAATTGTTAATATTGATAAGCTGTTGCCTGCTCAACCGTTAAACTTTGTATTGAAATTGATTAGAAGAGGACGATACCATAAGGTTGGGTATTGGAAAAGAAAAAAACGTAAGCCGTATCAAAAAACCGGCTGTGTTCACAGCCAAAAAACCAGCAATTACATAGGAGAGCGTAATTTTCCTCACAATTTGCCTCAAAACTAGATCGTATGAGGCAAATGAGGCGTAATCTTACTTAAATTACTAAAAGATTTGCCTCATTTGCCTCATTTTTTTACAGCCTCGCTGCAATCATAGAAAATATTCCGGCTGCTGCTCCTGCTACCATTCCAGATTCTAATATTTCTGACCGTACTGCTAATCCTGCTGTTACCGCATATCCTACCATTACTGTTCCCGCTACTACTGCAGTTGTTGCGATTCTTGCTTTTGGCAGTTCCATAAGCGCATCTACCACACTTACTGGTACATCCACACTTAAGGGTACACTTGGTCTTAGGTAGTTTGATCCCATTCCTGATATCATTCCTGGTATCATTCCTAGTACTGCTGCTCCCATTGCTGGAAGCACTCCATCTAGAGTTGCCACTTCTCTTGTCATATATGCTATTGTTATTACCCCACATGATAAAGCCAAATCTATTTTACGTATCTTTTTTTTTATGAAATTACTAACTTCTCTCCATTCTTCGTCCTCGTCCACTTCATCGCTCACTGATACGACCTGCTGCAAAACGTCATTGACCGGAACACGTTTCTTGGAATTAGCTTTCGACATTACCTCGTCGCGAGTCGCGCTATCTGGCGTTTCTGGTATAAACGCTTTGAAGAACGAAACAAATTTCCTGGCTTTTAATAAATGTCCTGCCATTGCTGACATCGCTGCTATTGTTACGCATGCCGATGCTGATGCTATTACTCCTTGATCTAGTACTGTTTTTCCAATCAATACACCTAATATAGGCGGTAACCCATAACAGGCTCCTATTTTTATGCGCTTTGCCAGTGTTTCCTGCCAACTCTCAAGGGGACTTGTTGCATCACTTGGATTTGCACGACACTTTGGGGAGCCGTTACCCAACGCATAATTCTCAAATCTGTGAACAGAATTTACATACATATATCAACCTTTATTTCAATTTTAATAATATTTAAAAACTATTTGTTTAAACGTTTAAACTTTTATGATGCTATCACTTTTGTTCATTTTTGGAAACTTCTTAATAACTCATGGGTGCAATTAAATCTGAGAGATTAGCAAAAAT
>Ga0207149_1017_pt1 | contig 15673 bp, 13 predicted proteins | sample Alteio_BWMinHeat_31_FD_153563 | JGI IMG/M metagenome (GOLD analysis project Ga0207149, IMG submission 153563) | Enriched cells from forest soil in Barre Woods Harvard Forest LTER site, Petersham, Massachusetts, United States -... | ecosystem: Environmental > Terrestrial > Soil > Temperate forest >... | reverse complement strand
CGTTGTCAATTCTTGATGCCGCGAGCGCCGAGAGCAAATGCTCGGTCGTCGAAATCAGCACGCCTTTTTTCAAGCTCATTCAACAGGCGGGAGTGCGGCGACAGCGCGCCACGCGAAATTTTGCCAGGATCCTGAAACCCGTTGAGGTGGTTGATGGCGCCAAGCGTATTGCCGTATTTCCCTCAAACACTTTGCGAATCAATTATCGCATTGCTTTTTCGCATCCATTGATCGGGGAACAGTCTATGGATTTCGAACCCGAAAGCGGGAATTACGAAACCGAGATTGCGCCGGCAAGGACCTTTGGCTTTTTCGAAGAAGTGGAAATGTTGCGCAAGAGCGGATTGGTTCGCGGCGGGTCTCTGGAGAATGCCGTCGTCCTGACGCGCGAAGGAATTTTAAATCCCGAGGGTTTGCGGTTTCCGGACGAGTTCTGCCGTCACAAAGTTCTGGATGTCCTCGGCGATTTCGCCCTACTCGGGCACCCCATGGTCGGTCACGTGGTCGCCGAACGAGCCGGCCACGCCATGCACATCGCGCTCCTTTCCCGGCTCTTACGCGACAAGAGCACATGGACGCTGGCCAACTCATCTGAACTTATTCCGCTGGCACCCGCCAACTTGCATGAGGAAGTCGCAACCGCTTCCCAGATTTAGCGATTAAATTTCCCGCCCCCTTTGTCATCCAACGCTCGCTTGTCTTGTAGATGTCCCGGCGCCCTGCTATAGTGCGCAAACATTAATATGGAGGCGTTATCCCATGTCAAAAGCTCACATTTCAAGGCGCGATTACTTGAAACTTTTTGGAAGCACCGCCGCTCTCGCCGCCACCGGCGTCAAACCCTCTGCAAACTCGGAACCCCACAGCATCGCGGGCCAGGAACAACGGCCCGCGCCCCCCGAAGAAACTTCCGAAATTAAGGAGGACCGCGCCCGCCGTATGAAATGGTGGCATGACGCCAAGTTTGGGATGTTCATCCATTGGGGACTCTACAGCACGCTTGGCCGCCATGAATGGGCGATGGAAATGGAAGGCATTCCCGTTGCCGAGTACGAGCAAATGGCAACGCACTTCAACCCGGTGCCAAACGCCGCGCGAGCCTGGGCCAGGTTGGCCAAAAGTGCCGGGCAAAAATACATGGTGATGACCACCAAACACCACGAAGGTTTCTGCAATTTCGATACCAAGCTCACCAATTACTGCGCGCCCAAACAAGGGCCCGGCAGGGACCTGGTGAAGGAATATGTGGAAGCGGCGCGAGCCGAGGGCTTGCGCGTGGGATTTTATTATTCATTGATGGACTGGCATCATCCCGATGGCGCGCGCTGCGCCACGGATGAAGCGGCACGCCAGCGCCTTGTAGCTTACACACACGGACTGATCCGCGAGTTGATATCCAACTACGGCACCATCGATGTGCTGTGGTACGACGTTGCGTGGCCGCTCGACGCGATAGGTTGGGAATCGGAAAAAATGAATCGCATGGTCTTTGAGTTGCAACCCAACATCATCGTGAACAATCGGAATAAACTGCCCGGCGACTTTTCAACACCGGAACAACACATTCAGGCTGAAAAAGGAGGCCGCGCGTGGGAAAGCTGCATGACCATGAACGATAGCTGGGGCTACCAGAAGGCCGATGACGACTGGAAAAATCCCAAGACCGTGGTTCGCAATCTCGTGACTTGCGCGCAAGGCGGTGGAAATTATCTCCTCAATATTGGACCGAAAGGCGATGGAACCATACCTGAAGAATCAGTGCGCATCCTCACCCGCGTCGGCCAGTGGCTCCAGAAGCATGGCGCGACGATTTATGAGTCCGAGCCTTGCCAGGTGAACCGTTCGGTATTCTCCCAATTCACCCGAAAAGGAAGCACTCTCTACGCGCACGTTTATTTCTGGCCCGGCAGCAGCTTCGGTATTGGGGGCTTAAAGACGAAAGTTTTGTCGGCAAAAATCCTGAGCACAGGACAGAAGGCGGAATTCACTCAGGATGATTTCCGGGTTAAGTTTACCGGCCTGCCGGTAAGAGCGCCGGACGATGTGGCCACAGTCCTCGCGCTTGAATGCGCGTCAGAACCGGTCCAGGACATGCTGAATGTGCGCGAGAACCGCCCGCGCGATAAGGTGTAAGTCCGGCTATCCGATATCGCACCAAGCGGCGACTGACCATTTCCTGGATTCCCCTTTGTTCATCCTGAAAATCAAAAAGCCACCGGCGCACTTTCCTCTAATTGGCGAACAACCTCTACTTGTCCAATTAGACCATTCACCCAATTGGGAAATGCGTTGCCACGGTAGCTCTATCTTCGTTATCATCAAAAATATCTTTTATGCAAGCAAATCAGAACGAATCATTAGTGCGGGCTGAAAATCTGCATAAGCGTTATGGCAATGTCCAGGCGCTTCGCGGCATCAGCTTTGAAATTAAAAAGGGCGAAGTGTTTGGCTTGCTTGGGCCGAACGGCGCGGGAAAGACCACCACCATTGAAATCCTGGTGGGGTTGCGGCAGCCGGACGAAGGTTCGGTCCAGGTGTGCGGGCTTGACCCAGCGCGGGAAAGTAATGAACTGAAACAACGGATCGGCGCAGCGCTGCAGGCCACCGTCCTTCCTGACAAGATGAGTGTGGAGGAGGCGCTGCGCCTTTTTGCCAGCTTTTACAAGCAACATGTGCCGATTGAATCTTTGCTCGAGGATTTTGGCCTGGCAGAAAAACGCCGCGCTTTTTTCGACACCCTTTCTGGTGGCCAGAAGCAACGCTTGGCGCTGGCCCTGGCCCTTGTGAACAATCCAGAACTGGTTTTGCTGGACGAGCCCACTGTTGGGCTCGACGCCATGTTGCGCCGTGATATTTACGCGATCATTGAACGCTTCCGCAGTGAAGGCCGCACGGTGCTTCTGACCACGCACTACATTGAAGAGGCGGAACGACTCTGTGATCATGTGGCCATCATCGACCAGGGACGGGTGGTGGCGATGGGGACGCCCCGGGAATTAATCGACCGCTCGGGCAAAGGGACGCGCCTTGAAGTCCGCCTGGCCAAGTCCGTGCCTGTTGACCGCCTGAAGCAGATTGACGCCGTGCTCGATTGCCACGAGACGGATGGAATCTACATGGTCCACGCGCAGCCCGCCACCCAGGCCATTGTCGGGCTCATCCACTTTCTCGAAACGGATAAAAATACTTTGCTCGATCTGCATATCGCACAGCCCAGCCTGGAAGACGTGTTTGTCGAAATGACAGGGAGAAAGTTGAGCGAATGATGAATGTTATTCGCATGGCAGTAATGATCATTCGCATGGTGATGCGCACAAAAGTTGCGCTGTTTTTCACCTTCTTATTTCCGTGCATTTTCCTGTTTATCTATGCCGGAATTTTCGCCCATGGCAATCCCAATGCCGTCGCATACATGTTTGGGCAGGTCTTGACCCTGAACATTCTGGGCGCAGGTTTCTTTGGCCTCGGCTTGCAAGCCGTCATGCAGCGCGAACGCGGCACGCTGCGCCGGTACCGCCTTGCCCCCATCTCTTCCCTCACCATTGTGGCGAGCAATTTGCTCGCGAACTACCTGATCCAGATTCCCGTGGTAGGCCTGCTACTCGCTTGCGCCATGTTGGTCTTCCATATGCCGTTCAAATTCAGTTTCATCCCGATGATTCTATTTCTATTGACGATCGGTATCTTTGCATTTGCGGGATATGGTCTGACCATCGCCAGCGTTTCCAACACCATGCAGGAGGTCCAGGTTTATAACAACCTCGCGTGGTTTGCCCTGGTTTTTCTTTCTGGAATTTCCATTCCCCTCCCCATCCTCCCGCACTGGATCCAAACGGTGGCCACATTTTTGCCCGCCACCTATCTGGTTTCCATGTTTCAAGCAGTGATGGCACAGTCGGAGCCTATCTCCGCTCACATGCCGGAGTTGATGACGCTCATCGTTTCAGGATTCGCGGGCTTGTTCATTGCGTGGAAACTGTTTCGATGGGAGAAGGAAGAGAGGATTCCTTCCAAGAATAAACTTTGGGCTCTTTCTTTACTCATCCCTATTTTCTTGATGGGATTTTATATGAACGTGTACGCCAATCCCTCCGCATCCTGGGGCAGGTCGTATTCGAGGATGATCAAACAGATCTCTGCGGTCGTCGGATCTGCCAACGGCGCAGAGGGAAAACCACTTGAGGACTTTGAAAGCGCAACTGCCTCCCAGGACATTTCGAACTCATGGAAGGTTACTTCAGATCCAGGCACGCCAGCGGAGTTTTCCATTTTGCCCGCAAAGTTTTCCATCATCTCGCCGGGCGCCAACGGGACCCAGCACGCATTATGGGTACATGGAGTCATGGCCGGCTCCGGCCCGGGGCATGTCACGGTGGAAGCGGCCGGCGGCCTGAGCATTCCGGCGACGACAAAAACATTCAATGGAATTGAGTTTTGGATTCGGAGCGATGGCTCACGACCTTATCGATTCGCATTAAGGAATGAAGAGGCAGAGCAAGAGTCGATGCCCGAGATCACGTTAACACCTTCGTCAAAATGGGAATCGGTAAGAATCCCCGCTCCGCCGTTCGCGCAAGCAAACGCCCCGACAAATCAGTCCACGCACCTTATCATTACCATTACACCATTGGGCCCCTCGGGAAATTTCTCCGTCGATATCGACGAAATCAAAACATACTGAGATGGTCCGCGATTAATTGGCATCCTGCGTTCAGGCTAACCCTCTTTATCCTCGTATTGCTGCTTAAGTTTACTCACCACCGCCGGATCGGCCAGAGTTGTGGTATCGCCCAGCACGCGGCCCTCTGCGATGTCTCGCAACAAGCGCCGCATAATTTTTGCGCTGCGCGTTTTTGGCAGCTCGGAAGTAAAGAAAATGTCGTCAGGCCGCGCGATGGCTCCGATTTTAGTGGCCACGTGTTTGCGAAGTTCATCATTCAACGCATCGCTCGCGGCCACGCCTTCTTTCAAGGTCACAAACGCGGCAATGCCCTGCCCTTTAATCTCATGGGACTTGCCGATGACGGCCGCTTCCGCCACCGACGGATGATCAACCAGCGCGCTCTCCACCTCATAAGTGGATATGCGATGCCCCGCCACGTTCATCACGTCATCCACGCGGCCGAGCAGCCAGAGATATCCGTCCTCATCAATCTTCACCCCGTCGCCGGTTAAATACTTGCCGGGAAAACGCGACCAATACTGGTTCACAAAACGGTCTGGGTCGCCGTAAATGGTGCGAAACATCGCGGGCCACGGCTTGGTGAGGACGAGATAGCCGCCGCCACCTGGCCCAACTTTATTTCCCTTCTCATCCAGAACTTCCACTTCGATGCCCGGAAAAGGTTGCGTGGCAGAGCCGGGCTTGGTGGCTGTCAGGCCCGGAAGTGGAGTGATCATGCACATCCCTGTTTCCGTCTGCCACCAGGTATCAACAATGGGGCATCGCTCGCGGCCAATATTTTCGTGGTACCACATCCACGCTTCAGGATTGATGGGTTCGCCCACAGTACCGATCAGTCGCAGAGAAGTTAAATCATGTCGCGCCGGCCATTCCGTCCCCCAACGCATAAATGTTCGGATGGCGGTGGGCGCGGTATAAATAATGTTCACCCCATACTTGGCCACAATGGACCAGAAGCGTCCGCGGTCGGGAAAATCCGGAGTACCCTCGTACATCAGCGTGGTCGTGCCGTTTGCGAGCGGCCCGTAAACAATGTAAGAGTGACCCGTCACCCAGCCAATGTCGGCCGTGCACCAATACACGTCGCTTTCCTTCACGTCAAAAATATAACGGTGCGTGGTGGAGACGCCCACAAGATACCCGGCCGTGGTGTGTACGATGCCTTTCGGTTTGCCAGTGGTTCCGCTGGTGTAAAGAATGTAGAGCATGTCTTCGGCGTCCATCGGTTCGGCATCGCACTTGTCGGAGGCGGTAGCCATCACCTCGTGCCACCAGAGATCGCGGCCGGATTTCATGGTGATTTTTGCGGCCTTGCCAATCCGCTCCAGCACCACAACGTTTTCGATGGTCGGCGTTCCGAGCAACGCCTCATCCACATTGGCTTTCAGCGGCACAACATTTCCACGTCGCCACGCACCATCCGCCGTAATTAGAACCTTGGCCTGAGCATCGTTGATGCGCTCGCGCAGGGACTCCACTGAAAACCCGCCGAAGACCACGCTGTGCGGAGCGCCGATCTTGGCGCAGGCCAGCATGGCAATGGGCAGCTCGGGCGTCATGCCCATGTAAAGCGCCACCCGGTCGCCCTTTTTCACTCCCAGCGATTTGAGGACGTTGGCAAACTTATTCACTTCGCGCTGGAGCATCCCGAACGTCAGGACACGTGAATCGCCCGGCTCGCCTTCCCAGATGATGGCCGCTTTATTGCGGCGTGAAGTGGCTGCGTGACGGTCAACGCAGTTATGCGTCACATTTAACTTTGCATCTACAAACCACTTCGCCCACGGAACATTCCAGTCCAGAATTTTGGTCCACGGCGCAAACCAATCAAGATGTCCGGCCTCTTCGGCCCAAAAACCCTGGGTGTCGCGTCGCGCATTTTCGTAAATCGCAGGGTCGGCAGCATTGGCTTGGCGGCGGAATGCTTCCGAAGGCGGAAATTTTCTTTTTTCCGATAATAACGCATCGAGATTTACGGATTGAGCACCCACCGGTTCTGCCATAACAAATTATCCCCCCAAAGTTTTCTGAACGAAAATCAATCTTTACCCAGCCCAGCCAACCGTTAGTCGGCAGTTAGTTTGTTGGCCGCCTGATAGGCCGCATCGAGCAATTCAACCACATGCATCACCCGGCGTTGTTTGCCCTTGTTTCTAGATCGCGCCACTCCGGCACGCAATTGAAGCAGGCATCCGGGGTTTGCAGTGAGGATCAACTCCGCGCCGGTCTCATCGATTTGCTGCATTTTTTTATCGAGCAGCGCGTCCGCCATTTCGTTGTGCGCCACGTTATAAATTCCGGCGCTGCCGCAACAAACTTCCACATCTTTCAATTCCACAAATTCAAGACCTGGCACCGCTGCCAGCAGCTTGCGGGGCGCCGACTTAATACGTTGCGCGTGCAGTAAGTGGCAGGGATCCTGATAAGTCGCCCGGGCTTTGATTACTCCAAAGTCGTGGTTGAAGTCAATCGCAGCAAGGAACTCGGTCACATCCTTGAGTTTTGAAGAAAACATGCCGGCAGACTCAAAGATATCCTTTTCCTCCTCCTCAAAAAGCAGCGGGTACTCTTTCAAAACCGAGCCACATCCGGCGGCGTTGGTAATGATGGCGTCAAAATCTGCTCCGCCATTCGCCGCACCAGGAAGAAAAGTCTGGATATTCTGTTTGGCCAATTGCCGAGCGAGGTTGCGGATGCCCGCATGAACGTGCAGAGCGCCACAGCATCCCTGCTCCTTTGGGATCACCACTTCGCAGCCGTTTCGGGCCAGCACCCGCACCGTTGCGTCATTAAGTCGGGCAAAGGACAAATTGGCGATGCACCCGGCAAAAAAAGCCACGCGGTACTTCCGCGGACCCACTGAGGGAACGACCGTGCCCAGGCGTTCGGTGAAAAAAGGTTTTTCCATTCGTGGTGATAAACGCGCCACGCTGGCCAGCCGTCCGGGAAACAATTTCAGAATGCCGGACGACATCACAGCCCTCTCCATTCCGGAGTTTTGATACAGGCGCAGAAATTTTCCGGCAAGCTCCAGGCGGTGACGAAAAGGAAGGATCTCGTGAAAGAAAATTTTGCGCAACAGTCGCGCGCCAAGAGGCCGTTTGTAGTGCTCGTCGATCTGCCCGCGCGCCGCTTCCACCAGCTTGCCGTATTCCACACCGGATGGGCAGGCAGTCTCGCAGGCGCGGCAATCCAGGCAAAGGTCGATGTGCTTCACGAACGTCTCGCCCAGCGGCAGCCTGCCCTGCTCCACTTGAATCATTTGGAAGATTCGGCCGCGCGGAGAATCCATTTCCAGACCCAGCTCGCGATAAGTGGGGCACGCGTTCAGGCAGAGACCGCAGTGAATACACTTTGAATAGTCCTTCCAGCGGGGCGCTTCACCGGGGCCGTACCCGGATTGAGTCTCCGAATTTGACGGCGTGCTATTGACCTCGCGCATGCTGCTTTCATTGTGCCAGAATCGAATGTTTTTTCCTAACGAACCCTGATGCGACGTTCTGACCTATGCGATTCCGGCCCCGCGCGATCACTCTGATATAATCATCGACTGTTTTTTGGGCGCTCGAATAGGAGAAAATATTTGTACCTGGAAATTCAACAAAAAGTCCGGGAACAATTTGTACGGACCGTGGAAGAAGTTTTCGGCATCACAATTAACGAGCCTGCCCTGGGTTTTCCCCCCAGCGTGGAAATGGGAGAAATCTCCATCGCAGCATGTTTTGAACTCGCCAAACAACTGCGTCAGGCGCCGCACAAAATTGCCGAGCAACTCGCCCCACGACTTCTGCCGCTCGAAGGGGTGGAGCGCTTGAGCATTGCCGGCGCCGGATACTTGAATTTTCACCTGAATCGTCCCGCAATTGCTTCCGCACTTTTTAAACTGCGCGCTTCCCCTCTCGCATTGCGAAACGATAGAATGGCGAAAGTACTCGTGGAGCACACCAGTATAAACCCCAATAAGGCCGCGCACATCGGCCACTTAAGGAACGCGGTTCTGGGTGACGCGTTTGTTCGCTTGCTGCGCTTTCGCGGTAAAAATGTGGAGGTGCAAAACTATATTGACAATACCGGCGTCCAGGTTGCTGACGTTGTAGTGGGTTTCGCCCATCTCGAAAAAATGAGCGTACACGATCTGCGTAAGCTGGCAGAAGCTGTCGACGGAGGACTTCGAGCCGGGCGATTCGACTATGTCTGCTGGGACCTCTACGCCCGCGTTTTCCAGCACTATGAGCAGGACAAGGACGCGCTCGCGTGGCGGTCGGAGGCCCTGAAGGCCATCGAAGAAGGCCACGGCGATCTGGCCGTCATGGCGGAGATCATCTCGACCGCCATCGTCCGCTTGCATCTTGAGACGATGCGACGAGTGAACGTTCAATACGATTTGCTTGTCCAGGAAAGTGAAATCCTGAAGCTCGACTTCTGGAAATCCGCTTTCGAACTCATGAAGCAAAAAGGCGCGGTCCGTTATGAGGAGTCGGGGAAGAACCGCGGTTGCTGGGTGATGAGCATGGATGAATCGCGCAGCGAAGGAGAAGAAGAAACTGAAGTTGAAGATGTGAAGGTGATCGTGCGCTCGAACGGCACGGTGACTTATGTGGGTAAGGATATCGCTTATCATCTCTGGAAATTCGGTTTGCTCGACAAAGATTTCGGTTATCGTAAATTCTATTCCTATCCGGACGGCCACCAGGTCTGGCGCACCGCCGTCGAAGGTGGCCCGGACGCGCCGAATTTCGGACACGCCACGCGCGCCTACGCGGTAATCGATGCGCGGCAATCGTACGTTCAGAATGTGGTTCATGCCGCCTTTCTCTCCCTGGGGTATCACGATCAGGCGGCGAATCTTCATCATTTTGCCTACGAGGTGGTGAACCTTTCTCTCAAAGCGGCCGCAGACATGCAACTCGAGATCACAGCCGATGATCGGCAGCGAAACTATGTGGAGGTTTCAGGGAGGAAAGGCCTGGGCGTGAAAGCCGATCATCTGATTGATCTTTTGGTGGAGAGAGCGACTGAGGAGGTGAAGGCGCGTGAGTTGACTTCGGACGCGGCGGAGCAATCAGCTTATGCGGGCATGATTGCCGTGGGAGCGTTGCGATATTTTCTCCTCAAATTCTCGCGACGAAATATTATTGCTTTCGATTTCAAAGAGGCGCTGGCATTCGAAGGGGAGACCGGACCGTATTTGCAGTACACCGTGGTGCGGGCGCGCAATATTTTCCGAAAGTTCGCCGAGTTACACGCAGATTTCAATTCCGGGAAACTGGGTGAATTGAATTCTCCAGAATTGTTGCAAAAGTTTCTGGCCCAACCGGAGGGAGACGGGTTCTGGGAGCTTGTTTTATTGGCCGCTCAATTGGAGATGATGGCGGAGCAGGCCATTGCCGCCGAGGAGCCCGCGGTATTCGCCAAATACGCTTTCCGCATGGCCCAGGCATTCAACAATTTCTACCACCACCACCACATTCTGAATGAACCCGACCCGGGCCTCCAGAACTTTCTTCTTTACCTTGTGCTCCTAATGGAAAAAACGCTGAGGCAGGCTCTGGATTTGCTCGGCATTGAAGTTCCCGAGCGGATGTAGGGTTGCCGCCCTAGGGCTGTATCTGCGAAAATGGTGCTCTCATGCGCCAAGTTAAAATCCGAGTACAGCCCCCCTCGCCCCCTTCTCCGGCCACGGCAATCAAGTAAGATTTAAAGATAGACATCAACTTGACGGGTAGATTACGTCAATAGTAGTATCAGAACATAAAACTCGCTCTCATTGTGAAGGATTGCGCTATGGCTCGAGTCCCGTCCACTGAGAAGTCCTCGACATCGGCCCGCTCTTCGCTCCGAGCCCGTGAAGGAACGGACGCCAGAATTCCTCTGGCGTTGGAGCTGATGCACTTACATTGCGGGCGAGAGCTGACTGTTGGAGAGATAGCGGGGCGCCTCGCTGGGCTGAGTGCAAGCGACGGCCCTTCAGAATACCTTCACGGACTGTGGTGTGTGGACTGGCCCCGTGGCGCCTCCAACCGGCGGCGAAGCTATCCAGCTCGTGTTCGTGCGGGGCTGCGACGGCGCGTATCACGGTCTGGAGGTTAGTTTCCACGGCCAAGCAATGCGCGCGAAGGAGGTTCGCGATGTCAGAACAGGCGGCACGTAAACGGGTGCTTCTGCTCATCGGACTGGCGCTGATGGCGTGCGCTCCAGGGTGGGGGCAACAGGCGGCTCAACAATCTAAGGCTGGCACGGCCATGAGCGGCAATCTGCCGGCCCCAGTCGAGCGCCAGTTGGCGGAGTCGGGTCGCAACGTGGTCTCAGCGCCCCCGGCGATAGGTATTCAGGCCGGCACCCAGTGCGACACCAACGGCAACATCTATGTCATCTACACCGACGCCGCTCCGGGGCCGGTAATTGGGAATGCGATGGTGAAGGCCCCTGTCTCGAAGGTGTCTTTCGACTCGGACCGCGCAGTACAGTTTCCCGCCCGCCAGCTTGACGGGTACGCTGACAATTATAGAGTGAGCTTTTACGCCGATCCGCGCGGAACCCTCTACACTCTGGTTCTCGCTGCCCAGCACCTGCCGGAACCCGGGCACCCAGCAGTGCCGGACTCGCTGATCGTGAAATATGACGACGATGGAACGATAGACTCAGTGGTGAGGCTGAAGCCGCCTGCCGGAGTGCGTTTCGACCCGCGTAGATTCGCGGCTTTTCTCGACGGCAGCTTCCTGGTGACGGGGCTCGACCGGTCCGACGACCGCAAAACCATGAGGCCTTTTACTGCCATCTTTGACCGCTCCGGCGCCTTCGTCACTGAGCTTACCCTGCCCAACGACGTGCGCCCCAGCGCGCCGGACGAGCCAGCGCCGGAGGCGGGCGCCACGCCCCCTCCTCAGGCCCCAGGCGCGGGAAAGCCTGCAACCGAGACGCGCAAAGGTGAGGAACCTCCTCGCTCCTGGCCTGACCAAATGTTCGGGAGCGTGTTCGTCGGCTCGCTCGATGGGAACGTATTCCTGCTGCGCCCCTCAAATCCGGCCCGGCTCTACCTGATCACAAGTGGCGGTACCCTCGTGCGCGAACTGGAAGTTAAGTTTCCCGAACAGGGCACGCGGGCCTTCGCCGCGAGCTTGGCCGGCCAAAATGGCCTTCTCCTCCAGCTCAGGTTGGCAAGCGGCGGGGGGATGGTGCGGCTCGACCTCGACACAGGCCAAATCACCGACATCTACCACCTGCCGCCCGATGCCCGCGGCCTTCCAGCCTGCGCCACGGTGCATGACGAGTTTCTGGTCTTGGGAACCTCCAAGGATAATCACCTCGAAGTGGTGAAGTACGTGGCGCGCTGAGCGCTCGCCAGCCCATTGACCTTAGCCCCCCAGGCTCGTTAGCAAGTGAACCAGCGTCGGCACGCCGTGGCCCGTCGGGCCTTTGGCGCGATAAGGCTTGTCCTCATTTGACCAGCGGGTGCCCGCGATGTCCAAATGGACCCAGGGTGTATCGCCGGCAAATTCACCCACAAACATGGCGGCAGTAATCGCTCCACCATACCGCCCGCCGGTATTGGCAATATCGGCTATCGCGCTCTTGTAAAGGTCGCGATAGTCCTCATCCACAGGTAATTGCCACATCTTTTCACCCGTGGCGGCGGCGCTCGCCAGGATGCGGTCCACCCATTCCTGATTCCAGCCAAAAACTCCGGTGGTGATATTGCCCAGCGCGATGGTGACGGCGCCAGTGAGCGTGGCCGCATCAATCAGCGCGGTGCAGCCGAGTTGTTTGGCGTAAGTGAGCGCGTCAGCCAGCACCAAACGGCCCTCCGCGTCGGTGTTCAGAATCTCAATAGTTTTTCCAGACATGGAGGTGATCACGTCGCCGGGTTTGTAGGCATTTCCGCCTGGCATATTCTCGGTGGCGGGCACGAGCGCGATCACGCGGATTTTGGGCTTAAGTTGCGCGATAGCCTGCATCACTCCCAACATGGTCGCACCGCCCGCCATATCGGTTTTCATTTCATGCATGTCAGCAGCGGGCTTGATGGAGATGCCTCCCGTATCAAACGTGATTCCTTTCCCCACCAATCCGATCACGGGCGACGGCGGCGCTTCCCGATGAGCGTAACGAACCACAATAAGTTTCGCCGGTTCGTCGCTTCCCTGCGCGACGGCCCAGAAGGCTCCCATCTTCAGGTCGCGAATTTCCTGCGGTCCCAGCACCTGGCACTCAAGCCCGTAACGCGCCGCCATTTCCCCGGCACGTTGGGCAAGCTTGGTGGGTGTCAATGTATTCGCAGGCTCATTCACCAACTCGCGCGTAAACGTCTGAGCTTCGGCGATGATGCGGCCGCGCTCAAGCGCAGCGCGCGCGGCATCGTCAACGGCTCCCTCGGCGGCTAGAATCAGCCGTTCGATTCGGCGTTCGCCGTTTCGTTCAGTTCGAAGGGTGTCTGCATCGTAGTCGGCAACGATCGCGCCTTCGACAACGTTTTGAATCCCGGCCGCCTTAGCATCGCGCCCGCCCAGCAACCACGCCAGTTCGTGCACGTTTCGTGCGCGAAGATAACGCACTGCCGCGCCGCTCAATCGCCGGAGATGAGCATCTTCAAATTTTTCCTTTTTCCCGGCGCCCACCACCAGGAGTTTTTGGGCTGCGACGCCTGCGGGGTGATGGATGAGCGTGCATTCATAGGGTTTTCCGGTCATCTCCCCTGACGCTTGCAATTCATCGAGCAGCGTGCGCGTCGCGGAAGGGAGTCGCTCCACTGTGCCGCTGGAGGCGGGATGAGTTTCAAATCCAAAAGCCACCAGCACCGGACATTCAAGCTCTGTCAAAGGCTCGTTTCGAAATTCAATTTTCAATGGGTCTCCTCATCCTAAGTATGCCGATTGCGATGTTCACGCATTTCAATTTCAGTCTCGCGATCGAGGGTGCGTTGCCGCTCAGTCTCCCGCCGGTCGTAAACATTTTTCCCCTTGGCCAGGGCAATCTCACATTTAATCAAATTCTTTTTTAAATAGAGGCGGGTGGGCACAACGGTCAAGCCTTTTTCCTGCGTGCGCCCTTTCAGTTTGTTGATTTGCTCACGACGCAACAAAAGCCTGCGGTCGCGCAGCGGATCGGGGTTGGCGTAACTGCCTGCGGAGTAACCGCTGACGTGGCAATCCACCAGCCAGATCTCATCGCCGCGCACAATCGCATAACCGTCTTTCAGGTTCACCTTCCCTTCCCGAATGGATTTCACTTCAGTGCCGGTCAATTCAATCCCAGCCTCGAATTTTTCCAGCAAGTGATAATAATGTCCCGCCTGCCGATTGACGGCAAAGTTTTTAACCGTGGTCTTCGACGATTGCGCGCCCATGCGAGATAGTCCCGAACCGCAGGCATTTCAAAACACAATATGTTAACACAGCGCTGAAATCTGTTGTTCAACGGAATCACTTACGCTATAATGTGAATGCGGGGTGGAGCAGTCTGGTAGCTCGTTGGGCTCATAACCCAAAGGTCGCTGGTTCAAATCCAGCCCCCGCAACCATGGGGCTCATTCCGCCAACGCGGAATGAGCCCGTCCCATTTCTGGCGCATGTCGCGAGTTACCGGAAAATCCTTCTATACTACTAGTCCCGAACTTCTTCTCGGCGCGCGAAGGTTTATTTTTTGCTCGCCACTTTTGGCAAGTTTGGCTGCGGCCACGGGCCGCCCTATGTTTATGTCCTCTGGAGTTCCTCCGCGGCCCGGTTTTACATCGGGATAAGCGAGGATCCTCGAAAGCGCGTGGAACAGCACAATCACTCTGGACGCGGGTGGAGCGCGCGCCATGCGCCTTGGGAATTGGTCTATAGCGAGCGCCACCGCGATTATTCCATGGCGACGCGGCGCGAGATGCTCCTCAAAGCTCAAAAGCGGGGCGACGGTTTCTACCCGATTACCGGTTTTGATCCAGCGCGCTTCTCGCCCCACTCTGCAGGCTCATAATCCCGCAGACGCGGGATCGCTGGTTCAAATCCAGCCCCCGCAACCATCGGACTCATCCCGCCAACGCGGAATGAGCCCGTCCTGTTTCTGACGCATGTCGCGAGTTACCGGCGGCGAGTAATCCCTGACAGGAAATAATTCCGGTTTCATGAAAGGGGTAGGGAGAGCAGCATGAGCCGCTCCCCCCTCCCGGCAAAGTGCTTGATTAGCGAGAAGCAGCAAGCACATTGGACACCGAACCCGGACTGCAGGCGCCGTAATCTTCCACGATATTTTGTACGAGGAAGGTTCGGCTTCCCGAGCCGTCTTTGGTCTTCTGCCCACTGAGTTGCACTCGCTCTCCTGCCTTCAAGTCCGCATTGTCCGCGACGAGTAAGTAAGTCTGCTGATCCTTCTCATTCGTTACGCTGAAACCGCTTGGGGCTGATTGCGTGCAGCCGACCAGGGACGCATGGGGTTGGGTCGCATGATGCCGATGACGGACCAGGAGCACCACGCCCACTGCGGCCGCCACGGCGGCGCCGATGGCTATCCCAGTCCCTGCACTGTAACCACCTTTCGGCGGAGTGTACCCGGCGGTGCCAGCTCCGGATCCCGTTGCACCCATTCCACCGCCGCCATACTGGGCAAAAGCAGTGGCAGAAATGGCGACATAAAGAACCATACCTTGAGTTAACCGAACTAGAAAGTGTGAACGCATATTGTTTTCCTCTCGTTTGATTTGATTTACCCTCCAACTCTTACACTGCTAAAAAAGTGCTTCCGGGTGGCAAAACGCCGTCAGCGAAACCATCCGGACGTCTGTCAGGAGAAGGATCAGTAACCGTCGAATTCTTCTGTCTTGATATTGTCTTCACTGACGCCGATGCTTTCGAGCAACAGTCGCATCGCGGCTACCATTCCGGGAGGTCCTGCCACGTAGTAAATCGGGGTTTGAATTCCTCCCAAATGTTTCGTGAGCATTTCCTTGTCAATACGACCCAGTTCGTGATGCCAAAAAAAGTTGTAATCCCGCGTGACAGTCGCGATGAG
>Ga0207149_1064_pt2 | contig 15691 bp, 12 predicted proteins | sample Alteio_BWMinHeat_31_FD_153563 | JGI IMG/M metagenome (GOLD analysis project Ga0207149, IMG submission 153563) | Enriched cells from forest soil in Barre Woods Harvard Forest LTER site, Petersham, Massachusetts, United States -... | ecosystem: Environmental > Terrestrial > Soil > Temperate forest >... | reverse complement strand
TGGCATCCTGATTGCCGAATAAGGTCCGGCCCTCCGTGATCGTGAACGCGATGCCCATAAGCAGAAGTAACAGAAGCCACGCAGCTTCATCGCCGATGCGCGCGAACGCCACCCAGAATCCAAGGACGATACAGAACAAAGGGAGCAAGATGCTCGGCAGGATGATCCATGCAAAGGCGCGGGAGCCCTTCTTGGTCACTCCAAGGTAGGTAAACGGTCGGTTCAGCTCGATCGATATATCTTTTTCGATGGGGCCTGCCGCGGTGGTCGAGCGCACGTGCACGCGCAGCCGATCACCCAGCTTCTCGTTCCGCATTGCTCCATAGATGTCTGCAAGGCCTTCGAACGGGCGCCCCTGAATGGATAGGACGAAATCTCCCGTCTGAAGGCCAGCGGCCGTCGCTTCCGGTCTCACCGATTCAACCTGATGCGTGACGTTGGCCACGTCGAACGGCGATAGGGCCATCGTTTCGCCATGGAGAATGTAATTGATGCCATCGCCCGTGTTGCGCACCCATTGGACCGAGGAGATGAGAAAGAGGGCGGCCAGCGTCGCATAGGCCAGAGAATGGGAACGGGTCCTGGGTTTTGCCATGGATGTTGTGGCAATTGTAATGGATCGGGGCAAAAGCACAACGCTCAGCTGCCGCACTGCGACTCCGATCCGCGGGCCCTGGCGCTTCGCGCTGTCTGTGACACAATACCGCTATGCCTGACTACACTCGCGAAACGATCGGGACCAAAGTTGGCAAGGGCGAAATCCAGATTTGCCCGCACTGCCAGAAGCCTGCGCTTGTGGAAGTGACGAACGGAATGCGCTTTTTCACCCACGCAGCGACTTCCACGACGCGCGCAAATGGAGGCGCGCGAGTGGAATACGTCGAGTGCCCACCCGAGAAGATTTCGCAATCAAATCCTTCCAAGTGACGCGATTTCAGGGGCGTGCGCAAAAAGAAATCGCCGGGGCCGAAGCCCCGGCGATCACAACCAAGTACGGTGGCTAATCGAAGCGCTAGAACTCCAGCCGCAACGAGAGTTGTATGTTGCGCTGGGTGGTCTTGGTCGTCACCTTGCCAAACGTTGAGCTGGTGGGATCGAAGCTGGGTGCGCTCCAGATCGGATGGTTCCAGAGGTTGAACGCTTCGGCGCGGAATTGGAAACGGAACCGTTCGTTCACCGGGATGCTCTTGAACAGTCCCATGTTCCAATTCTGGAAGCCGGGCCCATAGATAAGGTCACGAACGCGCTGCGTGTTGAGCGTGCCCTTGGCAGGCTGAGTAAAGATGGCCGAACCATCGGGATTCTTGGTCGCGAAATACTGACCAGTTGATCCGAACGTGCCGATGATCGACGGGTTTCCGTTGACGTTCCAATACTGGCCGTTTACACCGCAGCCAAAATTGGAATCGAGGCCGAAGCCGGCGTAATCGCTCGAGCCCGCTGCACCGCAAGGCGTGCCCGTCTGGAATTGAGTGATGCCGCTGATTTGCCAACCCGCCAAAAACTTCGCTGCAAGGGTGGACTGCCCGCGGAGGAATGGAAGTTCATAGAGGTAGTTCAACACGAGAATGTGGCGCACATCGAACTCGGATGGACCCCACATAGCGCTCGTATCGTACGTGTAGGGAACGACGTCGCGATCGTTCGAGCCGTTGTCCGAACTCCTTGAAAATGTGTAGGCCGCGCCGAACTGGAACGTCGTGCTGACGTGACGGTTCCAGGCGACCTGGAGCGAGTTATAAATCGAGCTTCCCACTCCGTTGTTCTGGCGGATGGAGCCGAAGCCTTTGTACGGGCGTATTGCGTTGATGTTGACTCCGGGATTTGCGAGAACCGTGGCGAGAGTCGGCTGATTGATATCCGCCTGCCGCAGGTTGTGCAACCCACGGTGGGCGACATAGGCGACGCTGACAAGCGACTTGCCCGGCAGCTCCCGCTGCACTGTGAAATTCCAACCCCACGACATGGGAGTCTTGAGGTTCTTAGCGTTGGTGGTAACGATCAGCGGAATACCGGCGGCGCCGCCTGCTCCGGGGTTATCCGCTAGACCCTCCGATACGCTTGCGTTCGGTTGGAACGGCGGATTGCCGCCCAGAAAGATCGAATCGCTCACGCCGATACGCGTGTAGAAACTGCCGCCGCCCGCGCGGATCACGGTTTTGTTATTCAACTGGTAGGCGATGCCGAGCCGCGGCTGGATGTCGCCATATTGAATGTTCGAGAAGTAGTTCGGAGTACCGTGAAACAGGCTGTTATAAAGGCCTGAATCGGCAACGGGCACTCGACCGAAAGCGGAGCCGGGGAAACGGCCGCCTGGGATCACCATGCCGTTGTAGAGCTGCGCGATCGTCGGCGAGCCGGTAATCAATCCGGTCGTCGGACTGATCGTCGCCGCGTTGGCAGGATTGTAGAAGTTCGGATCGAACACGATCATGTTTTGCCAGATCGCGTGATAGGGCACCATCACTGTGTAGCGGGCGCCGTAAGTAAGCGTCAGCTTCTGATTGACCTTCCAGGTGTCCTGGGCGAAACCCTCCCACATGGAGCCGCGAAACACCGTGTACGCCCGCTGCCCGATTTCCGAATACGTATCGAAGAGTCCAAGAGCTGCGTTCGCCGCTGCCGCTCCGCTGGACGCCACGGTGTATCCCGGTCGCACAAAGTTCGCGCCATTGTCGCTGAAGAGGAATTGCCCGTTCTGGTTATTCGTGCAGGTGTTGCAAGCCTGCACGTTGATTTCATCGCCGTCGTTTTCGCCGTCGTACTCGAACAACGCGCCGAATTTGAACGTGTGGCTCCACTTAACCCACGTGAAACTGTCAGACAGGTTGTAGATCGGGCCGCCGGAATGCGACGGATAGGGGCCGCCGGTAAGGCCAGAAAACGCGGACATATTCACGGTGGGAATGCGGTTCTGAATCTCTTTGCCGGTCGGATAGATGTAGGGATAGTTCACGCCGAAATAGCCCGCGCCCTGAATTGCGCCTTTCGTGCGATCCAGGAAATGCGCGGTGTCGGTTGGGATGTGAACGATGTCCTGGCTATAGCTGAACAAAATCTCGTTCACTTTCGATGGACTGATGACCCACGTGTGATCCAAAGAGTTCGTCTGGTTGGGACGGTTAAAATATTTCGGCGTCTCGTTGGTGCCGCCGTCCACAGGCTGATACTCCCAGAAGGCGAAATTCACGCGGCGGATCCGGAGCCGTTGAGCGGGCGTCAGATTGATGTCAAACGCCATCGTATCTTTGCGCTGATTCTGCGGATGGTTTGCGAAAAAGAGCCAGTTTTGTTTGCCGATCGGCGTAGTCAGATTCGGCACGGGATAGGAATTCAAAATACCCAGGCCGTTGGCGCTTGCAACCGAACCGGCACTGACGGTTCCCGGCGCAGGGATGATGTTTCCTGGAAAGGGCGAGCCGGTCTTCGGGTCGACAAGCACCACGGCGTGGCCGTAGAAAATATTGCTCGGATTCAGAAGTTCGCTGAAATTCCCCTGACGCATCAAGAGCGTGGGAACCGTAGCCACGCTGGCCTGATCGGTAAAGACATAGCGCACCCATTCTTCGCCCCAGTAGCCGAAGAACTTCGTCTTGTCGGCGTTGATCTTATCGGGAATGTAGAGAGGACCGCTGATGTTGTAGCCGAACTGGTTGTAGTGATCCGGCGCGGTGACGAAATTGTTCGCCGCTTTGCGCTGCCACGTATTTGCGTCGAGCTTCGTGTTGCGCACGTACTCGTAAGCCGCACCGTGAAATTGCTGCGTGCCGCTCTTTGACGTGATGCGGATCTGGCCTCCCGCAGAACGTCCATACTCGGGCGCGTAGTCGGTGGTCATGATCTGAATTTCTTGCGTGGAGTCCACGTCGGCGGCGCCGATGCTGGTGCCGTTCGCGCGAGTGCGTACGGCTGGCGCTCCGTCATATGTGATCAGGCTGTCGCCGGTTCGCGCGCCGTTGATGTTGCTCGGGCCCTGCGTGAAATTAAAACTCAAGTTGGCGAGTGTGCCGCCGCGCGTGCCGGGAATGAGGTTGGCCATGAAGATCGGATTGCGGCCGTTGAGCTCGAGCGCGTCGACTTGCGAGCGAGTGACAAGCGATTGAACCGAAGCCGATTCTGTCTGCAGCGCTTCTGCCGACGCAGAGACTGTGATTTTTTGCGTGGCGGCGCCAACAGTCAGCTCGGCATTCACCAGCAAAGTTGCGCTGGAGTCGAGCTTGTTCGCATCGCTCTCAAACTGTTGGAAGCCTGAGGCCTCGGCGATCACAGAATAAAGTCCCGGCGGAAGGTTGGTGAGGCTGTAATAGCCGGACTCATTTGTCATCGTGGAACGCTCGACGCCGCTTTCGTTTCGCACGGTGATCTTGGCGTTGGCGACGACCGCATTCGACGGGTCTTTGACGAACCCGGAAATCGTTCCGAGATCGGACTGCGCGAACAGTGATCCTGAATTCAGGCTGATCGCGACGAGCGCTAGTAGCACAAAGCGGAGAAAATATTTCCCAGCGAACAACAAGGCAGACGACAGCTTTCGCTCCATAAACACACCCCTCCCCACGAGTTTTTGGATCGAACTACCGAACGTAGAGCTTTCCCGGCCTAGCGTCGCGTGGCTATGCCGGATTGATCTTTCGTTATCGTTAACGGTCGAGACGCAGCGTGGATGGGTAACTTACGCAATTTTATATTTGCGGCTGTGTCTACAACCAGAAAACTGCCGACAGTTGCCGACTCTCACGTGGACAACCGTTGTGAAGACGCTCAGCAAACGCTTACATTCGGCGCCGGACACTGACCGCCGAGAGCGTCCCCAACTGGAACATGAGGAGCTTATACTGCCGCGATTCACGGAGTGTCAAGGCCAATATGTCGCTACAACTTGTAGCGCTCCGGAATTTTATGATTGAGTAATGTCTGTAATGGATTCAATCCGCGGGAAATAAAGTAAACACTGGATGAAGCAATGGACTCGGATTGTTTTTTTCAGCCGGATACCTGAAACCAGCCGTTACTGCGAATTGCTCTGCGCGTCTGGCTGATTGATCTTTTGTGTTGCTCCCACCGAGAACAAGCGATAGTGAGTCAGCGTTTCTGACCGGTGGTAACGCTGCTTGTGAACCTCGAAGTAAAGTTCGGCGGATGATGGAAGCCAGATCGCCGCGCTTTGCGCGCGAAATTGTACGGGCGAGTATTCGACCGCGGTGTAGTCGCGAGTCAACTGGATCTCCGGCATGGGGTGCACCAGGTCGGTTTCGAGACGCATGATTTGAAATGTATCCGGCGCGATCCAGACGCGGCCTTGCATGCTGACCGGATGACTGATCCCGTGGATTCGATACTCGCGAAGACGGCTGGGCCGGTCGTTCTTTTGGGCAAACCGCACAATCCACGCAGGTTGGCCATGAAGAATCCCAAGTCCCTCGCACGTCATGTCGAAATCGCCGCGAAGCGCGGGATGGAACACGAGTGCAAAGGCGGGAACGCCGAGGGTGGCCAGATTCTCGGGAAACAAATCAGGGTCGGGAGTTCCGTTCCTTAATTCATCCACGCGCAGGATGCCCGGCTGAACTTCCGCAATCGTCACAAGATAATCGAAGTGGAGTTTCTTGGTGTCGACAGGTTTCCCGATATCGTCGAGCTTCTCGTGTACAAGTTCCTCTGTGGCGTTGATGTTGTTCATGTGGGATACAAACTCCACCACACGAGAACTCGTACCTTCGATGACTTGCGAAGCGGGACAAGCCTTGCTCTGCGATATGGCCGGGGCACTCTGCGCAATACTGGGCGGTCCCCAATTTGGAAGCGAAGGAGCCGGTGAAACAAGGGGCGCAGCCAATACCGTATCCAGCGCGATTGCTTCGGTATTCGCGTACGGTGTGCGGCGCGCGTTGGTGGAAACGGTTTCCTGCGAAGACTTAGACTGCTCGACCGCCGCGAGCTGTGAGTTGAGCAACGCAATCTCGCGTTGGACCGCGTCTTTCAACGGGCTGTCGGGTATCGCCGCGAGAAATGCCTGAAACGCCTGAATCGCTTCTTTCCTTCGGCCGAGCGCAGCCAACGCTTTGCCGAGCACGAGTTGCGCACCATCGGCAGCGGCTTTTCCGAATTCCACGGCCGATTCCGCTTCCTGTGCCGCCTTCTCGTGATTGCGATCCTTTTCGTACGCTTCGGCGAGCAGCCAGTGCGCTTTCCAGTTGGACGAGTCTATGGATATAGCTTTTTCGAGCAGCTCTTCAGCGTGTGCGACATTTCCGGTTTCCAGGTCGAGATTTCCGAGCGCAACGAGAGTGGGAACGTGCTGAGGACGGAGAGAAATCGCAGCCGAGAGGTACTTCTGAGCCTCGTCGTTTTGCTTCAAAGCAGCGTGCGCGAAGCCCAGCAGATAATTTATATCGGCGTCGCCGGGCGCCAATTTGTATGCAGCTTGAAGATGCTTTTGCGCGTCTTGATATTTTCCGGACTTGATCGCCGCAACACCTGCTTCCATTTCTTTGCGGGCTTTCGGGGCTAACAGAGTTCCGGCGGCGTTCGGTTGTGTCGCCTGCGAGGAGTCGCGCTTTAATGTGACGGTGACGTAGAAGGCAGAGCGGCTGTTATCGACCAGGAGCGTCGCGTGCCCCGGCTCGTAGCCGCGAGCTTCCGCTTGAATTTCGTAGTGTCCCGCGGCGACACGATCGAATTGCGCTTCCGAAGTCGTCCCAGTTTGCTCGTCAAGACCTTTGCCGCCCTCGGGATTCAGAAAGACATCGGCGCCTACTTCCAGCGGTCCGCCGTCAAATGTCTCGACGCGAACCACAACCGAGACACCGTGGTCGCCCATGGAAGAGACTTGGCCGCCGGATGGCGCCGCCAAAACAGAGAGCATCGTAAGTGCGAGAGCGAGGCGCAAGATTCTCGGAGACCTCGTAACGCTTGCCCAGTAACTTGGTCCGACGTAGCGCCAGAACTGGGAGCGTACCTGTGTGGTGAGTGCTGCTGAAAAGATATCCCGCGCGATTCGCACTGTCAATCAAGCTGCCGAAATGAGCCATTCCTCGCCCGCATACTAGTTCCGTACTTCTGCGAATTTAAAAAGTTTTCTGGGCGTGCTAATCTTCGCCGTTTTTAAAATTTGCGCAAAATGCCGCGAGGCGCAAATTTCCAAACGGGAAACACACTCGCGAGCAGAGAGGAGATTTGTGCGTCAAGGAAGCCAACACGGAATGAATTTCGTAAGGGCACGGTTTCAACCGTGACGTAATTGGCTCGCCTGTGGCGCGGCTTACTACATCGTGCCTCACCTATAACGGGCTCGTCGCTAAGGCTGGACCGTCCGGCCCCGGCCTATGGTTATCCAGGCTGTTCATGGGGTTTTGGGGACGCGATCAGTTTTGTAATCAGAGGTGCGGCACTTCCAATGACCACATTGCGATCATATCGACTTTATGAGCAACGCAGCCTCGAAGGATCGCTCCCCCGGAAGGTCAACATCAAGTCTGTAGCTGTTTTTCGACAGTGCCATGTTCTGGATGGCATATTTCGATATAGCGTAGTTGTTTTTCGACGCTGGCGGTGTTATAGTTTTCGACAGAATCGCCTCGTAAAAATCTGTTTCTCGATGATGATCGCTGAAAATACAAGGATTGGGAGCTTTCAAGGTGCGCCATTACCGAGCCAGACTCGCCTAGTCGGCTTGTCAGCTCTCGTTAATGCACTCAAGGTTCCAGCACCTGTCCGCACCCTCGCTTGCGTTTCGGACGGCCACATCAGCGGGAGTAGTCGCACAGAAGAACCATGGCGCATCTACGACAAGAGATATTGGCCGGGCGATACGCTCGGCGATCACCTTGACTTCGCGCTCCGAAACGAGACTCTCGATCTTCTGGTTCTTAAGCGTATTTTTCAATCGATCCACCCGAAAGTCATAGAGGACTTCGTCAAAGCGACGCCGACGGGCATACCAGCCCGGCGAGCTTGGTATCTGTTCGAGCGAATGACCGGGCACACGCTCAATATTGCAGATGATCCAGGCGTTCCGGCCATCGACCTCCTTGATTCCGACGCTTACTTTACGGGCAAGCCGAGACTTTCTCGTCGCCACCGCGTCCGCGACAACCTTCTCGGAAACGGGGCCTATTGCCCAATTATCCGCCGCACCGAGAAGCTCGAGCACTTCACGAAAAGCGGTCTGGCGGAAAAAGCGGCTGAAATCCTGGGCCACACAGGACGTCACGTTGTGACGCGCGCCACGAGCTTCTTACTACTGGCCGACAGTCGCGCGAGTTTTGAAATCGAGGGCGAGCGACCTCCCCGCAACCGTCTGGAACGCTGGGGCAAGGCCGTCGTCCAAGCAGGACAAAATAAACTGACTCTCGACGAGATCATCCGGCTGCAGGACGTGCTGATCGAGGATCGCCGGTTTGTGCACGTCGGGCTGCGGCCCGATGGTGTGTTTCTAGGAGAGCATGATCACAATCACGACCCGTTCCCGGAGTTTATCGGCGCACGGCCGGAGGACTTACCGAATTTAATGTCGCAAATGCTGGAAGCCAACGATCGCATGGGCCGAGACGGCGTTGACCCGGTTTTGCAAGCGGCCGCGACCGCCTTCGGTTTTGTCTATATCCACCCTTTCGAGGATGGCAACGGACGGCTCCACCGCTGTCTCGTTCACCATGTTCTCGCCGAGCGAAACTTCAGTCCCCCTGGATTCATTTTCGCGGTTTCCTCGGTCATGTACGACCGCATCGGTGAATATCGCAAGACCCTACAGGCGCATTCCGGTCCTCTGATGGATTTCATCGAATGGCGGCCCACGCCACAACAGAACGTCGAGGTTCTTAACGACACCGCAGACTTGTATCGGTATTTCGACGTTACCCTAGCGACGGAATTCCTCTATTCTTGCGTCGAACGCACCGTCGAATACGATCTGCCGCGCGAAATCGATTATCTGAGGCGGCACGACCAGGCATTACGACGCATCATGGACATTGTCGAGATGCCGGATCGTTTAGCCGAAAACCTCTTGATGTTCATCCGCCAGAACAAAGGTACGCTGCCCAAGCGACGCCGCGCCGGCGAGTTCAAACAGCTCACCGATGACGAGGTCGCGAAGCTCGAAGCCGTCGTAGCCAATGCTTTTGACGGATTTGGAGAAGGCGAAGCGGATAAAGCTCACGAGACCGACGAGCCGCAAGGCCGTCGTGAACTCGAATTTCCGGAACCGAATGAGCACTGGGTTTTTGACCGTGAGGTCGTCGTCTTTTGGGGCCAGGATGCTGACATACGCGTACGCTGCGAAATCAGCCGCGAGGCTTTGGACGATCACTTTGGTGGTGATGGCAAGGACAAGCTCCAGGTGTTTCGCGCAAACAGAAAGGCGATCGATGGCTATGCGCGCCAGAAATATCTCGCGGGACGGACCGAATCGGACGGATCCGTTCTCATCCAGACCCTCGATCTCCTTCGTTGAGCGATTCGAAGCCGAGAACATCAAACGCCGCTTTCCCAACTCATCTCAAGAATTTCCTGGATGCCATGCCAGCCTGAATGCTTCCGGCTTGACGGCATTTACGGTAACCTTTATTGGTCTATACGCTGTCCGCTACCACGATCATCAGGAATTTTGGCTTGACAATGTCGCATAGGGTGCATCATATTTAATGAAGACTTATTCGACCGTTGAGGTCGCGCGGCTTCTCAAGATTACATCCGGCACGCTACATCGCTGGATTCGAGAGAAGCGAGTAGCAGCGCCGCCTGTTCAGTCGCTGGGCGGAATGCAGATTCGGATGTGGCACGAGAAGGATGTTGACGCCGTCAGGCGCTACAAAGAACAGCATTATCGAAAAGGACGAGGCCGCAGGAAAAAGAGCTGATGTAACGGGACGCGCCGGTGTTATCAGCACCAACGCGCCCCTGACCAAGTCGCACATATGAGGTGCAACAATGGCTGCAAAACAAGCTATCCGGTTCTATTTCCACGCGCAAGCAGTTGACTGCGTGCGTTCCTCCAGACTGAAGTCCTCCTCGCTGTTTGGGCACTCACCCCCAGATTCTTAGCTTCCGCAAGTGTGTCTCTATTCGAGCCGTTCATCTAATTCGCCGGGACACGTGTGCCCCGACGCATGATCGACTGCGGTCGCACTCTCTTACATATCGCGAATCGAAAGGACAACTGAGATGGAAAAGGCCAATTTGTACGAAGCGATACTGCTTCTAAACCGAGGGATCGATGAAGCGGTTCACGGCCTCGAACGCCTAAAACGTGCCAAAGATCCTCGCCTTGCACCCGATTACTTTGACGAGAGGCTCGTGATGTTCGAGGAACAGCGAGCCCGGCTGAATGCTTATTTCTGCGCAAACATTGAGCCACGGGAAGAGATCGACGCTGATCGGTTCGCCGAGCGCTACGAGGAATATCGGAAGACGCTGCTAGATGAGGTCCAGGTGTACGGCGATGTAGAGGCCGTCGAGCAACATCGTAGAGCGGCGGGCAAGCCTCCCAAGGTCACCTTTCTCACACACGGTGAGGAGCGCGAATGGGAAAGCCAACTTCCGGACAAACCCGAAACGGATGGTGAGCACCCTTGAAACTTGCGCTGTTCCAAGAACTCGTCGAACTAAACCAGGCGTTCGACCACGTGCTCCAAGGTCTTGGGCGCATGGAAGGGGTAGGACTTTTCCAGCGTGATATCGTCCGCTACGCCCGTGCTGAGGTTGAGAGCGCACGCGTGGACGCCAACCGGGAATTCTTCGACAAGTTTGACCAGATCGTCGAGCAAGATGCTCGCTGGGCATACCAATTCCAGCGGGACTACGACCGCAAGTCGGCCGACGTCGAAGACTTGTACCTCGAAATCGTAGAACGGGAGGAGGCGCGAAAGAAGAAAGGCCTGCCTCCCAGGCTCGCGATCCTTCCCAATTGGGACCCCCATGACGAAGAACACTACGACAAAGAGCGGGCCAAGAAACGGAAGCGCTCCAGGAAGCAGTCTAGGACAACACATAAGAAGCGGCGGCCGTCCGTCCATTAAACCCACCGCGAACGAGCGTCGCCTCGACGCCAGACAGAGAGCTTGAGCAATGACCACCAATAAATCACGCAAGGGCGACGACCGGAGAAAACCGCGACCGGGCAAGCGATATCCAGGCTTACGCGGCAAAATCGTGGATTGGGCCGAGCATATTTTTGAGGAAGGAATGCTATATGTGCGCGTCCGGTTCACGGACCAGACCGAATTATGCTGGGTATTAGATACGGCCCATGTGATTGTCGAAGCTGATTTGAGCGACTGGAAAACTGGCGACTGTAAGCAGCTGGCTGTCTACGTAGAAGGCGAAAGCGATTGGGAATAGCATCCCACGACGTAGGTCGAGGAACTCAGTCAAGGAATTTCCTTTGCGCTGGTCCGTTTGCGTTCTTGCTGACTGAGTAGTTAGATACGCTCGCGGCAGGAACAACTCGAAGCGGACCTCACCCGTGCGTGGGGCCTCGATCCAGTTATAGCTGCCCAAACTCCTCAAGCACGGGGTACACGGCGGGTACAGGAGAAAAAGCAGCGTTCTAACTCACACATTCCAAAGCGGGAAAATTGGAGGCGCGGGTGGGAATCGGACTCCGTGAAACGCCGAAAAGGGCCTGTTTTATTGAGTTTTAAGCACTTAACAACCGCCAGATTCGGTACAAATTGGAGTCAATTCGGGTTATTCGCCGCCTCATGTACAAATTGTACGACGATTTCTAGGCTGCCGTTTTGGCTTTCGGACCTGCCGATGTCGGCCAGAACGGAACTTCGCAGAAGATAACCCAATCACCGTCGTTTAGCTTCTCGGACTGGAAGCGTTGGACGTGGAATGACTCTCCGGCCTCGGATTCGATTTCAATGTCTCTGCCGCTGAATCTGTTTCGGTCAATTTCGGAGTCGTGCTCGGTCTCGTAGCGATTGGCACCTTCTGCCTTGCGAGTAAAGAGAAAGTCCACCTTGTACGGATCGTTTTCGTTGTTTGTCGCCCAGTATAGGTAAGCTCGCATTGGAGAATTATACCATCGGTACGCGCGGTCTATTGCCTTCGCCCGAGTGGTTTGCGACGCTTCCCGAATGACGATCCGCGAATTACCCGGCACAAGCATTACCGATGCGACGCCGAACCAATCGACACAGCTAACAAAGACTTCGGAGAAGCTCCACGTTGTTTGGCAGTTCTGGCGGATGAATCAAATGCGGTCCTACCACGGCGCACCCGCCATAGTCGAACTCGGCGAGATCGGAGGCGATGATGAATGATCTTCCCGTCTTCGTACCTTGCTGGCGGCAGGGCTGCAAATCCACCGCTGCATTTGAAAACATGGAGCGATATCCGAAGGATTTGCGCCCGGTGTACGGCTGCGCTTGTGGGGCGAAAGTAGCTGTCCATGCTGACGAACTCCCAGAATATATCATCGAGTTCGGCGGTTGATCTTTTCCCCCAGCCGCTTAAACCTTTCAAAGTTTTCCGGCGATCCGATTGTTCTGGCTATCTGGTCCATAAGGAAGCTCGACATATCAGTTACCAGAATCGGATGCCGCGGATTGCTCACGAAGCAACTTAGCCGCTTGTCACCCTTTATTGTTTTTCCAGTGCAAAGTACAAATCGCATTCCGGGCACCGAAAAATGGAAGTTGTGCCATTGTCGCGCGCTTGCCCGGTACGGATACTCAAACAGATGTGCTTTTACGGGCGGTGGCATCACACCAATAGTCAAAGACATATGCGCCGGAAAATCCGCTTCTCGCCTGAGGAACAACCGCACCCTCTCCGTGTAAGGGCCTAGATCAATTAGTGGTCGCGTTCGATCACCGCGCCACGAATGCACCGCCGCTTTCCAGAAGACGCCCAAAGCGAAATGAGCTAGATCATCACACCGTATTTCGGGATTGTCTGCGGCGGCGTAGCCGGTGCTCTTATCGCTCCTATCGATCACGACGGCGATAGGGCCGCGAGTTAGAATTTCGTGGAATGGGAACGGGCCATCGTACCGAGCAAGCAGCGGCAACAGCCAATTTTCACCGCCCTTGTTCAAGTCTTCTTCGCAATCTCGGCAAAGTAGATGATCTTGGAGTTGTCGATCACTTGAAATGACGTACTTAGGCGAGATTGCTATGGGCCGATCACCCGGCTCCGGTTTGCAGTAATCGTATACGGCTGCCGGGATCAGATGACTACTGACGATGGTTTTTTGCTTCAGACAAAGCGGACACTGGGCTTCCATCAGATGGTGGCTTTCGAGAGATCAATCGTTCTTGTTCATAACGTGCTGGCAGTAGGCACAAAACGGAGAACAAACCATTTCCTCTGCTGGTATACGAGTCCCGCACCGCTCGCAGTCACGAACAGCACTTTCGCCGCATGCCGCACACTGACCCTCTTCCATGACGTAAGCCTCTTGCCCACACTCCGGGCAGAAGGTGTACGGTGACTCTTCGCCGTCCTTTGCCGCTCGATACGCTTCCGCGCTAAGCGCCATCTTGACCGCTTCGGCGGCGTATTCGTGCGGGGATTGCGTCGAGCCGCACGATGTACATTCCAAGATGATCTCTCCGCCGGACTCGCTTACCGGCTTTAGTAGATCGCTTCCGCAGTTGTCGCACGTCAGATCATGCGCGCCTTTTCCCAAAGCGAAAGATGACCATTTGGCTTCGTCTATAAGGCGCGTGCTTTCGTCTTTTTCTTTTTCATAGACTTCGGTTACTTCAAGCATCGTCTGCCAAGCATCTTCGCCTAAAAGCTCACGCGGGTTGTCCTGCAGTTCGTCGGTGACGAAGTCTCGAATAATAAGAAATGAATCGGAAATCAAGCCTTTAAGGCCGTTCTGATCGATTCGAGGTTGCCGATGCTCTACATCATTTCGTTCGCCGGATATCCGCCGAAAGCGCTTCCAATCCGTCTTAATGCCGAGCGCGGTGAACCGGTCTTCGATCTCTTGAACATCAACCGTCTTTTTGCCGGTACCAATGAATGAGACATTGCCTTTACTGTCGCGGTTCGGAACGAGCTTTGACATCATCAGGGCTTCGTTGCTGTTCGGTGGCGAAAGGCGGCGGAGCTTTTCCTTATATAGAAGCAATATTCCAGAGTGGATGTTTCGGACAGCCGAAATCAATCGAGGGCGCGTCGCGGCTTTATAGTCTTCGACGCCTGCTTGGATCGATTCAATCGCGTTTGTAAGCAAATCCATATTTGCAGCGCGTTTTGCCTCAATCGTTGTCCTTGTTTTCGGGCGGTTCATCCAACGGCAACAGCGGGACACAGTTCCGTCTAACGGCGTAGCGAAGCGTTAGGCCGCGGCTGTCGTACCGTAGAAAAACCTTTGCTATCGGGTGCTCGGCAAAGTTGATGCGGTTGAGAAACGCATCGATCTCGCCGAATCTCGAAGACAAGAGAGCTTCGATCTCTTCGCCGGAAGGATTTTCGAGCAACAAGTGTATTTCGATGGTCTGTTCGCCGCGCGTCACCGAAAAGCGGAAATCCAAGAGCCGCGGTTTTTCGGCGCGCCTGAAGCGCTTTACTAGCGCTGTCGTCAAACCCAAATACAAATCCTCTCCGATCCTTCCGAGGAATCCCGTGGCGATCCCGCCTAACACGAATGCTCCCGCGGCTATCGTGAGAGTTGAGATCGGCTCAACAGCCTTTTTGACCGTTGGGACTGCCTCAACATCAGGCGACAGCGCGCGAAGGTTTGCTAGAAATTCTTTGCCTTCGTCCGTCTCATAGCTTCTGTCGTATTCGATCCCGAACGCTGCATACTCCCGACGCGGAATCGCTATCTCGCGGCCATCGCCGGATAGTATTTCTTCCGTGTCCGTACCCTCGAATATTTCAACGGTTCCGCGGACGGCGCGCTCTCCGTCTTCAAGCTCGACAACGGTAGCGGCGGCGATCCGCCCAATTGGCGGAATCCTCAAATCATGTTCGACCATAAGCGGCAAATAACCCGCGTTTACTTTCGCTGCATAATCTTCAAGCGCTTCGGGCGCGAAACGATCACCGTGCAAATCCACGTGTGTCGTTAGAATCGTGATCTCAGCTTTTTTCACCGGAAACCTCACAAAAACGCTTCCAACACTGAATCTCTACCTTATCAGAAAGCGTTCAAAAAGTTTGACTATGGCCGGGGAATCCACGATGCTCCGCGTGTACGAAGGCTGGAACGCGGCGCGATCCACAAGCGGCAGGCGATCCGAAGGCGCGCTAATATCGACTTTGGAGGTCCGCGATGACTGACGAACCGATATTGGGTGATTTTGTGCTGTTGAATAAGGCAGGCGCGACGGATGTAGGACTAATTCATCGAATCGAAGGCGGCGAAGCGTATGTTTGGTGGAGGGAGCGGGGCAAGGACAAGCTCGACGGTCGCCCTGTCGTTATGGATCAGCGGCACAAGTTGTCGGAATTGAAGGTTGCCCGGCTGTCCGACATTCCACAATCAATGCACCTGTTGCGCGTAGATAATTTTCCCGGGAAAACCTTCCGCACACGCAACTAAACTGTGATTTCTGTAACCTCTAGGCGGTGTGCTACCGGGAAGTGATTGCGCTCGCCGGTTTGAACGTGACAGTTACTTCCTACGCCGATTTTGCGAACCGGCTTTCCCTAGGAATCACCGCATAACGGAATACTTGGAGGGTGAATGGTGCAATACGGGAAGAAAGTGCAAGCGAGCGTTTCG
>Ga0207149_1075_pt2 | contig 16009 bp, 13 predicted proteins | sample Alteio_BWMinHeat_31_FD_153563 | JGI IMG/M metagenome (GOLD analysis project Ga0207149, IMG submission 153563) | Enriched cells from forest soil in Barre Woods Harvard Forest LTER site, Petersham, Massachusetts, United States -... | ecosystem: Environmental > Terrestrial > Soil > Temperate forest >... | reverse complement strand
CACTCTAGAAGAGCAAGAAACATATTTGCAAAAAGTCAATTTTCCGGCCAATCTCATCCCTTATAATTCCGACAATAGACGCAACGTAGGTTATTTGATGGCTTTAGATACAGAAGTGAATTTTCTAATTTCCATCGATGATGATAACCACTGCTTGCCCCATGAAGACTTCTTTGAAAAACACGCGATCGTTTCACAATACTTAAACGTTCATGAAACTGTTGTTTCTTCCAACATGGCTTCTTTTTACAACGTATGCGATTTGTTAGAAGTCAATAATACTGTGACTTATCCGAGGGGATTGCCCTATTATGCAAGACATAAGTCAAACTCTTTCAGCTTTAACCAGTCTTTAGTGAATGAAGTCGATATTAATGCTGGCTTATGGCTCATCGCACCAGATATTGATGGCATTACCTGGCTCGTCGCAAATCCAAAAGTTTCTAAATTTAAAGGCGAGTCCATTATCTTGTCGCAAAATGTATGGAGCCCCATTAATACCCAAAATACTTCTCTCAAGCAATCCGCCATTCCTGCTTATTACTTCATCAAAATGGGATATCCAATTTCCGGCTTGCCTATCGATAGATATGGGGACATTTTCTCCGGCTATTTCATCGAAGCATGTGCCAAAGCTATGAATAAGAACATAAGGTTTGGTACTCCCATAGCTAACCATATTCGAAATTCCCATAATTACATGAAAGACGCATCCAATGAATGGGCATGCATTCTTATTTTAGAAGATTTCTTACCATGGTTGACCGAATTAAAGCTGAAAGGAAAAAACTATTTTGAGACGTACTTGCATCTGAGTCATGAGATCCAAGAACAAGTTGAAAAATTCAAGGGCAAGATTTGGGATGATTCCACCAAAGGCTACTTTCATCAGATGGCATTTCACATGAAAAAATGGTTACTCTCCTGTAGTGTCATATCAAAGACATCCAACTAATGCTTGTTAGCAATAACTTAAAAACTATCATCAAAAATTTCTCTTATATTACAATCGCATCGATTGTTGTTCGCCTAATTAACTTTATCGTTGAAACTTATCTAGCCAGGATACTAGGTCCTTCTAGTTATGGAATAGTTACCTTTGCTCTTCTCAGCGTAAGCTTTTTCATTCTTTTCTTAAATAAAGGAATAGAAATTGTTGGTACCCGTAATATCGCAAGGTCACCCTCTAGCACAAACAAAGAAATGAATATCTTTTTAGTCCAGAGATTCTGTTTTACTTCCATCACACTCGTGTTTTTCTATTTAATTATTTGGCTGATACCAAATTCTTTCAATCAGGACATTAAGATTATTACATCTCTATTTGGCTTACAGATCATTTTAGCGGGCTTTTCACTCGAATGGCTGTTTCAAGGCCTGCATAAAATGCAAATTTCATCTATGTCGCAAGTGGTAGGACAGATCTTCTACTTATTCATCATCATGATATGCGTGAAGTCTTCTAAAGATATCAATATCATTCCCCTCGCATTTAACACCTCATTGCTCATATCTGTTTTGCTAATGTGGTATTTTGCGGTCCGTTATCAATACCTAAACAAAATAAGCCTTTCACCTCAACTCTTGAAAATCAACATCTGGGAAAGTTCGACCATTGGGCTTTCTGTAATTATGTCTACAGTTTATTATTCTTTAGACCATATATTACTTTATTTTTGGAAGGACAGTGAAACGTTAGGTCTATACAGATCGGCCTACCGGCTCAATGTGTTAGTAGCTCTCGTGCCCCTTTTGATTTTTCAATCCATGTTTCCTAATTTGTCTCGGATTGAACCTTCAAAGAAAAAAACATCGTATTTATTAAATTATTATTTATTATTCATGATTTCAACAGGGATACTCTTCGGTGCTGTAACTTCAATATTTTCTAATGAACTTATCAAAATTATTTACGGTGATAAATATGTAGGTGCTGGGGAAGTACTAAAGATATTAGGGGTCAATATGGTTATTGCCACCTTTAGTTACACTTTTGGACAACTTCTCCTCTGCTGGAACAAACAACAAAAACATCTCATCATAGTAAGCATAGGCGCACTCGTGAATTTGATACTTAATGCCTTGTTAATACCTAAATACGGAATGTATGGGGCTGCTTATGCCACTGTCGCAGCAGAAACTTTAGTATTTTTTCTTTTCTACATACAGGTTGTAAAACTTGCTTATTTTAATAAATCGAGGATTCTCATTTCCAACTTAGTAGGATTTGGATTCGCACTTATTTATTTAAAATTTAAACCTCTTGATAAAGGGGCAACGAATATGATTCTTTTCTTCCTATTGTTCGTAATGGGAAATTTCATGGTAAATGCTTATTACAATTCAAAAGAAAAAATAAATGTGAATCAATTATGAGATTATTATTAGTAGAACCCTTCGGCCAGCTTACCGGCCATCCCTCCTTTTACACTTATTCCTTATTAAAAGGGATATTAAAATCAGATCCCGAGAATCAAGTTTCTGTTTTGTCATTCGCCGGATTTATAGAAGAAAATCTATTCACAAATATCGAAACTAAAAGTCTCATTTCCAAAAATTCCCTCTTTTACAAGTGGGGTATTTCAATATTTGGAATTAGCAAATTCAACACCTATATAGGCACTCTTTTCATTTGCCTGTGGCTGTTATGGAATAAAAATAAGTTTGATAAAATACATTTTATCGATGCTAAATGGCTAATCTTTTATTTTTGTTTTTTATTCACGCGATTAAACAACTTCACACTTACAGTGTTGGGATCCCAGCCAACTAGCATCGGAGAATCATTTATAAGTAAAATACGAATTTTCATCGACAATCTCACTCTAAAAGGAATTCATAAGAAAAAAGTCCAACTTATCACCCATACGATAGATGTGCGCAACTGGACGGAGAAAATCCTAGGGCAAAATTCTCAGCATACTCACTTAATACCTTGGGGGATTAACTCCCATGAAAATCTTTTAGAACATGACAAAGCCCGTAAAATTTTGAGTCTTGGTAGAGACTCAATCATATTCTTGTTTTTTGGCCAAATAGATAAGAGAAAAGGAATCCTCGAATTCGTCGAATCGATTCAAGACATGCAAGATGACATCATCATCCTTGTTGTCGGAAAAGACGAAGGCCAACACTCGCTTGAAATCAAAGAAATGGCTAAAAAAATCGGCTGGACAGACAAAGTCCACATCAACAACAAACACATCTCCTCCAGCGAGTTACAAACCTATTTCAGGGCAAGCGATGCAGTTATATTGAACTATGGAAAGTTTTCTAATGCCAGTGGCGTTCTATTCAATGCGATTGAATTCCATGTTCCTATAGTAGGATCTAATTATGGCCAAATTGGAAAAGTAATTTCGGAAAACTCAATTGGTTATCTCTTCGAACCACACAATAAATCCGAAATAAAGGCCGCTTGCCTTCGTCTCATCCAAGACAAGAAGAAATGCCCCTTTAAAATTCAAGAGAATCTATTGAAATTCATAAAAGAGAATAGTTGGGAAAAAATAGGCAAAGAACATCTTAAAGCATATGCCAACGAAATAGCTTAACGACAAACTTATGTCAGACTCCGCTAAACAAAAACTTGTAGATTTGGGACCTTCATTTCTTTTCCTTTTATTTTCAGTATTTTTCTTACCATTTTTAGATTGGCCTTTCATTCCAGGCAAAAGCTTTATCAGACCATTATCTTTATATCCCATCTCAATTGGATTAATTTTCCTTTTATCGCAATTTTCTACACTTAAAATATCAAAAAAACATGGAAGAAATTTTTTTTCCACTTTTACTTTATTTACCTGTTTTTCCTTTTTTCTCTCTATGTTTTTTATTTCTATATTCTTATTTGATTCACAACTAGCAGGAGCCCAATCTAACGATTATGAATTAAATATATTGAGAGGCACATTTTCTCTTTTATGTGGATGGTTAATGTACTTTTACTTTTATTTTACAATCAGTAAATTTCCTCTTTTTTTAATTCTTCCTACCCTTTATAAAACCATTTTAATAACTATCTGCATTACTTTTTTGGCAGCTTTAGTCCAAAGCTTAACACAAAACGGATTTTCATTCACAGAATCAATTAATAATTTATTTCAAATTTTTCATTCTTCGGGTCAATTAGAACACAATAAAGCCTATGGGTTAAGTCCAGAAGGCTCATATTTAGCAGACACCATAGCAGTGCTATATCTTCCAATATGTTTTTCATCTATAACAACGAATCATTCTGCTTTTCATAAAATCCCATTCATTGGACGTATAGAAGTTTTTTTATTTGTACCTTTAATTATAACATTGTTTCTTTCACAATCTAGGATTGGCTTTATTACATTAGTTTTTCTTTTTATTTGTTTTTGTTATATTAATTTTAGAAATACCAACGACAATAAAAAAAGAAAAATAAAAAAGTGGCGGTTATTAATATCCACATGCTTGCTGGTATTTGTACCTTTAGCCTATATTTTTTCACAGCAGTTAATGACTACATTGGCTTCTTTTTTAGTCTGGGATAATTCATCTGAAGTATCTGGAGAGTCTAATGTTACGCGTCTATCCCATATGCTAACCGCTATATATATATTCTTGAAATATCCTTTAGGAGTTGGATTGGGAGGCTTTCCAAATTACTACGAAAGATTTATTCCTTCTTGGGCTCTTTGGAATCCAGAAATACAAAATTACCTTGGATTTGATTCGGGCCGCTCGTTTATCGCAAATCCTCTTCCAAATCCAAAAGCAATGTTTCCAAAAGTTTTATGTGAAACCGGTATTGTGGGTGCCTTGATATTCACTTGGTTTTATTTTTCTCTTTTGTATAACGTATACAAAATAAGTAAACTGAAGTTTGCTCTCGCCGAGACTAAATATTGGATTTACATTATGTTATATTCACTCTTGGCGATGATACCTTTTTCCTTTAATAATGATTCTTTTTTGATCCCATATTATTATTTCATTTTTGTAATATCAGAACTGCTTTTAAAAAGCTACGCGCAACTGCCTCTGCCTACATAAATGAAACAATGACCGCTTTCAGCATAAGGAGCTACAAGTCAGAAGAGTTTAAAATATTGATATGTATAATATTCTATAAAAAAGGATCTATTATGAGTTTATTAAATTATTTCAAACGACCTATTCGCTTTGATTATTTGTTACGCTTCATAGCTAGTAATCAAAAAATAAAAGTTATGGACATAGGTTGTGGTAATAATTCTGCTTATAAAACAAAATTATATTTTCCAAATTGTGAATATCATGGCTTAGACAAAATTAAAAATTGTAACAACGATGCCATTAATTTTAAACTAATGGAGAAGTTTTATCAAATTGACCTGGATAATTCGAAATTAAATGAGCTACCTGATAACTACTATGATTGTATCATTTTCTCACATGTCATTGAGCATCTTACCAATGGACTAGATCTACTAGAACTATTAATAAATAAATTAGCTCAAAACGGTATTATTTACATTGAAACTCCCAGTCAAAGAAGCCTTAGCTTACCAAGCATGAAAGGTGTTTTAAATTTTTGGGACGATCCAACTCATATAAAAGTGTATGACTTAAATGAAATGGTAGGAACTTTACGTCAAAAAAATTGTCAAATTCTATACTCTAAAACACGCCGTTCCTTAAAGCGGATATTATTTTTTCCAGCTTATACTGTTTATTCATTGTTTAAAAATCGTTATATTATAAGCACTGTATTTTGGGATTTATTAGGGTTTGCCAATATTGTTATTGCTAAGAAAACTTTTAATGAAAAATAATTGTGGCTCAAATACCATATTAAATAGAAAAAAATATGAAAATTTGTTTGATATCTGACAGGCTTCCATGGCCTCCAATCGATGGAAGACGAAGTACGCTTTATTCATTCTGCAAGTGGTTATTTTATGATTGGAAACATGAAGTATGTTTGATTACTTTCGAAAATAACAAATCTGAAATTAACAATCCCCCCCCCTTTATTAACCACATTCATTTACTGCCTAAACCTAACTTACTTGAGTTAGTTCTTAATTTTTGTTCGACTCTACTATTTAAGAACAAATCACTACAGTCTCTTTTGTTTTTCAGCAAAAAAGCAAAAAAGAAAATATCACAAATCACAAATGAAGAAAAACCAAACGTTGTTATCTTTAACATGGCCAGAATGGGGCAATATTACCCTTATGTTAAAGCAGATAAATTAATATTCGACATGGATGATTATCTTTCAAAACGCTATACAAATATGCTTGATCAAAACAAAACAGAAAATATTCTTGGAAACTTTGGTTCACCAATATTTGGAAAGTTTTCCAAAATTTTAAACAATAAATATATTGGTAAATTCTTACTAAAGATAGAATCTAAACTTGTAGAAAAAGAAGAGAGGAATATCGTCAATAATACAAATGCAACTGTTCTTGTTAATCACTGTGAAGTTGAGCAGCTAAGCAAAAAAATAAATACTAACAAAATCTTTACTATTCCAAACCGAACCAATATATCTTTTTTTCAGAAAAATACCTCCTTTGAAAAAAAGGATGCTTTCCCTTCGCTTGTCTTCCATGGAACTCTTAGACAACATCACAACTATCAAGCTGTTAAATTTCTCCTAGAAGAAATACTCCCGTTTGTCCAACAAGAGATTCCTCAATGCCATTGTTACATTGTAGGAGATTATGAAAATCTCCAAATAGAACCTTCTCTCCTTTCTTCAATAGGAGTTACATTTACTGGCTATGTGAATGATGTCCGGACATGGCTATCAAAAAGTACAATATATGTATCCCCCATATTAAGTGGAACCGGAATGAAAACAAAAGTACTAGAAGCAATGGCTATGGAAATCCCTCTGGTTACTACAAGCTTCGGTGTTCAAGGAATTCCCATACAAAATGGAGTTCATTGTTTAATTAGAGATGACCCAAAGACATTTGCAAAGGCAATTTTAGAATTGCTTTCGAATGTCGAAAAACGTAGTCTCCTAGCCCAAAATGCACGTGCCTTTGTCATAGAAAACTATGATGAACATACAATTATTAAAAAGTGGCATCATTTGATCTCTACTTTATAAAATTATTATGAGTTTCAAAAAAATTCTTGTTATACATGCAGGCTTATACGAATTAGGAGGGGGAGATTTTTTTGTCTGCAGAATACTCAGACTCTTACAAAATGATTTTGATGTCACCTTGCTGCATTTGGGCAAGGAACTCGAACCTGAAACATTCAAAAAATACTATAACATCGATCTCGACTTTAATCGCATCAAAGTAATTCGCCCTCCCCTGAGCAATTTTTTCGCAAAGCTCAAGCGCAATGCCCTACTTAAGTATGCCATTGCCTTGAGGTATGCTCGCAAAATCTGCAAAAATTATGATTTAGTTTTCAGTACCTATGGGGAGTGCCCTTTAAAACATGAGAATATCATTCAATACATTCATATTCCTCTCTTCTCCACAGAAAAAGAGGGACTCTATCATTTAGGTGTCCGCACTTCCAACAAGTTGGTCCATGCAGTAAGAATCTTATATGTTCATGTGTGTCGCTTCATCGCGGGTTGGAATAAAGAACTTATAAAGAAAAATACTACTGTTGTGAACTCCTTATGGACAGGGGAAAGGGTGAAAAATGCTTATGGAATATCAAATATCATCTGCATTTACCCTGCCGTTGATGAACCACCTTCTGATGTCCACCTTAAGCCTTTTAAAGATAGAAAAAATGACTTTGTGATGATAGGAAGAATCCATAAGAACAAGAGGGTTGAACTTGGCATTCAATTCGTAGAAGCACTGAAAAAGGATGGCCATAACGTGCATCTTCATATCGTGGGACCTCTGATCGGACCTTATGCGAAGGAATTAGTTATGCTTGTTGAAAACAAGAATTATGTTTCACTCAGCGGCGGTTTGAGCAGAAAAGAAATGATGAGATTAATCGGCAATTGCCGTTACGGCTTCCACGCTTATGAATATGAGCATTTTGGCGTGGCTCCCGCAGAAATGCAACGATTGGGCTGCATCGTATTTGTTCCTAACTCAGGTGGACAAGTGGAGGTAATCGGCAATGAAAATCAAAGATATTCCAACTTGATGGAAGCCATTGAAAAAGCTGAAACCATAATGAATTCCATAGAAATTCAGGATAAAATTTTAAAAGGAATGGAAAAGTTAAATAATAAATTTACGACCACTTCTTTTAATCAACAAATGGAAACACTCATTAAAAACAAACTTCATATGCGCTCTGGAGAAACTGAAGAAAAATTGGGTTGAAAAATTGCGGGACATTTGTCCATGGGTGAAAGAAGTGAATCTTCATGAAAACACACAATAAATACACAGTACATTTTTTTTAAAGGTCATCGATTTAAATTAAGTATCATGAGGTGTTAAATGAAAATTTGGGTGACAGGAGCAGGTGGAATGATGGGATCCCATTTAATGGAAATGCTCACTCGTCAAGGCCACACAGTCAAAGGTAGTTTTTTCAAGCCTACCATTGAACCTGAAGATCTCCTTGTCTTTGATTTGAATCATCAAGTCGATATCACCGATTGGTGTTCAATTTACGATTTTTTGGCACAATTTAAGCCCGATGTTATTTTCCATTTAGCGGCCCAAAGCTTTCCAACCGTTTCCTGGGAAAGACCGGTTGATACTTTCTACACCAACGTCATCGGCACTATTCATCTTTTTGAATCTTTGAAAAGATTGAACTTGAAAAGCCGCGTAATCGTCGCTTGCTCTTCAGCTGAGTATGGCTTCGTCTCCGAAAAGGAAACCCCTGTCAAGGAAGAGCAGCAACTCAAACCTCTCCACCCTTACGGAGTCTCCAAGGTTGCTCAGGATCTTTTAACTTATCAATACTACCAGAATTATAAGATTGATGGTATTCGAGCGCGGATCTTCAATTGTACGGGTCCTCGCAAGAAAAACGATGCCTTGTCTGACTTCATCCGAAGAGCGGTATCCCTAGAACAAAACACCCATGTTTCCGAATTGAAAGTGGGCAATCTCAGTACCTATAGAGCTATCGTAGACGTAAGAGACTTGAACAGGGCTTTGATTTTGCTTGCAGAAAAGGGCACTAGCGGAGACGTTTACAACATAAGCGGCAACGAAGCCTACCCCCTACAGCAAATCGCCCAACTTGTATTGAAGAATTGCAAGCGCAAGGATATTCAATTGAAAGAAGACCCTGCGCTCCTCAGAACCACTGACGAGAAGATCATTTGGGGAGACACCACCAAACTTAGAAATGACACTGGCTGGAAGCAAGAAATTCCAATTCAAAAAACAATAGAAGATATGTTTGAATACTGGCGTGCAAAAATAAAACCCCTGCAAATTATAATTTCCTGAAAGGAGATGGGTTTTCTACTTAATGAATGCTAAACTTTTAATCAAAAAACTACTTCAATCCACTTTGGGCATAGAAAACTATCTAAACGTTTTCCAAAAATATCTTATTTATACTTCTTCTTCCAAGGTTCTAAAAAAAACAAAATATTTTACAAACAAATTTAAAGATTTAAATTGCTTAATTGATTTAATTCATAAAGGCGATGTTTGTGTGGATATAGGAGCAAATGTGGGCCTCTATACAATAAGAATGGCGAAAGCTGTGGGTAAGACTGGAAAGGTATATAGCTTCGAACCGATTACATTAAATTATAACACTATTTTAAAAAGCATGGATAATTTTCTTAAAAAGATAATTATAGCTAATAAAACAATAGTCGGCAACGTTTGTAATAAAATACAAATACTCCTTCCTCAAGAAGAAGGAGTATTTTTACATGGCCTCAGCCATGTTGCACATTCAAACTCTTCGGAAAAAGGCTTACTAGAAGAAGTGGATGCTATTACCTTAGATGACTATTTCTCTTCTATAAAAATAAAAATTAATTTTATTAAATGTGATGTGGAGGGCTATGAATTCAATGTTCTTAAAGGAGCTAAAAAAATTCTACTCACCCATCGCCCTACGATTCTCTGCGAAATCTGGAACAATCCACAACTACACTGCACCTTTGAATTCCTAGAAAATTTAGGTTACTCCCCTTTTTATGTTGATCAAGCTACCTTGAAAAAGGTAGATAAAACCTCACAAGATTGGGTAAATAAAAACGATTATTTCTTCTTGCCAGATTACAAAAACCTCCCAACAAGAGAAAATTAATGACAATAGAAGTTTCTATTGTCATTCCATGTCATTGGAAGTGGCCTGCCTGAGAGAAATGATGAATAGATAAAAAGTAAATTGCAAAAAAATGGGTATTAATTATATTATTACAAATAAATCAAAATTTTAGGCAAAATGAAAAATTTTTCGAAAAAAATAATTTAAAGGAAGATTTCTTCTTAAGACATACTCAACTAAATCTGCTCAAATGAAAACTGTTATTTTCCTCAAAGCTTAATTTTGAATCAAAAAATTTCATGTAAAATTAATATTTATAGATTAAATTAATAAAATATTCATGAAAATTTGTTTAATATAATAATTGACAAACTTCTTAGGAGATTTTTTGTTAAACATATTACTCTACTTAGGACGATACTTATTTAATTTGTCTATGAATCTACCTTGTCATTATCTTCGATGGAGTTTGATCAAATTAATAATGGTCCAAAAAATGGGCAAAGGTAACTTCTTTTCCATGGGAATTGATTTCAAAGGTGGAAGAAAAAAAAATCTTATTGTAGGAGATTATTGTTTCTTCAATAAAAAAATTACGTTCGATTTAAGAGGTGGTAATTTGATTATTGCTAACAATGTCGATATCGCTCAAGAAGTAAATATTTGGACATTGGAACATAATCCACACGACGATTATCATAAAACTATTGGAGGGAACGTAATCATTCACGACTATGTTTGGATTGCTTCACGGGCTACTATATTACCGGGTGTGACAATTGGACGTGGTGCTGTAATTGCGACTAATAGTGTAGTCACCAAAGATGTCCCTCCAATGACAATAGTGGGAGGTATCCCCGCAAAAGTAATTGGGATAAGACAAAGCAAGTTACTCTATATCCTGGATAGTTTTAGACCCTGGTTTAGCTAACTACAACCTTGTAATCATAACATAACGATTTGAACTAAAAATATTTCGGTCTGCTAAGCTCGTCAACTTACTTTTCATATATTTATAGTCACTACTAAGATGGAGAGCTCTCATAATGGTAGAAATTTCAGTTGTTATTCCATGCCTGAATGAAGAGAAAACTGTTGGTAGATGTATTGAAAAAGCCTTACAAGCTTTAAAAAAATACAACCTTCAAGGTGAAGTAATAGTCGCCGATAACGGAAGTTATGACAATTCACAAAGTATTGCCATAGCATCTGGCGCTCAACTAATCCAAGCTTCCGAAAAAGGATATGGTGCTGCATTAATGAGTGGAGTTGCTCACGCTCATGGTGAATTTGTTATCATGGGAGATGCGGATGATAGTTATGACTTTTCTCAAATTTTTTTATTTATTGAAAAACTTCGAGAAGGCTATGACCTTGTAGTAGGTTGTCGGTTTCCAAAAGGTGGCGGAAAGATAATGCCAGGCGCTATGCCTTGGAAACACCGATGGATTGGTAATCCGATTCTCACCACAATCGGAAAACTTTTTTTTCATTCCCCTTTATCAGACTTTCATTGCGGCCTGCGCGCATTCAGAAAATCAGCTTATGATCAAATGGATTTAAGAACGACAGGAATGGAATTTGCTTCCGAAATGATTATTAAAGCTAGCCTTCTTCAGATGAAGGTTACAGAAATACCCATTACTTTATACAAGGATGGCCGTGGTCGACCCTCCCATTTGAGAAGTTGGAGAGATGGTTGGCGACATTTGAGGTTTATGTTGCTTTTTAGTCCGAGGTGGTTATTTTTTATCCCAGGTATAATACTAACAGCTATAGGTGGACTATTTACAAGCGTACTTTTAAAAGGCCCTATTTATATAGGACATATTGGTTTTGACACGAACACATTATTGGTTGGATGTATGCTGATATTGGTTGGGATTCAACTTGTCATGTTTGCAATGTTCACAAAAATTTTTGCTACATTAGAAGGATTTTTACCCCAAGATTATAAAATGGTATTGATCACTAAATTTATGAAGCTCGAAGTAGGTATCATCGCGGGCTTACTTTTTATAATTCTGGGTATTAGTTTGTTAATATATGGGGTTATTTATTGGAAAAATAGAAGCTTTGGAACGCTTTCTTATCAAGACAGTCTAAGAATAGTGATCCCTGCAACTACAACTATTGTATTAGGTTTACAAATTATTTTTTCAAGTTTTTTTATTGGTGTTTTAAGTCTTAAGAGAAAATAGAGGTTGTGAGTTTGACAAGAGAACATGCCATATGTGAAGTTTGTGCAAGCAATACGAATGCGTTAGAAGCGTCAGGTTGGGATTTCGAATATGCAACTAGTAGAGAAGAATTTCAAATTGTTCATTGCTTAAAATGTAACTTGCTATATTTAGCAGACCGCCCAACGATTGAAAACACACATCTTATTTACCCCCAAAATTATTATTCTTATGATGAGTCCTCTTCTCAAAACCGCTTGATAAAAAAAATCAGAGAAAAATTAGAATATAATAAGGTTAGAATTTTTATTCGGCTTTTAGGAAATGAGACGCGCTGGGTGTTAGACATAGGATGCGGAGATGGGAGATTATTAAATACATTTACAATTCATTGCCCTTCTACTTGGAATTTAACAGGGATTGAAATTAATGAAAATGCAGCAAAAAAAGCGAAAACAAAAGGATATGAAGTATTAACGGGTGATTTTGAATTCAAGGAATTAGAATGGAATAAAAAGTTTGATCTAATCTTAATGCATCAAGTTTTGGAACATACACGATCTCCAAGGCAAGTAGTTCAAAAAGTATCTAAACTATTAAAACCCGGTGGTTTATTTTCAATTGAGACGCCTGACACGAAAAGTTGGGATAGAAAGTTGTTTGGAAAAAAGTATTGGGGTGGCTATCACATCCCGCGGCATTTTTATTTATTTGATAAGGAAAACATTTCTCACCTTTTAAATGAAGAGGGATTTGAGATTATTTCATGTAAATCAATGCTTAGTCCTGTGTTTTGGATTCTTTCTATTCATAATTATTTGATTGATCATCAAAAATATAGGTTGGCACGATTTTTTCATTATCAAAATCCCCTATTATTAATAATTACATCAATAATTGATTTAATTCAGACCATTTTTTTTTCCCAAAGTTCAAATATGCAAATAATAGCAAAGCGAAAGTATGATTCAAAATGATTGATAAAAGAATGAAAGTAAAATAGTCAAGACATAACGACAGAGTGATGAAAATTATAAGACTATAAATTTTTTGACGTCCTTAGTTTCTAGACTTAAAAGAATATGGCCGCCTCCTATTTGAGATTGCCCGTAGTTTGTAACTTAAGAATCAGACTTTTTGTTAATGAAGGGGAGGATAAATTTGCTGCGAAAACGGTTAAGAATGTCAAATTTACAGCCAAAGTTCTCTGCAAATCAGATAAAGGATTTGTCTCGAGTAAACGGAGCTATCGGGATAGTTGAAGTCATGTTAGTTTGGGGTACAATAATTTCTACATGGGCTTTGGCCCGAATTTTTCATTCTGCCTTGATATATGTCATTTCCATTTTAATCGTAGCCAGTAGACAGTCAGCTCTGGGAAACCTCACCCATGAGGCTTGGCATGGCTTGTGTTTCAAATCCAGGAAACTCAATGATTGGATCGGGGCATGGCTTTACTCCTATCCTCTCGGAATTCCTTATTACCACGACAGACTCCGCCACCTGAGGCATCATCGCTTAGTCGGTGAAAAAACAGACCCGGACCGGGTAAACTATTCCAATATCGATAGAGAAACCCCACTTCGACTTATCTTGTTCTTAATAGGCCGATTGCTTGGCTCTCTTTTGGTCAAGACAGTCTGGAGCGTCATCTCGTGCGGGGGGATGCCTATTCAGATTCAGGCACAGGATGAGTTCGCTCCAGAAAAACCGTTGTCCGTGAAATCAGAGTTCTTGCGTATCTTCCTCACTCAGATCCTCCTTGCATTAGGGATGTCGATTTTTCTCGGATGGTGGGGTTATCTTGTGTTATGGCTATTCCCGCTTTCCACGATATGCGCCTTCTTCAATAATTTTAGGGCTTTTGTCGAGCATTCAGCTGGGAGTGATTTAGCAGGAGGTGACGAAAGATTGAGTGACTTTCAGGCTAACACCTTTGAGAGAGTGTTTGTATCCCCATGTAATTTTCATTTTCATGCCCTTCACCACAGTTGCCCCACGGTGCCATATTATCGTCTACCTCTGGCAAAACATATGTTGGTCTCGGTATACGGTGAATATCCCTTGCGTTGTTCTCCTTCCTACGGGTTATCCTTCTTGAAGCACCTATCCGCATTGAATTGTCAAACCGCGGAGAAACGGTCAAAATCCAATCGCGATTATCCATTTTGAAAGGTATTATGATCTTGAAAGCTCCCAATTTGATTCCCGGCGATCCTACCGTTGTCAATTGTGATTATTGTGGATCGGCCGAAACGAAACCATTCAGTGTTCCACTGATGTTTGACGGAGGTGAAGAAGAATTCCCAGAGGCTTATCGGAAAATGCGATATCAATTTTTTTGCTGCGTTGGCTGCGGACTTGTCTATCTGCCGAAGAGACCCAATCCAAGAGATCTGCCAGCGCTTTATCCAGCAGACTATAAATGTTTCCAGAGCTACAATGATCGAGGATTCATCATGCGCAAACTCGCATCCAGCCTCGCTCATGCAAAGCTGCGACAGATTCGCTCCATGCTTCCAGCAGGAAATACACGCCTTTTGGACTATGGCTGTGGGAGCGGGACCTGGTTGGAAGGACTTCGTAAAATTGGAAGCGATCTGGAAATGATCGGTATGGACGTAGTCCCCCATGCCGTGGAACAGGCAAAAAAGAAGGGCTTTCAAGCTTATTGCTGCAACGAAGCGGATATTTTCGAATATATTCGACCTGGCAGTATTGGAGTGATTCATCTTTTTCACGTCATTGAGCATTTGCCTAGCCCCAGACAATCTTTGCTCCAGATGCGTAAAGCCCTTGCTCCCGGGGGAGTCGTGATAGGCCAAACCCCGAACGTAAACTCAATTGGGCGGCGCTTCTGGGGGGAGTTGTGGAATCAGTGGCAAATTCCACACCATTTTATATTATTTAGTCCGGAGACACTTCGCCGACATGCCGAAGCCGCCGACTTCCAGGTGATCGATATATCCAGCTCTTTGTCGAGTGCTACTCAGTGGGCACAATCGTTTCTCAGATGGTGGACACGAAAGATGAAGAGGCCATTCAGGGAAACCAGGGAGCCATTTTACCCGTTTCTGATCTTATTTTTTCTTCCTTTGATCCTGATTGAGTCTATCTTTTCAAAGACCTGCCATATTGATTTTGTTCTGAAACGAGACAATTGAATTGCAGGTCCATAATTATTTAATTGACCATTCTTTCCCATCAAGAATTACTAATTTTTTCCATTATCAAAACTCTTTACTTTTAAGTATTGCTTCACTTATTGACTTAATCCAAGTCACACTTTTCTCAAAAAGCTCTAATATGCAACTTTTAGCAAAAAGAAAATAAAGTGAATACTACTTTCAGAATAAATAAAGAGAGCTCCTTATATTATGATAAGTCATCCTCTATGTGTTCGATTACATTTATACTTAATATGCTATTTATTTGTAAACTTTTGAGTACATTACAAAATTCAGGTTTTAGTATATCATAATTTAAAGCTTTAATATTTTGATTTTGCCCATAAGTTTTGTGTAATTCATTAATTAGATTTATATCGGAGTCTATTCCAACATATAATTTTTTGTCTAAAAGATATTTTGTTAGGTTTCCAATACCACAGCCTAAGTCGGCAATTGCGAAATCTATTGAATCAGTAATAGGATCTGTTTTAATTATTATTTCAA
>Ga0207149_1082_pt1 | contig 16048 bp, 10 predicted proteins | sample Alteio_BWMinHeat_31_FD_153563 | JGI IMG/M metagenome (GOLD analysis project Ga0207149, IMG submission 153563) | Enriched cells from forest soil in Barre Woods Harvard Forest LTER site, Petersham, Massachusetts, United States -... | ecosystem: Environmental > Terrestrial > Soil > Temperate forest >... | reverse complement strand
CAAGGTCCTCATCGTCCTCATTGTCCTCAAGGTCCTCATTGTCCTCAAGGTCCTTTGTCCTCATGGTCCTTTTCTTTTTTCCTTCGTGCCTGTGTCCAAACCGTGCATCCGTTCGGGCACGAGCACGGGCACGATTCGGGCACACGGGCACGGGCCGGCATTGGATTTTCACCCCCCAACCTTTTAAAAAGTTGTGATTCAACTCCATTTAATCTATAATTCCCTTCCTATCAACCTGATCTTTGTTTTTTTTATGGAAATAAATGCAGAACTTTGGAATAAAGCAAACTTTTAATCTAAGTGATACGCAATCTCATGAATAAGCTCAACCTTACCCGTCGCGTTATGAAATTATTCCTAATAGCGATAGCGTCCCAAGCTCTACTTTTTTCTCAATATCCTGATCAAGGTGATAATCCTTATCCATCTGAAATTGAAGGACAAACCTCACCATCCTATGATCCAAATAAAAGCGGAAATTCCCGGCAAGAACCTTCCCAAAGCTATTCTGAAGACAATTATCCACCTCAAATCGAAAACTATTTTCCTCCAGTTTGGGAAAATCCTTCAAACCCATCCCCAGATAGCTGGCAAGCTCCCTCTTCAATTCCGCCAGATGGTCGTTGGCCTTCCTATTCGAATAGTGGTTCTGTAGAACAACAACAAACACAACAACAAGCACAGCAACAACTACTACAGCCAGTCCAACAGCAACAACAACAGGAAGCACAACAACAACAACAACCGGTAGAGCAGCAACCTCAACCGCAATTCTACTCCCCTCAAAATCAAACCTCATACCCCAATTTTAACCAAAAATTTACCCAAGAACAGTCAGATTATTTCAGCGCCCCCTCAAATAATTGGCAAGACAGCTCAACCCAAAACTACTATCCAACACAAACTCCTGATCAATATTCTTCACAAAACCAATATCAAACCGAATCCTGGCAAAATCCTCCTCAGACACAATACTCTATTGAATCGTACCAAATACCCCCTCAACACCAATATCAAACCGAATCCTGGCAACAACCTTACCAAACTCAAATTCAGGCTGAATCCTGTCAATATCCTGTTATCACTTATCCTGAGTACTGCTATCCAAATGACTGGCCAAACAACAACTCCAATTATTCCAATATCCCCCAGACAACTTATTCAAATATCCCCCAGACAACTTATTCAAATATCCCCCAGACAACATTCCAACAACCTGCGCCAGTAGATGAATTTTCCCACTACCCTCCAGCAAAATGGGACAATGTTAACTCAAACCTCACAACTTTTAATCCTGACATTGCAGATGACCCCGACAAAGAACAGCATCCTCTCTCCCCTGCTGGACAAGCCAAAGCCTATCAATTCGACGGCAAAGAAGTCATCCCACGGCCCATACAGCCTTACGCAAACGAAAATTCACCACAGAAAAACACCCAAAGCACGTTCTCATCTGAAAAATTGTCGAACGGATCGAAAACACAACTTGCCAACGATACTGGTGATATCGATGATGAATTATTGAAAAATCAATCGACAAAATCAAAAAAGAAGGCTGATGATAATTCTAAAAAAACTAACGGCAAATCAGATAACCTTGAGATTGATTCCGATGGGGATGAAGAAATCGCCCAACAGAATCCTTTACAACCCAATATGCCTCGGCCCCTAAGCATCATTACGCCAAACTCTGCAAACAACAACCCACAGACAGCTGTGCTTGATCCCACAATCGGAAAGACATCGAATGAGATTTCCGTCAATTTTAATAACCTGGCAATGGTCGAGTACATCCGCTTTGTCAGCCGCGTCACGAATAAGAATTTTATTTTCGATGATGAAGATCTCCATTTCACTGTCACCATCGTATCAGAGGAACCCATCTCCGTTCAAAACCTTATGACAGCCCTCTTGCAAGAATTGAGAATCCGAGATCTCTCAATCATCGAGCAAGGCAATAATATCATCATCCATCGCAATCCTCGCGTGCGCGCACCTTCCAGGATTGTTGCAGAAGGGACAAACTTTCTTTCCTCTCATGAATCAGAGCTGGTTACACGCGTATTCAGACTCAATACCTTGGATCCCGTAAAAGCCTCAGACCTTATCCGTCCACTGCTTTCGGATGAGTCACTCATCGAAGTGTTGAAAGACACCAACAATCTGGTTATCACCGACCTCGTCTCCAATGTTAATAAAATTGCACAACTCATCTCCAATTTGGATGCTCCTAACAGCGGAGTTACTTTCGGAGAATATTTAGTTCGCAACGCATTTGTCGATTCTTTGGCCGACATCGTCACAAGAATTTTGCAACCTATTGCACAAGGCAACCCCTACATTATCGTCCCACATGCTGTCAGCAATAGCATATACATTATTTCGAACGCCTTTATCGTAGAAAAAGCCCTTGCAATTCTGCAAAATTTGGATGTCACACAAGGGAGTACCAAGATACTACCGCTTGAAACGCTTCAACCTAACTACGAGCTGGAGCCCCCCCCCCCCTCTTCCTGGCGAACCTGGCTATATTTCTAGACAAGGCGAAGTGGGCCATATTCCTGGTCCTGGTGAACCGGGTTTTGTCCCCGGCATCGGAGTTGGCGTGCCGCCTAATCCTCCACTTTATCCTTTTGAAGGCATCGGCATCCAGGGAGCGCCTCCAAACCTAGCCTTTGAAGGTAGAAGCGCCATCTACGACGAAAGACGTGATTTACTCCCAGGCGGAATCGGCCGCGTTTCCAGATGGGCCAACGAACTCCCAGTGGGGCATATTGAACGGACGTTGTTCTTCATCTACAAACTTCGCTATCGCAAGGGCGATAATATTGAAATTGCTTTGAGAAAAATTGCAGCCAGCTTGCAAATGACGGGACGGTCCAACGCAGATTTGGTCGCCGCCATCAACAGCAGCCAATGGATCGAATCCTCCAATGCTCTTATATTTACCGGAACCGCCACATCGCTTGAAAAGCTCAGAGAACTCATTTTAGAAATCGATGTCCCTCTCCGCCAGGTGTTCATCGAGATGCTGATCCTCGATACCACTGTCACCGATTCTTTAAACTACAGTGTCGACTGGATCAACCGCTTTGGGGGCGGTACGACAACGGGAGAACAGGGATTTCTCGACCAACTGCCTGGGGCCGGAGGAGGTACCGATTCGTTTCTTCTCGGTAACGAAACGATACTTCCTGGTCAGGTTCCTTGCGGCGGCGGCCTGGCTTGTCCGCTGCCGGTCGCTACCGGCTTCCTGAATTCTGCAGGGTTTGCTGCAGGAGTCATAGGCTCACATATTACCCACGGCGGTACCCGATTCAGTTCGATCGGCGCATTAGTGAAAGCCATTCACACTGACTCTAAAATCGATATCTTGTTAAATCCAAGAATCATCACCGAAGATAACAACCCTGCTGAAATATTTGTCGGCGGCGTCGATCGCTATAAGACGCAATCTATCACCAACGACATCGGTGAGCTTGTCACAAATAACTTCCAGTTTATCGACGTGGGTACTCAACTCAGAGTTACACCTCTTATTGGGAACAATGGAATAATCACTCTGGAAGTTGTCCAGGAAACCACCAATGGTGCCCCCGGAGCCAATGATCCAACGCTAGCAACCAATCAGAATGTCAACCTCGTTCAGGTTTTGACAAAGACGCGTACAGTAACAAAAATACATGTGCCTGACGGTTTCTTTGTCATCCTAAGCGGTATGGTTCAGGACACTGAAACGCGAAGTACAAGCCAGATCCCATGCCTCGGCGGCATCCCTATTATCGGTACTATCGGCAAATCGCAGCTAAACTCTGATAATAAGAGATGCTTAATGTTGTTCATCCGTCCAATGATTATCAGTACCGATGATGAATATGAAGATATCACCCGCCGTCAGCAGGATGTTCATCGCGAAAAAACCAAGTTTAGACGAAGCTGGAACTATGAAATTGATGAAGCACTGAACTTCATGAGTATTAAACCGACTGATCGCGATGAAATAGGCTGCTCTCCACGATGATAGAATTAAAATCTTCGCTACCCATCCTTGTTCTGGGTTTGGCTATCTCAATAACGAGCTGCCAACCTGTTTGCAAGAAAATGGAACCTGTCATCACCTGCCCACTCCCGTCTCTGAAGATGAGTTGCATGCCAAGCCCGTTCCTACCCCTTTCCGCTGAAGAACGCGATCAGGAATGGGCGAAGGAGTTGTTGATCGGCGATACCTTCGCCAGGGAAAGCGATTTCTATCGGGCAATCACCTGTTATAAACGGGCCCTTGTGCTGCTACCTCCCGAGGCGACTGCTCGGCGCCTGCAGATCGATTACGATATAACCTTATGCTATTACCTGGGTGGAAAATACCAGGATGCCATTAATCATTTCGAAAACAGTCCACTATCTCAGACAAATCCTGATTTTCCCGCATTCAATAATTTATTGATAATGATTTATGATTCCTATTTTCAGAATGGCCAGGAAGATAAGGCGGAATGCGTCTTGAAAATTATTGAACAGTTTTCGCCCGAAACAGGCAGCGATTTAACGCTCTATCAGAATATCAAGGAGGCTGAAATTGATCAAGCGCGCGTGTTGATGTCGCAGCATAGAAATGCAGAGTCAATGCAAAAGAATTTTGCATTTTATGATCAGTTTGCAAAATCTCCACGGAAAGCCAGAGTTCTGAATGCACTATTGCCTGGAGCTGGTTATTATTATGTGGGACAGCGCAAAACTGCCATAACATCTTTTATTATTAATGCTCTGTTTACAGCCGCTGCCTATCAATTTTTCCGGCATGGCTACCCTGCTGCCGGAGCGATCACAGCTAGCCTAGAGATGGGGTGGTATATGGGCGGCATTAACGGCGCGGGAATTGAGGCCAGCGAATTTAATACACGCCTATATGAGGGTGTGAGCAGGAAAATTCTAAATGATAATGGTTGCTTTCCCGTGCTGATGTTTGAAACGACGTTTTAGAAACTCACCTTACGGTGCCCAAACTTTTTTCCTCTTCCTTACAGCCGCAATTAGAAAGAAATGTTTGGCACTTACTTTGGGCGATTATTTTTATAATCTCAACCATTCTGTCCAAATTCCAAAAGGCTAGGACGATTTGTTTATTTTTCTCACCCAACATTCTTTCCAAAATCCAAATGGCTTCCTCGATTTTTTTAGTTTTCTCAGCCATTCTTTCCGCATTCCGAATGGCGCTGATTCCTCTCTCACAAAACGAAAGGCAGAATCCGCTGACGAATAGTCCAGAAACTATATGTTGAACATCTACAAGTTTAAGTTTCGTCTCACTACCTCCACTAGATCTTTTTTTCGCGCCTCGCGTGATAATCCAATAGATGGCAATAGATACAAGGATGATTTCAAACTCAGGTTGTACTCTACATCCAATTTGTTGCTCAGCTACAAATCCCAGAATGCACACACCTATTAATGCCACTGTAGTTACAATTGCACCCAAACTTCTTTCCTTTGCCTTATCAGCCGCCTCCAGAGACACATTTTCGGTACTTACTGATGTCTTTAATAATTTATTTGGGTCATCTTTTTCATTTTTAGATAATTCTTCCTCTTCACCTTCTTTTTGGATTTTAGGATCAACAAAAGGGGGCTGCGGCGGAGGGGGTGGCGTTTTTTTCTCATCCGCGACAGGAAATAATCCCAGATCTTCATGATATTTCACCATTCTTTCAGGAGCTATAAAACCACCAACCGGTTGTAATAAAGTCAAAACTACTAGCTCACAAAATTTCTTCCAATTTATTAGAAACTCACTACGATCCATCAGTAACGCTTTAAATGTTCTTACTCCAAATTGAGCACATCGGTAGCCGCTTTCGAAGGTACCGGACGTAGCCGCGACAATTCGCTTAGTTAAATCTATCAACCAGGGATGGTTGATTCCAAATGTCGATTTTTCAACATTTTTTATATAGTCGATAGGATTAAGAAATGCTTGACCTAGTGTAAACTCGATCATATGCTCATCCTTATTAAAATTAAAAGTTCATACACATTTTTTCACTTTATGACTGTGCAAAAATTGGCAAAATCACGATTCAAAACACATCTATATTGTTTAAGATGTAGTGTCAGGGTATCAATTTTTGATTTTCTCTCTCTTTTGCATATTTTTTCACAGCCTCAGAGCCACAGAGAACACACAGAAAAGGTTTTCATCCTGTCTCTGTGTGCTCTGTGGGCTCTGTGGTAAAATCATTTAGCGCCATCGGGCTTCCAAAAATCGGCCGAATTCTTTTTTTTTCACAGCCACTCTTTTCACATTCTAAATGGCGCTGATGCTTTCAGACAACGCGATACGAGGCATCCGATGAGGAATAGTCCACAAATTGTACGACGAGCATCTGCAAGTTTAAGTTTCGTCTCACTACCTCCACTAGATCTTTCTTTCGCGCCTTTACTAGTGATCATGATGGGTGCAGTTGGTGCAACGGATGGAAATTCTTCATTTAGAGTCACAGGTTTCCCAAAACTTTGGAAAATATTTCCTCCCCAGATAATACAATAGATGACAACAGGTGCAGGAATTAATTCAAGCGCAGGTTTTGCTTCCCATCCTAATTGATTCTCAACCATAAATCCCTTAACGAACGCAGCAATGAATGCCACTGTAGTTTGAATTGCACTCAAACTTCTTTCCTTTGCCTTATCAGCCGCCTCCAGAGACACATTTTCGGCACTTACTGATTTCACTGACAATTTATTTGGGTCACTTTCTTCTTTATTAGATAATACTTTCTCTTCATCACCTTTTTGCATTTTAGGATCAACTGAAGGTGGCTGCGGCGGAGGGGGTGGCGTTTTTTTCTCATCCGCGACAGGAAATAATCCCAGATCTTCATGAAATTTCACCATTGTTTCAGGCGCTATTAAACCACAAACCGGTTGAAATAAAGTCAAAACTACTAGATCACGAAATTTCTTCAAATTTGTTAAAAACTCACTACGATCCATCAGTAACGCTTTAAATGTTTTTACTCCAAATTGACCACATCGGTAGCCGCTCTCTAAAGTACCGGACGTAGCCGCGACAATTCGCTGAGTTAAATCTATCAACCAGGGATGGTTGATTCCAACTGTCGATTTATGAACATTTTTTATATAATTGACCGGATTAAGAAATGCTTGACCTATAGTAAACTCGATCATATGCTCATCCTTTTTAAAATTTGGATTAAAATTAATGGCGATTCTATCAAAATTGAGTATTTATTTACAACAACTTTAATTATTATTTAAAAAAGCTAACAAATGAGAAGGTAGTCAGACCTTCCCGGCCTGAATGAAAAGACCTTGAGAACAAAAGACCTTTGTCCTCAAGGTCCTTTGTCCTCTTGAATGTGTACACTTTTAATCACACCCTCAACAATCGGGCTATTTTCACAATTTCGTCAGAAATATTAACCTCAGATTCACACTCTCAACATCGTGCTTATCATGCCGCTTTGCGATCATGTTCATAATGCCGAATGTCCGATTTCTGAATCTATCGCTCGACGGCCCAAAGGGCCATCACATTGTAGCCGAGGGCAACGCCCCATACGCATCAAGCTTAATTTACCCTGCCTATACCCATCCCAAAATGTGCTTACAGCCCTCAGGCTATATTTTTAATCCCCTATCATTTTTTGCGAGAGTTGTCCACGTACATGCCGCTAACCTTAAGTCAATTTTTTTCAAGGCATATTTGCTAATCTCTCAGATTTAATTGCACCCACTCAACAATCGAACGATTGATCAAAAATAAAGTTTTTGAGATACTCAGTACCCTAACCTTATAAGGTTAATATGGACAACCTGGTGTCATTAATGCTGATGTTGATCACCTTCCTCACCCCCATCAGTCTTGCAGCTGATCCTTGGGGTAAAGATGCTGATTTGGTGTCTCGCCAACAAAAATGCAGCACATCAAAAAACACCCACTATCAATCCCCTATTACGCGATGGGGAATTAAGGCTATCCGCTTCCATCAAGAGGTCATCTCACCAGCTGACGGACCTCGCAGTAGTTTTATCCCAAGCAGTTCACAATATACTTTGGATGCGATGTGTAAATATGGCTTCTTCAAAGGTTTTACTATGGGATGTGACAGGCTTATGCGAGAAAATGAGGATCCATGGGTTTATCGCACAACCCTCAATCCAGCAGGAAAAGTAATGAAGTTTGATCCCGTGCCATAAGTCACCTTCTACGGCGGAGCGTAAGAGGCAGTTGCGTGACCGAGACCTTACAAAACCGAATATCGTGCGTGACCGAGCCCGTGACCGGGACCTAATCGTTACCCAAAAGCCTGAAAACCGCGAAGCTCGCGAAGCCAGCGAAGAAAACGCGAAGAGAGCTTTAGAGGCTAACAGGGAATATCTGATGGGATGATTTGTGTGCGAAATTTAGTTATAGGATCATAAAAAAAAATTTAGCCATATTAATAAATGTGGCCAAATTTTTTTATGATCCTATAACTAAATTTGGCAGCAAAGCATCCCGTCAGCTATTTCCGTCAGCCTCTAAAGCTCTCTTCGCGTTTTCTTCGCTGGCTTCGCGAACTTCGCGGTTTTTAGACTTGTGGGTAAGGATCTCAGGGCTCGGGCTCGGGCTCGGTTCGGGCTCGGGCTCGGGCTCGGGCTCGGGCTCGGTCTCGGGCTCGGTCACGCAAGGACTACGGCGGAAAAAATTGCACATGACGTCTACTAATTCCACTTCTCCTTATCGTCGTCATCATCATCGCCATCCGTCTCAGAATCATCAAAATTCCCATCAATTTCGACATCACTCCTTTTTGCAATCCTCTCCGACTTGTCTTTTCTTTCCCTGCTCTTTAAAAAAAGCTGAATCGGCACTCCCGTAAAAGCATATGTCTCTCTGAATTGGTTATATAAATATTTGCGATAACTCTCTATCATCAAATTGGGATAGTTGACAAAAAGAATGAACTTAGGTGGCTGAATACCCACCTGAGCCATGTAATAAATGCGCAACCGTTTTCCAGTAATCATCGGAGGATGATTCCGCTGCATCGCAGAAATAATAAACTTGTTGAGTTGATGTGTAGTGATCCGCTTGAGTGAATCGCCATAGACTTCCTGTATTAATGGAAATATCTTATCTAAATTCCTCCCATTCTTTGCTGAAATAAACAACTTGGGACAATGCTTCAGAAAGGGCACCTCCTCTTCAATATTCTTCATCACATGCTCCATGCGAAACCCTTTGACCAAATCCCACTTATTGAAAAGAATAATGCAGCCTTTTCCAGCCTCTTCAATCCGATTGGCTATTTTCTTGTCCTGCGCTGTCATCCCTGCCTGCACATCAAGCATCAATAAACATAAATCTGCCCTTTCAATCGCTCTTTCAGTGCGAATTGCAGCAAATTTATCCACCACCTCATGCTCAGCTCCTTTGCGACGGATACCTGCAGTGTCTATCAGGGTATAAAGCTGATCACCCAATGTGAAAGAGATATCGACGCTATCCCGTGTCGTCCCAGGCAAAGGACTAACAATACAGCGCTCTTCATCCAAAATAAAGTTGACCAAAGAAGACTTCCCGACATTCGGCCTTCCGACAACCGCAACTTTAATCGCTTTTGGATCCTCTTCAAGCTCTTCTTTCTCAAATGTAACTTTTTCAAAAGCTGCTTCCAAAAGCTCTGCTATTTGCCAGCCTTGCGACGCCGATACCGGTACCAGATTGGTGATTCCCAAGGAATAAAATTGATGCATTAATTCCATTTGCGATAAATTATCGATCTTATTCACGGCCAAGCACACCGGCTTCTTCGTCTGAAGCAAGATCTTAGCCACCTCTTTATCCAAATCAGTAACCCCAATATGACCATCGACAACTTGAATGATCGTGTCCGCTTCTTCTATCGCTATCTCGGCTTGCCTTCGAATCTGTTCATTGAACGCTGCTTTAGACCTGGAATCAATACCCCCTGTGTCGATAACCTGAAAGGGTTGTCCAAATAATTCACCCTCAGCATACAGACGATCTCGCGTTACCCCTTCAGCTTCATCGACTATCGCTATCTTCTGTTTGCATATCCGATTAAATAAAGCTGACTTCCCAACATTGGGTCTTCCCACTATTGCAAGTTTCGGGAGTTGATGCATAATTTTCCCTTTTTTTCACAAGAGTTTAAATTAACAAAGATTTAAAGGATATCTCTTTTTTTTATTTTGTTTAAGTTAAAACCTAAATGATTTAAATCAAATTTACTTCACTTTTCTATTGAAAATCAATGGCATTTTATATATTCTGTCCTTAATCATCCTATAATTTGTATTAAAAAATTATGTCCAATACATTCACATCTCATGATGAAATCTCTTTAGCTTACTTCAAGAAAGACTTCGATCGTTATTCATGGAGCGCGTTCCGTTCGGATATGTTCGCAGGATTGGCTGTCGCGATGTTGACCTTGCCTCAATCGCTTGCATATGCACTTGTCGCCGGGCTACCTGTTTCGACAGGTTTATATGCTGCCATTTTCTCCTCAATCATCGTTGCGATATTTGGATCGTCTAGGCATCTCATCGCAGGCACTAGCAATGCAATTGCTATTCTGATTCAGGGTGGAATTTCCAGTGTTTTATTTACTTATTATCGCTATGCGACAGGTCCCGAAAAGGAGGAATTGGTCCTGCAAATCCTCACACAATTGACATTGTTGGTAGGTGTCATGCAGATCATCGCCGCATTTCTCAAACTTGGACGCCTCACACACTTTGTCAGCCACACCGTTATTATAGGATATGTCTCGGGAGTCGCTCTCGCATTAGTCATCAGCCAGCTCTTCCCCTTACTAGGCATGCATCCTCCCACCGATATTTCATCACTTTATGAACGAAGTAGCTACATTTTGACACATCTTTCATCTATACATTGGCCGACAGCACTTATTGGAATTGCTTGTCTTCTCGCTTTGTTTGGAATAAAAAAGATAGATCGAAAAATCCCTGCCGGAGCGGTTATGCTGGCGGCTGTTGCTATCCTTGCTTATTTCATCGACTACTTTTACTGGCATTTTGAACTGCCAAATACTTCTTTGCTGTCATTTGTGGATTGGAATTACATCGATTCTTTAACTGAAAACATCGCAGTTGTCGGCGACACAAGTGGAGGTGGCTTCATTCCCCATATCAATTGGCCTTATTTTAATCCTGGCATCATGAACAACCTCGTCCCTGTTGCTTTTGCAATCGCTCTCCTAAGCGTAATGGAAGCGACTTCGACGTCGAAGTCCGTGGCAGCCAATTCAGGCCAGCATCTCAGTACGAACCAGGAAATTTTCGGATTGGGTTTAGGCAACTTCTGGTCTTCATTTATAGGTGCAATGCCTCTCTCCGGTAGTCCTTCCCGTACTGCTCTAAATTATGAAAGCGGTGGTCAGACACGTGTCGCGGCCATTTTTAATGCATTATTTGTTTACCTGATGATTGCTGCTTTTGGATTTCTAATCAGACATATCCCTGTGGCTGCCTTCTCAGCCCTTTTAATCGCATCTGCTGGAAACATTGTAAATATCAAACAATTATTTTTGTGCTTAAAGGCGACCCGCTCCGATGCTCTTGTTCTTATCTTAACTTTACTAGCCTGCCTTTTTCTGAGTCTCGACATCGCTTTCTATATCGGCGTCATCATGTCTATTACCCTTTATTTGAAGAAAGCGGCCATACCCCAACTTGTTGAATTCACCGTCGATGAATCGGGTGTATTGCATTCCATCGACCACAATCAACCCCACGAACCGCGCAAAATCCGTTTAATCAAAGTCGAAGGGGAACTGTTTTTCGGCGCTGCCGATCTTTTTCAAAATACCCTCAAAGCAATCACAGAAGATGATACGACGACAAAAGTCATCATTCTACAGCTTAAAAATGCCCGCGATATCGATGCTACCGCCTGCCTGGCCTTGCAGCAGCTTCATGACTACTTAAAAAATTCGGGCCGGTACCTGATCGCATGTGGAATCACCCATCAAATTTGGGATGTCCTGAGCGATTCTGGGATGATCGATATGATTGGTAAAAACAATCTCTTTATTTTTGATGAAAAGCACCCTCAGCTATCGGTGCAAAAGGCATTTTCACATGCTGCTGAACTTGTCAAAGCCGACGCAATCAAAACCGGCGAAAACACAACATCAACCTCGAGCTCGAGAGACCCTGCGCGAGGTCTGATCAATGAAAAAGCCCCTGAGACAACCTAGTACACTGTCAAACTTATTAACGTGGTTGAGTATTAGTGGAAGGGTTATTTCCAGCAGGTGCGGCTTGTCGATTCATACGACTCGAAGTCGTCTCCCATGAACCCGCTCCTGGCTGTCCATTCCTATTTTGATTAGAGTTAGAGCGCATGTTTGATGTTGTAGCAGCTTGTCGATTCATACGTCCCGATGTGGTTTCCCAGGAACGTTCTCTTATCATTGCAGAATTCGAATCGTAATTTTGAGGCTGTGTCTCTTGAGTATTTAGGTCACCGTTGTAGATTTGCTCGTGACGTTCGTTTGAATTTGTTTCGGCCATCGAACCTGTAGGATAATTCGCAAATATTGCTATGGGCGCGGTCATTGCCGACAAAACCATAAAGAAATAATGCCTTGTGATTTTATTCATCCGTTCTCCTGGGTTATATTTAAAGGTGAGTTTTTTTGGATTAGCGCATGGGCAAGGGCATAAGATTCTCTCAGATTAAATTGCACCCAACAACATACGCATCCGCCTCTATCTCTACTAAAATTTCCTCTGAAATTAGCCTGGAGACTTCTACCATACTTGTCGCAGGTCTAATATCCTTAAAAAACTCTCCATGGGCTTTTCCGATTTTTTCCCAATCGTCAATATTCCGTACATAGATTCGTGTTCTTATCACATCTTGCAAACTTGCTCCAGCTTTCTGTAATGCCGCATTAATGTTATTCAGAATTTGTATCGTTTGAGCATATGGATCTCCGACTCCAACGATTGCGCCTTGACTATTGGTTGCAGTGGTTCCGGAAACAAAAACAAATGAGTCGACACGAACTGCTCTTGAATAACCAACAAGCGATTCCCAGGGTGCACTTGAAGATATCAATATTTTTTTCATAAACCTAAATATTTAATAAAGCTCTACAGTAATTTACAGTTGTTTATTTTACATCATCAAAGTCGATCAGATGATTATCCATGTCCTTCGCATCCACAAATTCGAGCAACCGAATAAGCTCATCCCTGGAAAAAGTTTTTAATGTGTTATGGTCATCAACACCTACGACGGTTTCCATCAATTTGCCTTTTTTGTCAATCATTAAATTGATTTTCTCTTCAAAGGTTCCCTTTGTCACAAGTTTGAACACCTGCACGCCCCGCCGCTGCCCTATCCGATGCACACGGTCCGTCGCCTGATTCTCCCTTGCAGCATTCCACCAACGGTCATAATGGATCACTACCGATCCCGCGGTCAAATCGATTCCCAGCCCTGCTGCATGCAATGATCCCACAAAAACTTCGCAGTCTGGATTATTATTAAACTTCTGTAACTGCTCCTTGCGATCCTGCGTCGCCCCTCTGATCGAAGCATAGCCAATTTTCTCGGCCTGCAAATAGAGCTCAATAATATCGATCATTGCCAAATATTGCGAAAATATGACAACTTTCTGTCCGCTATCGCGCGCCTCGCGCAATAACTCAATAAACAACTCCCATTTTCCTGACCCAAAGTTCAAATAATCTTCCGGCGATTTCAAATAGACGGCCGGATGGTCGCAAATTTGCTTTAAACTCGACAAAAGGGCAAATATATGCAAATAAGGAATTGGATTTTTCTCATTCTGCAGTTCATTCAATAAATGATTTCGCCTCTCCACAAGCACTTCTGAATAGAGTTTCTGCTGGTGAGGCACTAAATCACAATAGGCTATCTCTTCCGTTTTCTCAGGCAACTCCGTCAATACGTCTTCTTTCTTGCGCCTCAAAATAAATGGATAGATCAACCGTGCTAATAACTTCTTTTTGCAATCATCATTCTCTTTTTCTATGGGTTTAACAAAGAAATCGCGGTAATCCTGTTCACCAGGCATATAGGAGGGTAAGACGATGTCGAAAAGAGACTTCAATTCGCGCAATCGATTTTCTATCGGTGTCCCTGTCAACCCAATTTTCATCCTCGATTTTATCTTTGACAGGGCCGAATAAATCTTGCTGAATTGATTCTTGGCAATATGAATTTCATCATAAATTGCTACCTCAAATTGCATTTTGGATAATGTTCCAATCTCATTTCGCATTACACCATATGATGTCAGCAAGATATCGTAATCCTGCTGAAAAGCATCCAGATTGCGCTTCACTCCATAAAAGGAACATATCCTGAGCCCAGGTAAAAATTGCTGAAGTTTCTCCTCCCAATGATACAAAACCGAGGTGGGACAAACGATGATATAATGAAACTTTATCCCCCCTGCTAGCTTTTTATGAAGGTTGCTAATACTGGTTATTAACGCCATCGCCTGATGCGTTTTTCCTAATCCCATGTCATCGCATAATAATCCGGACAACTGCTGACGGTATAGAAACCACAACCAGTGCACTCCGATTTCTTGATAGGAACGCAATTGACTGTTCAAGCCGCTCAAATCAGGCTGCTCTGGCGCACGTAGCTCTGACAGGTTCTTCAGAAGAGTCCGACTCAACTTTTCTGCTTCATGATCTTTTCCCTTTTCATCGATAATCATCTCAATCGGCTGAAAAGCATTGACACGCATAAATTCCAAAGCCGTGATGAGAACCGTCTTCTTTTCAAAGCGATCTTTTGGAAGCTGCTTTATCCAGTCAAACAGCTTATCGCGCACATCTAACAGTCCGGCGTCTAAAAAGGAATAGTGGGTCTTTTTATTTAATAAAGGGCGAAGAACATTGACCGAAACCAAACCATATTCTGTTTGGTAATATAAGGCGAAACGATACCAGCCTTCGCCCCTTTCAGGCACGACTTCAATAAAATCTGTCACAAGCTCCCATTTTTCAGGACGGATGAGGCATGTATCGATCTTTCTTATGCTGTGCTTGAGTACATGGATTTCATAATTGAGAAAATCCACAAGCTCTGCCCCTTCCAGCTCCATAGCATGCTTGAATTTCTCAGGCAAACGCAAGTGAGAAGGAAGCTCGGTAAACCCTTCGCCTTCGATAAACACATAATCATCAAAGACAAGCATTTTGGCATTTTTGTATGCCGGCTCCATTTCAAAAACAGGATCAATTTTTATCATCCGTTTATCGACAAGCGATATATTCAGACCCGACTTGCTGACAGGACACCGCGAATTGAAGAAATTCGGGATCAACGCAAGTTCGTTTTTGTTCATTCGTATAAATAGGGGAATCTGCTCGGGTCCAAGCGCCAGCCCTGGTCGCAAAAGGAAATTGTAGTGACTGGATATTTTGGGATAGAAACCATATCCTTCCAGATATACCCATTTACCAAAATCCTGCTGCTGGATATTTTCTTTCGTTTTATCCAGACTACGCATGAAGACCAGCCGCTGATTTGCCGTGACTTCATAAGTCAGTTGATATTCAATGCTTCCAACGTGAGTATGAAAATCCTCCTGGGTATTAAACCAGGAACGGTTTTGTGTGACAAAATCAGAAACCTTCGTAACAGGTACGGTTAAATGGGCATCATGAAATTGATTACCTTCCACAGGATAGAAACCATCGTCATCGATATAAGCCCAATTATTCATCAGCCAGGAATCCCCTTTAGTTAAATCCCCATGCTCTAATAAATAGGCAGTGATGTGGAGATTCCATGCTTCATCAAAATAGAGTTGATATGAAAGTGGAATGGCCTCTAAATATAGATGCGAATTTTCTATCAACCTCGAAATCAGCCTTTTGTGTTCAGTCAACGCGAATTCAATTTCTTCCCCATATAAATCAGGGCGCTTTAAAAGATCGTGAGTCTCTATAGCGTAAAATCCATCGTCAGGAATATATTTCCAACCATTGATGGAAATGGCTT
>Ga0207149_1081_pt1 | contig 16119 bp, 19 predicted proteins | sample Alteio_BWMinHeat_31_FD_153563 | JGI IMG/M metagenome (GOLD analysis project Ga0207149, IMG submission 153563) | Enriched cells from forest soil in Barre Woods Harvard Forest LTER site, Petersham, Massachusetts, United States -... | ecosystem: Environmental > Terrestrial > Soil > Temperate forest >... | reverse complement strand
AAGGAAACCGGAAGGTGTTTTGCATTCTCGAGCACATAGGTAAGACAAGAATCGTGGGGAAGAACCATGTAGCTCGGTGTCCATCGTGTGCGCACACCGGGCACGACCGCAGTGGCGACAACCTAGCCATCTTGGCCTCAGATCCGCGGTTCTATCAGTGCTGGGCGGGCTGCACAAAGGAAATGATTCGTGCGGCTCTTGGGCACCCGATTCGCGTTCTGCAGGGGGCGTGAAACAGAAAGGAGTTGACACTCATGAGTGGGCAAAAGTTCACAGGCTTTGCAGGACTGCCGCTCTCGCGGCGAGCAGTGAGGGTGCTGAAGGATCGAGGGATCTTTGCGCATTCTTTGCTGAGCATTGAACACCAGCAGGTGGCACGACGGTACGTGGTGCGGGGCTTGGAGTCAGGAGGCTCCGCGGGCGATGTCGGTCGGTATGTCAGCTTTGCTGGAGACGACGGCGAGCCGTTGGAGTTTCTGCATCCGGTGGAAGCGATCGGAGTGAATGGTCTACATGCGGTTGTCATATCTCCGGCAGTAGTCCGCGTAGACATGCTCCGCAAAGGCCAGACGTATGAATTGTTGATCACAAAGCATTCGCTCAGTTCCGCGCAGCATGGCCATCGGCCGCAGCTAGAAACCAAGATTGTTTTTCGCGGTATCCACGGTCGTGTTGACTTGGACTTGTGCGGAAGAGACAAGGCTCAGTCTGGCAACGTCGTACCGACATTCTATTCGCTCGCCGGAGAGGTCATCGCGATTCCTGCCAAGTTTGTAGCTGTGATTCGCGCAACGACAAAGGCGGTGAACTGCGTTGGTTGCTCACACGCGCATTACTTGAGAAAGCCGCGCCGTCCCAGTGGCGGACCGAGCGTCATTGACTCAACGCAAGAAGGCAGTCCCGGTATCGAGACCGCTGCCGCCGCGCAAGCACTTGCGCGCTAGGCGAATGACGCGACGTGCGGCGGAGACGTTGATCGGCTCAGGGTTGGGTTGGAGGCGCACGTGCGAACAAAGATAAAACAGTGCTTGCTGATTCTTTGCCTGTTTCTTTTCTTGTTTGTTGTTATCGGCGGGGGTCTGCACCTCAACCCAGGCGGCGCACTTATTGCAGCGGCCACTGGCACGCCGCTGTTGGTTTACGCGTTCAATCGACGGTCAGCAAGTGGGTTTGTCGAGCCTGATATGTGCGCCTCAAGGCAAGCTGATCGGGCCATGTGCCGCAACGCCAAGGGGGACACCAATGAGGTTGGCGCCTTGGAGGTCGAAAACATCGCGCGGCGGTGACTGGCGCGGTGTACGCCCATCAGAAATGGCGGAAGTGAAACTCAAAGCAAGTTCACGAGAGTGGATGAATGTTTGGAGCAGGAACAGAAGAACAACCGAAGGTGATCGCAAGTCCCACTTCGATACTCGACTCGTGTGGTTCGTGCTTTCCGTCGTTATCTGATCTGGCCTTCTTGATACCAATCGTGGTGCTGTTCTGGTGCACAACCGGCGTGGGATGGCTGCTCACGGACTCCGATACTGGCTGGCATATCCGCGCTGGAGAATGGATGTTGAACAACGGTCGTGTTCCCACGACTGACGTTTTCTCGTTCACCATGGCCGGGAAGCCATGGTTTGCCTGGGAGTGGCTCTCAGATGTTTTCATGGCAACAGTCCACCGAAGCGGAGGCCTGGCCGGAATTGTCCTGGCCAGCCTTTTGATTCTCGGTGCAACGTCGGTTTGCGTCTACAAAAGTACCGTAGCTGAATCCGGACAGCGCCTGATTGCGCTTGTTTTGACTTCCTTAGCAATGGCAGCAAGCACCATACACTGGCTGGCCCGACCACATCTCGTAACCCCGCTGATGGCTGCGATGTTTTGCTGGGTTCTTAACAAGGTGGAGAGGGACTCGAAGCCCGGGCTGCTATTGGCGTTGCCCCTACTGACGATACTCTGGGTGAATCTGCACGGCGGTTTCTTCGTTGGAATCGTTCTGCTCATCAGCTATGGAATAGGAGCGGCTGCTGGAGATCTGGTCCATAGCATTGGAAGCAGCGCTTGGATTCGCGGACGAAAGTATTTCCTGACGGCAGGCGCATGCGCAATTGCCAGTCTTCTCAATCCGTACGGATATCAACTGCATGTCCACGTCGCGCGGTATCTCGGGGCCTCGTTCTACTTGCAGCGCGTCAGTGAATTTCAATCGATCGACTTTCACTCATTCACGGCAGCGTATTTCGAGACCATGTTGGTGCTTGCCATCGCAGCGGCAGTATGGCATTTGGGCTCAGGGAGAATGGTTCATGTGACGTTGCTGCTGAGTTGGTCTCACCTGGCGTTGTTTTCTGCACGAAACATTCCGATCTTTGCGGTCGTAACGTCCCCGAGCATCGGCTTGGCGGTGCACGAGTGGATGGAGTACGCGAGCTCACACTGGCCGGAGCAATGGCCGGGAAAGCTTGCTACCAACCTCGAAGAGCTAGAGACAGAGCTGCGGGTAATCATTAGAACTGGTAAGGGGATGCGGTGGCATCTTGTGCCGTGCTGCGTTGTGTTGGTGCTGGCATTGTCGCTTGCCCATCCCGGTCGTGTGAAAGCTCTGCGAGCAGATTTCGACCATGGGCGGTTTCCGGTCGATGCGGCGGGAGTCCTTTCCCAGCGGGGAGTCAGCCGACCGACTCACTTGTACTCCAGTTGGCAGTGGGGTGGGTACTTGATATACCGCGTTTGGCCTTCGATCAACGTCTTCAGCGACGGTCGAACGGATTTCTACGGCCCTGTTTTCGTGGAAGAGGGATTACGAGCGTGGGAAGTAGCTCCCGATTGGAACAATATTCTGGCGCGGTATGGAGCGAACGCAGCGCTCCTTCCTGTGGATTCGGCTCTAGCAAGCGTGCTGCGGGAAAGACGAGACTGGAAGCCGGTTTACCAGGATCAGGTTGCGGTGTTGTTTGAAAGGCGCGAGGACGTGAAATGAGACTTGTGCATGCATGCGGGTCATGAACCTCGCGGCCCGTCGAAGAGGTTCGTGATGTCAACAGCAAAGGAAATCGTCATCGTCGAGCACAGCGAAGAGCATTCCCTGAACGCAAGCAAGGAAGCGGGGAGCAACGGGTCAGGCGACCCAACTGGCACGCCCACCGCAGGCGCGGAGCGCTCCGGCATCAGCAGACGACGATATTCCCTTCTGAGACTGAAGGAATCTGTGGAAACCTCTCCATCTCGGTAGAGCCACAGACAGGGACGGGCACACGCGGCCCTCTACTCACCCCCATCCCCGCGCTTGAGTGCCCGTCCCGGCGCTTTCCGGGGAGTCCTCGAATTTCGAAGCTTCAAACCGACAGAAAACCAAGGAGGAAAGAAACCGTGTTTGTAGAACTCATGCCATTGCTCAAAGAACGGACGCTGCTGATCACAATCGCGAGAGTTGACGAAAGAGTGAAGATAAACGTGATCCCCGCAAAGGTGAAGGAAGGCGAGGACCACGCTCTCACGACACCCTTGAGCCTTACGGGGTCAGCGGAGGAGTTGGATGCAGAACTGGGCAAGCATCTCGCCAGCTTCGTCGACTCCCACGTGCAACTCGGCAGCACTCTCGCCGAAGCGAAGGCGGAGATGGATGCTGCGGCGAAAGCGGCTCGGCAAAAAGTGAAGGCAACTCAGCAGACCTCGAAGCCTGATCAGACCGCGCCCAAGCAGGAAACAGCAGCCGCGACGGCACCCGTCACGGACACTACGCCGAGTCTGTTTGCTCCTCAAGATCTCGGCGCAGAGCCCGCACAGGCGGCTGACACAGAAGAAGGGAGAAACGAAACGCCATGATCGACACAAAAGTGATGTCCCGCAGCTTCACCTATAACGGCGTAAAGCTTCCGGACCCAGATCCGAGGATGACGCCAGAAGAAGTGAAGGCCATCTACAGCAACCAATACGCCGAGTTGGCGACGGCCGCGATCACCGGGCCGGAGGCTTCGGGGGAAAATCTGCAGTACTGCTTCGTGAGAGCCATTGGGACCAAGGGGTAGCCTGCGACACGGGGCCAACAGGAACAACATCGCGATGTCACGACTGAACAAGCCGCCGTCTCGGCGAAAACCACTTAAGGCTGCGGACGGCGGCTTGACCCCCTCAAGGCAAAACCGGCCGAAGCTAACACGCTCTGCCCAACGCTCTGCCCGATCGCAACTTTACGCTCATTCTTCGAATCCGATCCAGTCCTCGGTACAGCGTTGTGATTTTGTCGGACCGCGTGTGGTAGTCCAAATTGAGGTGGCCACTTATGGCTCCAAAGACGGGAAGTACTCACCTCAGAGACGAGGGAAAACAGGCGATCCTGCGCGAGCTGGGAAAACTAGTGCAGGACCGGCACTCACGCAACCAGACAGTACTCGGGAGGTTCTTGCAATGTCAGGAACTGCAGGTCTGCTCAGCTCTGTTGGCCAAAGCGATCGAGCAATGCTCGCGATGGCACCGCGGGAGAGCACTTCTACCCTCCGAAGGATCCTTACCGCCAACCAATTGATGGCGCCAGCGTGTGGAGTTGTATTGCCACGACTAGACGAAATTCCAGGGGAACACCGCTTCCTGGCCGACGATCAGGAAACAATCGCGTTGGCCGAAATCTTGGTGGAGTCAGACACTGGTGCTGTCGAAGACTGGGAGAAAAGTAGAAGAGATCCGACAAACTACGTGTCGCTGACGCTCCGGCGATGGATTCGCGATCACGGCGGGGAGGCAATCGGGCGCCGCTTCGATCTCGATATGACCCTCAGCGACAGATTGGTCGACTACTCGGATGAACGAGGACCAGAGGGCACGCTCTACCTGATCTTCGATCCAGATAGCGCGGCATTCGTGCTCCTGAACCCAACTATTGAACTACTTGGCAGCGTACATCCGCATCTGCCGGCGACATTCTTCAGGCACTTCGTGGGATCACTCAACCGATGGGTACGAGTCTATGACTACCACGATGCAGAAGAGCGAGTGGACATGCTCCGCGAATGGTATGAGGACGAAGAGAATGCCGAACAGTACGAAGTGCCGGACATTGAAGGATGTACTCCAAAATGTCTCCAAGAGCGAACTCTGAGTCTCCGAGGTTTGAAAGATCTGCACCACAGGATGCGGAACAAGGAAGTGCGGGTGCTCGTTGGCAGTTTGCTGGAACTGTGTTCCATCTCGCGGCAAGCCAAACGGCCGGAATTCACTGAGGACATGGGGGAGCAACTCATGGACTCGAATCCGCCACTGCCATGTCTGCTCGCCGCATTCTCGTCGGGCGATGCCGTGGTCGGGTGCTTTGACGACGAGGCCCAGACCGCAATGGAGACAACTCCCCATCCCAACCTGATCATTCCCCTCCAGCTTGCTGAACCGAGCAGCGTACGCGAGGGCTTTCGGACGCTTGCCGTCGCATGTGAGACGCTTGCGGCGGCCAGCCGGCTGATTGACCTGATGCCAGGCAATGACGATGGCGTGATCGCCCGGGAGGAACAGCGATGAACGTCCACCTGCGGATCGGAGACAACCGAACCTTCAGTTTGAAACAAGCGGTGCTCGTGTACCAAGACGGCACCAGAGCCTTTGCCACCGTGCACGAGGTGAAGTGTCGGCCGAATGAGGCGCCGTATTTGTGCGCCGGCCAGTCCGTGACGACAGGGTTTCTTCAGACACTCGCGAAGGGCTTGGGCGCAAGCGTGGGAGCAGAGGTCTTGCCGGGACATGTGCTGGCTAGAACGCCGGAACTGATCGCTTGGTGGAGCGGGGCGCGACCGCGGCTCATGTTTTTCGGCGATGGAAACGACGAAGCGAAAAACCTGAACGGCAAGATGTTCCCTCACCCTGCCTTGGTGTTCATGATCCATGGGCGGGAACTGTTCGTGCGTGCGCTCGCAGAAGACTGCCGGCCGACAGCTACTACGCGCTTGAAAAACGCGCCGTATTGGAACACCGATGCGCACGGTCAAGTGTGTCTTGGCAGTATGCGAGTTTCGGAGGAGACGAGCGTCGGCTCCCTGTCGGGCTGGGAAAAAGCGTATTTCGCCAGCGAATTCACCCATCCCAGTGGCGTAGCCCGATTGACCACCTATGCGGGCGGGTTTTTAGGTCTGTGGTCAAGCCTCGCAGGAAAGAAGCGCAAGTTTCCCGTGAAGTTTCTGGCCGACAGCAAGCAAACCCTTCAGGAGTTCGTGCAAAGAAGAGGTGAAGGATGAAGCCATGGAAACACACCGTATTCATCCCGAATTGCTGAAGCACAAAGTGCGGGTGTTGGTTGTGGGATGCGGAGGCAACGGAAGCGCAATCGCTGCCGGATTGCCGTACTTACATCAAGCATTGCTCGCGTACGGGCATCCGGAAGGAATCCACGTCACTCTGCTCGACCCGGATGTCATCTCGCCGACGAACTGCGTGCGCCAGCCGTTCAGTCAATCTGAGATCGGTCTTTTTAAATCCGTGGTTCTGGCGAACCGCCTGAACCTGTTCTGGGGTCTGGATTGGCAGGGCGTTCCCGAACGGTTGGATCCGAAACGGAGGCTCGATGGGGTGGACATCGTAGTCGGATGTGTCGACACTCGGAAAGCGCGCGCAGCCATTGCAAAGTGCGCGGAGGACTGGAGTGAAGTCGATTACTGGATGGATTTGGGCAACAACGCCGACAGCGGTCAATTTGTGCTTGGGGAGCCGCTGAATCGAAGGAACCGGAGACACAGGCTCCGGCTGCGTACGGTTTCCGAACTCTTCCCCGAAGTGATCCAGTCTGACGTTGACGGAGATGGTCTCCCGAGTTGTAGCGCCGCAGAAGCCCTCGACCGGCAGGGACCGTTTGTCAATCCGACGTTGGCCAATCATGCGCTCGCTCTGCTGGCACGGATGTTTCGCTATGGGACGATCTCCTATCACGGAGCATTCGTCGGTCTTTCGTGGCTGGCCGGTGTGCAAGCGTTACGCATCGACCCCACGCATTGGCAACGCCTCCGAAAGAAAGCACGGCGTGGTGAGAGGCTGAAGCACGGCGCACTCGCACCAACCGAACGGTCTCTTCACACAGGTCAGGCCTGAATACACCCTCAATATTTCAAATCGGAAGGATCATGCAATGGAACAGCCTCAGAAGAACAACGAGCAAACGCTTGAGCCCGGACAAGCCGCGGCAAAGGCCGCGATCCTGGCGCAATGCGACCAGCTGGCCACCGCGGGTGTGACCTTCGTAGCGGCTCATTTCGATGGATACGGCGACAGTGGAACGACCGAAGAAGTGAAGTGTTATGACGGCGAGTGTTATGCGTGGGGCGAGGACGACGCTGTCAATCACGATGTCTCGCATCTGCAGGAACATTTCGAAACTCTTGTTCCTTTCGGGTATGAGAACGATTGCGGCGGGTTCGGGGACGTAGTCCTCGATGTGGTCGCTCGCAAGGTGGCGGTCGAGCGGAACGATCGCTTTGAGGATTACACGACCACCACGTACGAGGTGTAGGTTATGGCGCACCCTCTCAGACATGCGAAGAACAGCGCGAGGAAGTTCGGCGGCAAAGCGGAGGACTACCTTCCGATTCACAACTGGTTTGATGAATCGAAAGCGTTCCTCGCAGACTTTCGCCACAGGGCGCTTCGCCACCATACCGAAGGCATTTTCCTGGCTGAGAAGTTATTTGGCGTTGCCATTGTGAATAGCGATGGCAACCAAGTTCCCGTCCGCTATGTAGGGGAACAACACGTCAAGGAAGATCTGGGCCGCATTCCCACCACCCAAGATTGGCTCTTGGAGATCAAGCCACAACGTTGGATGTACGGACAGCGTCTGGGCGAAGAAACGCCAACAATCAAGGAGGCTCCACTATGAGCGCCCCAAATGGCCGCGCACATGAGAATCCTGGCTCTATGTCTGGTCCGCCGCCCACCACCTTATGCATGACCACACCGCCTCAGTACTCAGCGGACCAAGTCAAAGAATTGGTAGCGGCCCTGGAAGTACCCTTTGATCACTCGCAGATCGAGTGGAGGGTCACCAACACCACGAAGAATCAGCAGCCTGTACGCGGTCAGGTGATTCCGTATGCCAACCAGCGTGCTTACACGGATCGTCTCAATGCGTTGCTCACCCCGGCGGGCTGGACGCGCAGATACACAATTCATACCAGCGCAAATTTCGAGCGGAGCAAGGACCAAAAGATCGTCGCGAAGGTGCTGGTCACCTGCGAGCTGACCATCTTCGGGCTGGGTTCGCATTCTGCCACGGGAGAAGAATGGGCCGACGATGACAACGCCGGCACGAGCGCGGAGGCGCAGGCTTTCAAGCGGGCTTGTTCCTGCTTTGGGCTCGGGCGTTATTTCTATCACTTCACTGGGACGTGGGTCGATCTGGATGACCGAAAGCGGCCCAAGTCTGTTCCGAAACTGGCCGGCTGGGCAACGTCTGAAGGATGGCTGCGAGGTCTTCGGCCCGCTACGGAGAGCGACCCGAGGTCATCCGGGCAAGTGACCGCCGCAAGCGGAGGGAAGGGGCCGGCCCCTCATAACGGCAATGGTGAGAGCGCCCAGGGCGGCAGCCACGTTCGCGAGATCGAGCAGATGGAACAAACATTGGGGAAGCGCATGTATCGCGGGTTACTGAAGACCCTCGCGAGAGTGTGGAATCCGAGCGACATCCAGGACCCGGCGATCCAACAGAAGGTGCTGGCGCACATGCAGGCAGCAGAGCGTGGTCTCCGTCGTGCGGAGGCTGCCCGGGACAAAGCTGGGCTGGCGGCTTTCGCCGGAATCCTAGGGTCTTTGAAAGTGAGTTCGCTTGACCAAGTGGATAATCTCAAAACACTGCAGGAGATCGTTGTAGCCCTAGAGGATCGAGCAGCCCATTCCAAACAATGAAAGATCAGCGCCGCACTAGATCGTGTGCGACGGAATGCAGGCGCGGTCGTCCTCATCTGCCTAGAAACTGATTGAGGCGTTGTGCTACCACCCCTCGACGTCGCTGGAGGAAGATCTTATAGCTCTCGATTCCGAGAAGAGACGGCTCGGTTGGAATGCACTGCGCCTCGAATGCCGCAAGTCCGGACTTCTGGATCATCTCTGGGAAATATTGCTTAGGCGCCTTGTCGCTGATCTGGCGGTTGGTCTTACCTGCGATGAAGCTCAGGTTAGCGATGTCGTCTGCCTCACGGCCGGTGTAGCCGGACTTGAGGACTGCCTTGGGGAAGATGTGGTGGAACTGGAGCTTGTGGTGTGATCCGGAGTGGTCAAGCGCAATTGCAACCTGGGATCGCCAGTCCTTCGCGCCCGCTGCCCGAAACGCGAGGAACATGGTCTTGAAGAGCGCACTGCGTTGATTGCGACCCTCGAGCTCTTCCGGTGCAATGTCCAGGCGGCCAACCTGTTGGCGCAGCCGGTCGATCATTTCCTGCGCGCCGCCGCCGTCCCGTAGCGTGGCTAGGTCTTGATCGAGGAGGGTCTCTGTCGACCCGCGCGAGTAGCGCCCTTTGGCGTTGGCCACGAGTACCCAGTAGCGCAGGTTCTCCGACTCTTCCGGCGATAACTCGTAGTTACGCTTATGGCCGTAATAAGCGATTGCAATCAGCATAAACGGCGACGAGAGTAGAGCCGGGCTGTCAATACCTGCGTTGTTCTTCAAGAAATTGAGCGCGAACTCCATCCCGCGGCAGCTCTCCGTCCACCCCGCTTGCAGCGCTTCGAGCCGCTGGTTGCCGACCGTGAGAAAGCGCGACTGACCCGTGGTGAAGACGACAAGATTCTTGAGGTACAGGCCGAGATCGAGATCGAAGCCGGTCTTGCCGCACTGCTGCTGAAACGCCTCGAAGGTCTTGAGTGAGTTACGCCACTTGGCGGTGATCTGCGCAAGCGCCAAGTCGGAGCTGCGGAGTTTGGCACCGAGCGAGTTCACACGCACGAAGATCTCTGTGACCTCGTCGTATGAGAGCCGCCGCTCAAGTACGTCCATCCGGTAGGCATATTTGCGGATGCCGCGCAGGCGTGCGAGCCTCTGACTGTAGCGTTCATAGTTGGGGTCGTCGAAGCTGCTCACACCGGCGTGCTTCAGGAAGCCGGCGTCGCTGTCTGTTTTGAAAACCTCGGTGACCTTCACCCATTGCGATAGCTGCTCCAGCTTCCGCGTGGTGACTACGAAGGTCATTCGGTCAAAGCGCTTCTGCAGTTCGTCCTCGCTCGAATCCGCTTCGTCGTCGGTAAGGTCGTCGTCCTCGTCGTCGCCGCCCTCTTCGTCCACCTCGGTCACGACGGCTAGGTGATCAGGATGGTCAAGATTGAAGAGCAGCTCAATCGCCTTCTTCCGTCCGCGCACTTTGACCGACTCGCCGCGGATCACAGCCGAGAGGGAGGTCAAGCGCTGCTGGCCATCAAGCAACAAGCGCGTGCTCTGGTAAGGATTTGTCTGCTGGGTGACCGCCATCTCCTGCAGCGGCACCGCCTCGTCGGTCTCCCAGAGGAGGATTGCGCCCGAAGGGTAGCCGCGATAGAGCGAATCGATCAGGTCCCGCACGCGGGTCGAGCGCCACACATAGCGGCGCTGCATCTCCGGAAGGCGCAACTCACCCCGCTCGATCATGCCGACGAGTTCTTCAACAGACGCTTCAGCTTTTGCCATATAACACTCCTATCGCGCACATCGTTCTGAAACCGCAACACTCGACGCGCTCAAGCCACATAACTGGGCGGGCGCGGGTGAGCTTGTCGCGTTCACGCTCGACAGCATCTGGTTACGCTAGCCAGTATCCCACCTCTGAATCGCACTTTACTGCCGTTGGCAGGCGTATCGCCAAGTATGTCATAGGGAGATCGCATCTCGACCTCTTCCAAAATCGGCTCCGCTAAGTAGTACCCAATCCGGCCGCTCCTTCCTACCTTCATCATCGGCCCTCGCGGATTCCCCACAACCAAGAAAACCGGAGGTGCTCCGTGAGCGCTTGCATCTCTGCCGTCCAACACCTGCGTAAACTGCGTGGTGGATCGCAATCGCACCTTCTCCAGGCATCAGATGGTGCCTGGTATGTCACGAAATTCCAAAATAATCCCCAGCACGTCAGAGTGCTGGCGAACGAAATGCTCGCTACCCGCCTCGGTCTGGCGCTCGGCTTGCCGATGCCACGCGTCGAAACTATCGCAGTATCCGACTGGCTCATTGAGCACACGGATGAGCTTCGAATTGATCTGGGGGGCAGAAACATTCCGTGCCAAAGCGGTGAGCAACTGGGGTCGCTATACGGAGGGCCTGACAGCCCCGGCCGAACGCTGGACTACTTACCTCGCGACCTGCTTGCAACAGTTCTCAACATCGATGACTTTGCTCGGGTTCTTGTCCTGGACAAATGGACATGCAACAGCGACGGGAGGCAGGCATCATTCCGGCGCAAGACACCGCGGAGTCAGCGATTCGTCGCAACATTTATCGATCAGGGCTACTGCTTCAATGCCGGGGAGTGGACGTTCCCTGACTGTCCACTAAGAGGCGTGTACGCCGACAATTGTGTGTACAACGAAGTAGTGGGGTGGGACGCGTTCGAGCCGACACTCACCCGAGCGGAGCAAATGGACGCGAACGAGATCTGGCGGCTTGCCGCCGACATACCCGAGGAATGGTACGAAGGGGACATGGACGGTCTGCATCGCCTCGTGGAAACGCTGTACGCACGCCGTTCCATCATTCGCAGTCTCGTTAGCGAACTCCGCAAGTCCAACCGAGATCCCTTTCCGAATTGGCATGAGTAGGCTCTGTGCCCCGCTCAGCCTCGCAAGTACGCTTGTCCTCAGGCGGCCTGGCGGTCAATCCGTCATCCGGTGGAAATCGGCAAGCCCTGAGTTGGAATGTCCAACTTCTCATAAGAGGACTTCTGGCCGGGAATAGCCGGATGGATCGGTGTCCGTTCTCAACAAGTGTAATGGCTTGATTGCAGCACTTATCCGCAGTTTTTCCCCAAATACTGCTATTCCTACGCCAATAAGTGAAATATCTGTGAAAAAGACCGAGCATGTACGTGGCTCGTCTGCACTGGTAAAATCCGCTCTACATCACTTGTCTTGGGAGATGAAACATGCTTAGCGCCGAAGAGCGCACTCGGTGGGGTTACTTGGAGACTCGTGTTGATCGCTCTGCTGAAGAGGAGCAGGAACTAAGGGAACTGCGACAGCGCTTTTACGAGCAAGTGAAGGGGAAAAGTGACGCGGATTTCGATGCGCTGCATGACGCAACCGGGAGCGGTAGTGTGACTCCGATGAGCGAACGCGCCAAGCAACATCTAAGAACAACCGCCGTTCCGCGTGACCGCGATCAATTCGAGAACTATATAAAACAGTTGGAGCGCGAAGGCTATACTGTTCGCCGACTCCACAGCGGCGTAAACCCCGTCGCGTCCCAGCCCCTAGTGGACTCACGGCGCTTCCGTTGGGAAGACCTGGACAATCGACTTCTATCTCCGAAACTACAAGAGATTTCTCGCGAGATGCAGAAGAGGTCTGCCGATGGCGAGAGGAAGGCTGAATTTGACACTAGGCAGAGTGGTAATTCAGCTGGTTACCTACCACGACTGTTCGACTTTCAAGAACAACTTACCGACGAGTGGGCTCAAAGAGTTTTCGACGCTCATTGTGAATCATGGTCCCAACAGGACCGTACTGTAACTGGAGAGTTTATACGAGCAGTACGCGACCGAGCGGTAATCCAGGTCATTGCCGCACGAAAGTCAGCAGTACAGTCTGGAGTTTCACTTCGCGGCGCTCGGACTAGAAAGAACCCGAACTCTGTTGCACTCGGCGATTGGAACCGCCGGATGGATCGTCTCGCAGCACGCTGGAACCAGCGTCTGGAATCCGATGCTGTGGCCGAAGACTACCGAGCATCTCATCCATCTAATCTCAATGATGATCGGTACTTCGCGCATCTGGCCATCGAAGAGGCAAGAAAGAGCATTGCTGAAGACAAGAGGCCGCACCCCAAAGTTGGCGCTGTAGTCGTGAGGGATGGAAAGATTCTAGCTAAGGCCCATCGTGGCGAGAACCCAAAATCTCATGCTGAATATGTCGCGCTAGAGGACAAGTTACCAAACGAAACCTTAGCCGGGGCTACTGTTTACACCACGCTCGAACCTTGCGTCAAAAGGAAGGCCCCTAAAATTCCCTGTGCTCGGCGGCTCATCGAGAGGAGAGTTGCTCGCGTTTTTATCGGAATGCTCGATCCGAATCCCGACATACGTGGACTTGGGGATCAGCTACTAAGCGAAGCGGGCATTGAGGTTCAATTGTTTCCACGAGACTTGAGAGCACAAGCGGAAGAAATGAATCGCGACTTCATCAGGGATCAAAAAGAGAAGTGGAATTTGAGAACCTCAATGAGTGGCAGGAAAAGTGCCGACACCGTAGACGATCCAGCAGAGTTGTCTGAATTGAAACATACGACGTTAGTGTCCGAGATCATTCTTGAAGCTCGCCACATAAAAGGTGAGGACGACAGACGAGTCTTCCAATGCCAGTCAATTTCAGAGCACGCGACTAGATACGCGGAAGGTGCCGTCCGTAGCCGGATCGAGCGGCCGCTGATTGTGAAGGGCATTAAGGTAGCAGAAGTCGATGCTCTCACATGGGAGCCGACACATGTCCTATACCGTGACCCGAGCGCTGGGGAAGAAAAGGAGTTCGCGGTCTATGCCGGTCATCGAACGATTGGATCAGAAACTCTGGTGTTTGACATTGACTATTGAGGGGGATTATGGACACGAAGTTGTATGTCGAGTGGCGTGAGACGCTTAAGAAATGGGTTGTCAAGTTTCAAGGAAGGGTAATTTCGCAGCACGACACGCAAGCGGACGCACAAAAATGGGTAGAACGTCACTACCCTTCGCACGCTTACGAGACTGAGCGGGTTGAAGTTCGCAAGAACTCGCCACGTGGCGCCAGACCGGGAGAATGGCGCAAATAGGTCGAGCGTTCACTTCTCGTTGCTGGCGCTGTTGTTCGGCTCGATAGTCTCCAACCTAAACTTCTTAATGGCTCGTATGTCGAGCTGCCGGGCGCAGTACCCCAGTGCCCCAAGCAACTCCCGTCTCTCCTGTTCGTCCAGCACCACGCGCTTGCCGAGGTCTTCCGCGAACTGTGGGTTTCGTTGAATGAAGAATCGGTTTACGATCCCGCGATTGTGTGTAATGACATTCCGTATATCCACCGAGAGCGCAGCTTTCGCCAAATCGGCCTTCTTTATGAACAGCGCAAGATCCAATTTCTTCTCGAAATACTTCGCCAATACGTCGAGGCTCTGATGCGTTAGCTCCATCACAGTCTTCTCCGCAAGAGCGGATATCAAGTCGCCCGCGCTGTGATGCTCGATACAGAACCGATACGTTGTCAGTTTGTCTGATTGGAGCATCTTCGGGTATTTCTCGTAGATCAGCGTCACCAAGTCCGCAAGGTACGTCAGGAAGCTGTTGACGCCCCGGCAGAAAAGCATCTCTGTGAGAAGCGCAGAGTGAATGTCCATCTGGGCAACAGCGCTCTCGGACACGGGCGGAGCGCCCGGTTTGGGAAGCTTTGTGACATCACCATGTCCGTAATCGGCGTTCACAATCGTACGCCACATGTACGCCTGGAATCCAATCCCTGAATGAAGATCATTGAGATATTGTGCGAGGGCGAACGTCGCGGGTTGACGTAGAAGTTCGAGTCCCGACATCTCTTTCTTCTTAGTCTCATCCGCCATTTAGCAACCAAACATACGTCACGAGACACGCCTTCGTCTATCCCTCATGTCCGCCACCGTAGCCGTTACAACCGAACTCTGGAATACGGGGCGTATTGCAGACCTCCCGCTAACAACCGGATCTTGATCTCAAACCTTGGCCTCGATATGACAATCGAACCACTTCAAGATGCAATCCTCACCCTCCAGTATTGCCTGGAGACTTTCGAGCTGACGTGCCAATGCGGCCGCTGCGATCCGTGCATCAAGGGGCAAAAAGATATTGTGCGCTCAATTCGCAGGCTTGAAAGGCTCCAACTCCGACAACGGAAACTCAGAGCACGACGTGCTACTTCCTTGACCCGCACAGGCGTCGCGTCGACAGCTAAATGAGTCCAGCATCTGCTCACGCCCAAAGTCACTTGGAGGTCGCAAGATGAGGCCGCACGGAAAGACCAAGCTGGGGTTCTATCCTTTGCCATTGCCGGAGGCCGAGTGCCTGAGAAATTGTCTCGTCTTTCCGTCAGAGTTCTCGGCGCTTGATCCGTGTGTAGGAGATGGCGTCGCGTTTACGCACTTGCTCAACGAAACGCAAGCCCGCCGCTACGGAATCGAAATTGACGCGTACCGGACCGAACAAGCTAGAACCCTGGGAATCGAAATACTGCAGGCGAATACTCTGGATGTGCGCTGTCCAGCGGAAGCATTTTCTCTGCTCTATCTCAATCCTCCGTACGACCTTGAAACTGGCGCCACAAATAATCAGAGACTTGAGCTGGTATTTCTGGAGCACACATATCGTTGGCTCAAACCCGGCGGCGTCCTGGTATTTATCATTCCACAACCACAACTAAGACCGTGCGCGCGGACCTTGAGCGAGCACTTTACCGATCTGTTCGTGTACAAGCTAACGGAACCCGCCAGCGTCCAATACAAGCAAGTTGCAGTCTTGGGCGTGCGGCGTAAGCGACACCAATACTTGCGAGACTCTGCGCTTCTGGAGTCCGTACGCTGTTTCGAGATGTTGGCCACCAAATCCGATCTTGACGTTCTTGGTGAAGCGTCTGCAGTGCGATACGAGATTCCTCCCTCGGGGCCGGTAACGCTCACCAATGCTGGAATTCCGCTCGATGAAGTGGACGATCTACTGCTGGATTCGGCCGCATACCGTCAGGCCGGCCGCATTCTCCTCCCCAGGCAGCGGGACGTCCGAGGCCGTCCGCTCACGCCTTTGCACGGTGGGCATGTCGGCCTGCTTTGTACCGCGGGGATGCTCAACGGCGTATTCGGCGAAGGAGAGGATCGCCACATCGCGCACTGGCGCTCGGTGAAGTTCACCGACCATTGGGAAGAAGAGGAAGAAGATGGAACCAAGATTTTGCATGACCGTGAAAGGTTCTCGCACGAGCTGACGTTGGTCTTCGCCAATGGAA
>Ga0207149_1078_pt1 | contig 16206 bp, 13 predicted proteins | sample Alteio_BWMinHeat_31_FD_153563 | JGI IMG/M metagenome (GOLD analysis project Ga0207149, IMG submission 153563) | Enriched cells from forest soil in Barre Woods Harvard Forest LTER site, Petersham, Massachusetts, United States -... | ecosystem: Environmental > Terrestrial > Soil > Temperate forest >... | reverse complement strand
GTTTCTCCAGGCCGGCTGCTCGCCCGCGCAGGTTTACTCGTGGCTTTCTGAAGTCGCAAACATCGTGAAGTCCTCTTTTCCCAACACTCCGGTGCTCACCGTTGAAGCTTTTACCGAGGTCTACAATGCTTCGGCGATCTATCCACCTGCCATTGATTGGGTCGGCTTTGATTGCTATCCCTATCTAAATGGAGGCACTTTTCAATCTTGCGCCAGTAACCACTCGATTCCAGAATTCGTTCAAACCTTGGAAGGAAAATTGGCTTCCAATCAAAAAATGGTTCTTGTCCCCGAAGCCTTTGTGCGCAAGCTAGATCCGGCGACGCCCACGGGCTCTGATCAAACTGCGGTGGCCGGTATTGCCCAACAGTTTTTGACGCTGGCCAATTCCGATCCCCGAATCGTGGCGGTTCTGCCATTTATTTCCATAGATTTTAAAGATGACAACCAAAGTGGAAACTACACTTTCTATGGCGCCCTTGGCCTACCGACAATCATGCAAGCCTATCAGTCCTTCGGGGCTTCGGTCGTCGCGGCCAATCCTTGGACGCCCCCTATTGACCCAGGCACTGTGGCCAACATCGCTACGTCGATCATTGTGAAATAAGGTCAACACAACACAAACCCCATCGAAAACGATGCTGATTATCTTTACCGTAACACGATAAAATTACACATTCTATCATTTATTTAAGAGCCGGATAAATCCTTGGCTTTTTCTATCTTCATTGGTGAAGTTGATCAAAAAAAATGCCACTATTGAGAAAAGGGCGTAAGTGAAAATGATGGCATCGAAAATAAAGCATCGGCAATATAACAAGAACCAACGCTTATTCACACTATCCATCACCGCCATTATTTGTCTTTACGAATATCAGGGTCAAGGCAACGTTGTCGGCACAGCATCTCAAAATTTCAATTCCATAACCAACGGACTTTACTTCATCACTGTTGAATCCTCAGAAACCCTTTCGCCTGGTCTTATTAATTTAGGCTTCTTTACCAACTATGCGAAAAATAGTTTTTCTTATTTGACAGGACAGACGAGTAACGGCGTCCCATTACAAGATAACTTGGTCTCGTCGGACTTAAATTTTGGATTGGGACTCAAACACAATTGGGATCTGGGAGTCAGTCTGCCTAATTTTCTTTACTACCAAGACAATACTCCGTCCAATCGAACCATTTCCCTCGGACATACGGGATTTACGGAGATCAGGCCGAATTCAAAATACCGCATTTTTGGCAATCGGCAAGGCGGTTTGGCCTTCGTGACATCGATGAATATCAACTTACTCTCCAACGATCCTTATGCAGGCAGTGGCGGAGGACCCACATTTAATTTTCTTTTGGCAGCCGACGCTGCATTTGCGAGACAGTTTGCATTGGGATTAAACGTCGGCTATCGTCTGCGAAATCCCGGTAGCCAGGTACCCGGTTTTCCCGTTCAGCCCAGCGGCAATCAATATGTAGGATCGTTGGCGGCAAGCTATCTTTTTCCAAAAACCGTCATAAAGTTCATTGCCGAGGTTTACGGCAGTATGCCAACCCAATACAATAATGCCAACACAGATAACAGCCTGACAGCCTTGGAATGGATTACGGGTATCAAGGCCGATGTGACCCGCTCCCTGGCTTTGATTCTTGGCGGAGGTTCAAGACTCACCAGTGGGAACGCCTCTCCGGATTATCGGGTCTTTGCCGGTATAAATTGCGCTTTTGGCCCTCTGTGGGAAACAGGAGGGCAGAAAATTTTACGTGTTGCCCCACCCCCTGTTTCTTATTTGGAAAAAACTGTCGACCCCGAGAAAGATCCCGTGGATCCCTTTGCCGTAGATCCTAAGAGTGACAAACCTATCGAAGTTTTCATTCCGTCTGATGTTCTTTTTGTCTTTAACTCTGATAGTCGGGTTGAATCCCTGGATATCACCAAGGACGCCATCTATCAGTTCGCGACTAAGGTAAAAAAGCTAGCGAAGTTTACAAAAATTATCATTTCTGGCCATACTGACTCCATTGGCCGTGAAGACTATAATTTGGAGCTCAGCCGTCGTAGGGCAGAGAACGTTAAAAAATACCTGGTGACGAAACATCAGATGGATCCCAGAAAAATCGTAACTGTTGGATTTGGGGATTCTATGCCCATCGGCAACAATGGAAACTATCAAGGCCGTCGCCTCAATCGTCGAGTTGAATTTAAAATTTATTTAAAATGATATGTCGAACTTTTTGTCAATTTGTCCTCGAAAAATCCAAGTCTCTCGGAATTAAGGTGGGGATGGCATAAAGTTCGACGAAATCGAGTTTTGGTATGCGGTTTTATTTGATCTCTCCTTCCGGTCTCTAAACTAAGGGCAAATCATAATTTTCACCTACTTAGCTGCCAAGTTTCTATGCAACTGACTAAGTTATCCTCATTTTTTTTGATTTCCTTCAAGGAGGGCGCTCCTTCACTGGCCGTCCGATTGCAATGAACTTTATGTATAAAGGGGAGGGAATCTTCCGATAGGGAATCTGGAAGCCCATCCAAGGGGGACTATATGCAGTTCGTTGAAAAATATAAAACCACGGCTAGAGTTGTCTTTTTTTTAATGTTTGGATGCCTCATCCTCTGTTATCAAGATTGCGGCTCCTACGATATTAATTCATCTCCCCAACACGACCTGGGCACCTCAAATTCTGGCCTTGGAAATGGCGTCACCAGCTCCGGTAACGTCGTAATAAGTAATTTAACTTTAGACGGTTTATTTCTTGGATACTCTTCGGTCCAGGGTAACTCTTCAGCAGGGCAATCGCACTTTGTTACTGTCAGCCAAGGGACACCCATCACCGTCAGTATTTTGATGTTAAATAGCGGAATCAACAGCTGGCCCGGAGGAGGATTGATTCATTTAGTTTACGGGATCAATGGAACTTCACCGTCCCTCGCTCCCCAACCTCTTCCTCCAGGTCTCACCATGAGTCCCGGGAATAGTGCCATACCGGCGGGTGTTGGGCCCCATGGAGGGTTTACCTTCACCTATTCACTCACCTCCACCTTGCAAACAGGGTCCCCGTGTATTCATCTCCCGGTGACTTTTCAGATGCTCGATAAAAACTCGGGTAACCTCTTTGGACAGAGCTCTGAAACTCTGAACGTTACAGTATGTCCTCAACCGCCTTCACCGCCCCCTTCCTCGCCCGCAACAGTTCCGCCGTCGCCTCCTCCCTCGTCAAACGATGGGAAGGAACACGGAGAGTGACGAATGTTACAATTCCTTCAATAGCCGCCCGGTTTAATTGGGCCTGTTGCGGTGACATTTGAAAAGATTTGTCGAGGGGCAGAGTAACCGCCAGCAGCCGAACCCGATGCAAAAGTTGAAAAGCTACTTTGGCCAAGAACCAGGTCGGCTGCCTGTCCATTAGAGGTGGGAAGACTTTTCCAAACTAAAACTCTATTATTGATAGCGTCGCTGACAAAAAGACGCCCATCATAGTTAACCCCAAAAACCGTGCATATGTTATTTGCGGCCACCGAAGCGTTGGTGCACGCACCGTTGTTGGTGGTCATACTGGGCGCTCCAATCACCACGTCGGCCGGCTGTCGATTGACTGTCGGAAAGTTATTCCAAATGAGAAGTCTTTGGTTTGACCATTCGCCCACAAAAAGGTGTTGGCCGTCAGAAAAGACTTCGGTTGGATTACTCAAAGAACTCGCACTCACGCCGCCATTGTTACCCGCATGTTGGTTCATATCGGGCTGTCCAAGCTCAAGATCAGCGGCCTGATCCATCTGAGTGGGAAACGAGTTCCAAATTAAGACTCTGGCATTGCCTTCATCGGGTACGATAAAATGTTTCCCGTCAAAAAACACCCCCCAAAGAATATTTAAGCCTTGAGCCGAAGAGGAGCCCACAGCCGTGGAAAAGGAACTTTGTCCTAAGACTAGCGTGGCTGGTTGGTCGATGGCTGTGGGAAATGTCTGCCAAATTAAGATCCTGCTATTGTTCCGATCAGCGACAGCCATGCGACGGCCATCGCTCCAAACCCCAAGGGGACTTGACATACTTTTGGCAGAAATCCCTCCGGTATTTCCCGTGGTCGTCTGAAAATCTGGTTGTCCAAGGACTAGATCCGCAGGTTGGTCATTAGAAGTGGGAAAGGAGTTCCAGATCAATACTCTATTGTTATTATTGTCAGAAATAATGATGTGGGAACCGTCATAAAAAGCATCGGAGGGTCCATTGAAGCCTGCAGCTCCCACATTCGGAGCTGTTGACGTCATATCGGGCTGACCGAGAATGATCGGGGTCGCCGTTGTCGTGAGAGGATCACTGCGATAAACAAAAACACGGTTATTACCGGAGTCCGGAAGAACATAGGCGACAGGAATCAAACCATTGACGGAATAACCAATACATCCCATCTCAGGCATCAGGGCCAACAACAGTGACAAAAAGATTAACGCAATTCTTAAAAATTCCCCCATCAATATGAGACTAACATATTAATCGTGTCGATCAATTATTTTAACTTGGCACTCTCCCCTAAGAACTATCGATTCCGTTTGTGCCGAAGTTATTTCGCTAAAGTTCGGTAGGATTCCGTCCGATAAATAGGATTGGCCTACAAATCCCTCTCTGGTAATCCCCTATAATTTTTGATAGGGTCCCCCCAAACGGGGGGACGAAATGAAATATGCCTTAGTATCACTGATCATCCTGGGAATAAGTTCTCTTGCCTATGGAACCAACTCCCAAGAACTGTCTGAACTATTGAAAAAGACAAAGGCCACGAAAAATATCGTAAAACCCCCCCAAGGGAATTCTTAAATTTCAATACCTCGTTCCAGCCGGATCCTACTATCAACTCTTTGACTGGGATATGTACTTCATGGGAGTGGCTCTGAGCTATACCCCCCTCTGGAAACCCGTGATGGGCTCCATCAAAGACTTCTTGGAACTCGTGAATTTCAAATTCGAAGGAACTTTCAATGTTGAGGGGTATGTTCCCCGAGAGCTCAGCCCCGATCATTTGTGGTCACTCCCCCACCAAGCAAAACCCTTTTTTGCTCAAGGAGCCTTCTTGGTCTCGAAGGAGTCTGGATCTTATCAATGGCTAGAGACTTATTATCCAAAACTTAAATCCACAGTTCGTTATTGGGAACAATCTAGACGAGCCAATGACGGACTCTTTATTTGGTACGACGGCCTTGAAAGCGGCGTAGACAACAACCCGGCTATTTTATCCGATCAGGGGAACCTCAATACCGAAGGCGTTGACCTTCAAGTCTACCTTTATAGAGAATATCTTGCTTTGGCGCTCCTGGGTGAAAAACTTGGAGATAGAGACGCACAAGAATTTCGTGTAAGCGCCCAGAAACTTAAAGAGGCCATGATTCGTGAGATGTGGTCGGAGAAAGATGGCGTTTTTTATAACAAAAGTACTCGAACCAATTCACAAATTAAGATCAAAGCATGGACGAGTTTCACTCCTCTATGGGCCCAAATGCTCCCGCAAGATAAGGCTGAACGGATCATTAAGGAGCACCTCCTGTCCAAGGAAGAATACTGGGGGCCTCACGGCATTCGATCGATTCCTCTTCACGAAGCCAAGTATGATCCCAAAGGGGGGTACTGGCAGGGCCCTGTCTGGGTCGTCTCAAACTACCTCCTCATGCATGGGCTTCTGAACTATGGCTTTAAGTCTGAAGCCCAAGAGGTGGCCCAAAAAATCGTCGATTTGCTCGTCGCTGATTTGAAGAAATCGGGAGGAATGAATGAATGTTATAATCCTGAAACGGGTGAACCTACGGCCGACTCTCATTTTGTCAGCTGGAATCTCCTGGCCCAACACATGATCGAAGAGGCCACGTCAGGATTTGACCCCACGGCCCTCAAATGATCCTGAGGCGTTTCTCTTCATTCGATAACTTTTATGATTTTTTAATTTTCTCGGCGTACCATTTTTTCCAGAAATAGCGCCTGTAAACGGGAGGGAGGTTGGAGTCACCCAATTTTTTGCCTGTCAATCGTTCCAATCCCTTAATGGCCGGAGCAAAAAGTGACGAATCGGCATCATCGAGAACCTTCATGAACTTTTCTTCACTGCCCATGGGGGCAACCTCTGCCAACGCCTCCACAATATGTCGCCGTATCCAAAGGCTCTGATGTTTAATATAATTTTCTTTGGAGTAAAGTTGTCCCCAAAGTTTTTCTGAACATTTAGAATTTTTTACTTCTGCCAAAACATCGACGGCCGCAGTTCTAACCACCAACGCCGAATCATCAAGTTTGGCCATGGCGGCCCGATAAGCCAATCCTGGATCCAAAACCGGCAAAACCCTGAGGGCCGCATCTTTTAGAAACCATTCTTGACTCTGGAGGGCTGCATTGATTTCAGGAAGGGATTCTTTCTCACCCAATCGGACCAGCGCCATAAAGGCCTGCCAGCGAATTCCAAGGGCGCGTTCCGAATCAAAGGCAAGTTTTCGAAGATCCCCATAGACATGGGGACCAAGCCTTCTTAATTCCTTAAATTTGCCATCATTTTTCTCTGCCAGGATTTTCTCTATGGGAGATTTATTAAATTTTTGAGGAATACTTGCTAAAACTGACGATCCAACAAATCCCAACGTTATCAGCATCGCAGAAAATGAAATAAAGGACCCCCTCATGAATTGCTTCCCTTTACAAAATTTTCAAATTCTTCAATAAGTTTCTCTCCATCGGGAGTCGCTGACGGAGGAGTCGCCCCCTGACTTGGAGAGGCCTCCTTCCGTGCCGGGCCTGGATCCTGACCTCCAGAACCCATCGTCACCTTATCAGAAAGAAGGCTTCCTCCCCGGGTAAGGTCTTGGGCCACAAGGGCGTCAAATTCTTTCAGAAGTTTGTCGGAATCAATAGGTTCTTCAGACAGAGGAGCCGTAACCGCCGCCATCGGTGGGTTCGATGCCGTCGATTCCGATTTGCCCGTTGTCGTTGTCGGGGTCCCTTTTTCTGACATACCTACTGGGATTTCAGTGGCAACGGGGCCTTGTCCTGCGGCGGGAGCTGCAGCCGTTGTCATAACGGGGCCCTGGGTTTTCTCAAGGTGCGCGGCAGAGGCTCCTGAAAGAGCAGAAGAGCTATCCAAACCGCCAGCTCCCCTCTTCAATTTTTCCAAATCAGCCTTCAGTTTAATATTTTCTTCCTTGTAAAGACTTAGGTTGGCGATGTCGTCTTCAATAATCTCGTATTCGGCCAGTCTGGATTCAAGCGATCGAATTTTTGCCTGAAGATCGTCGGTGTTCACCGCAGAGGATCCCTCTGGAGCACCGGTCGACAGAGATTGAGCTTTAACCAACTCTGCCTTTGCTTGGTTGAGGGCTTGCTCTACCTCTGATATCTTCTTGTTTTTGACTTCCATTTCGAGGCGAAGGCGAGAGAGTTCCGCTTGATCAGGCACCACACCTCCCGGAGTCACACCAGAGGGACCAGGCCCCTTCTGCGGAACCAGCAATATATCATCGTCGTCATCTTTAATATGGCGAACTGCTTGAGCCGTCGTCACTTTGATATCTGTCGATTCAAGGACTCTTTTTAGAGCCTGCTCAATATCATCGAGGCCCGCACCCGATGTGGCCCCTTTCCCATCCTCCCCTTCTCCTCGAAGATGGGTAAAGAGCCAAACGACCACGATACCCAGAATTATCGCGAAAATGAGCTCGATGATGATCGTCTGGTGGTTAAACGCAAATGCAAGCACTTGATCAAGTTTTGACATTTTATGCCTCTACAAATTTTCTCTATGTCGCGATGCGTTCGTCTAGTAAATAATGAAAAAAACATGGTAATAATCACGACCGTGACTTCAAACAATGAGAGAAACAGAAACTTGACCGGTAGCAAGGCCAGGGAATTTTTAAAGAAGCCCGACGTTTTTGTTTTAGACGTCCGGACCGATTTTGAGTTTATGACAGGCTCCCTTGAGGGAGCCCGCCTCATTCCCGTAGACCAACTCCAAAATCAATTGGACAAACTCCCTCAAAAAAAAGACACACCAATCCTCGTGTACTGCGCCCATGGAGTGCGATCGATTTATGCAAAGACCATTCTTGAGAATTTTGGCTATACAGAGGTTTTTAATTTAACCGGGGGCCTTGCGGAGTTCTTAAGAAACGGAGATTGATTTCGATCATGAAAAACCATCTAGAAAAAGAAAAAAGTCCATATCTTCTTCAGCATAAAAATAATCCCGTGTGGTGGTATCCCTGGGGATCTGAGGCTTTTGAAGCCGCAAAAAAAGAAGATAAACCTATCTTCCTCTCCATTGGGTATTCAACATGCCATTGGTGCCATGTCATGGAGAAGGACTCTTTTGAAAAACAAGAAGTCGCCGAAATATTAAATAAAAGTTTTATTTCTATAAAAGTTGACCGAGAAGAACGCCCCGACGTGGATGCCCTCTACATGAACGCTGTTCAAGCCATGACCGGAAGTGGTGGTTGGCCCATGACGACCTTGCTCACCTCCGAAGGGAAGCCATTTTGGGGCGGAACCTTTGTTCCCCATACCCCATTTATTTCCCTCTTGACGAGGGCTGCGGAGCTTTGGGCCAACGATAGAAATGAACTTCTTGAGGGGGGCTCAAAATTAGCGGCCCATCTTCAGGAGCATGCCGATCTTCCCCGCCACGATTTCAAAGGCCCCTCGGAGACTTCCCTTTTAGGATTTTTTCACCAATTTAAAGACCGCTTTGATTCAAAAAACGGTGGATTTTCTGGATTTCCGAAATTTCCTCAGGCCCTTTCTCTTATGTGCCTTCTTCGTATTTATCGACGAACAGGAAACAAAGCCCCTTTGGAAATGGTGGAAAAATCCCTCCAAGAGATGAGGCGAGGAGGAATTTATGATCATATCGGAGGAGGCTTTCATCGGTATTCTGTCGACGCCCAATGGAGAATCCCCCATTTTGAAAAAATGCTGTATGACAATGCTCTCCTTGCCTCGGTGTATTTAGAGGCCTTCCAAGTAACTAAAAATGGAGAGTACTCGCGCACCGCAGGGGAAATTCTCAATTACATTTTGAGAGATATGACCCATTCCGATGGAGGGTTTTTCTCGGCCGAAGATGCTGATAGCGAAAACATCGAAGGAAAGTTTTACGCCTGGCCCCTCAAAGAACTGGAACAAATCTTAAGCGTCCAGGAACTGACGGCTCTCAAACCGATTTTCAATTTCAATCATGATGGGAACTTCCAGGTCCACACCACTGGCGATGAGGTCACCAGTAAAAAAAATGGTCCTCCTGCCCTTGTCGGAAATGTTTTTTATATTTCTTCTAACGATGACTTACCCAGCGCTGACAATGAGATCATTAAAGCAGGAATAGAGAAACTGTTTCAAACAAGGGCCGGGCGGGTGCGACCCCATTTAGATGATAAGATCATCACGAGTTGGAATGGTCTTATGATATCGGCCTTATCTCAAGGAGCGAGAACCTTGGGTGAAAAAAAATTTCTTGCCGCCGCGCAAAAAGCCGGGAATTTCATTCTCGCCCAGCTTAGCAACAAAGAGGGAGAGCTCTTTCGCACCTATCGAGAGGGAGAAAGCCGGAACCGGGCCACTGCGGAAGACTATTCTTTTTTGATCGAAGGCCTCCTGAATTTATATGAAACGGATTTCAATTCAAACTGGCTTGGGTCAGCCATTGCCTTGCAAAATCATCAGCTCAGACTTTTCTGGGACATAGGAAATGGTGCCTTTTTTGACAATGACGGCACCGACCCCCATTTATTCTCCAGGCTCAAAAGTTATGAGGACGGGGTGGTCCCATCGGCGAATTCCGTCGGGGCTCTGAATTTGCTAAAACTCTACGAATTAACCGCTGAGACTCCTTTTAAAGAAAAGGCCCTGGATATTCTCAAGACTGCGGCATTTTATATTGAAAATCATCCTCAAGCTGTCCCGAAACTTCTACAAAGTCTTGATCGTTTGACCGATCAGACCTATCAAGTCGCCATGACCGGAAATCTTGCCGAACCAGAAATCCAAAAGTTCCTAAAAGAATTGAGGACGGGTTTTTATCCCCAGGTGACTCTGGCCTACTCAGACGATTTGCCCAGTTCTTTACCGTTCTCGGTTCCCCTCTTAAAAGACAGGAGCTCGGTCCCTGGACAGGCCACTTTCTTCGTCTGTCAAAATCAGTCGTGTAAATTACCCGTGACGGAGGCCACAAAGGCCTTGGCGAGTGTACAAAAACTAAATCATTATGAAATTCTATAGCCAAATTCACAGGTGCCTGGCACCTCCGAAAAAAGTGCCTGGCACTTAAGGGAGGATGAGGTTGAGAGTTGCCGCAAAGAAATAGACTCCAAGGAATCTCCCCCATCGCCTTGGACAACTCCAACCTAGAGTCGATAAACCCTTCTATGGGTTCATCAGTGTTGACATAGAAATACTCTTCCGAGTACCCCCCGCGAAAAGACGCCGTCAGGGCCCCTGGGAGGGGGACTCCAACGTCGAGACAGTACAAATTTTCCAGTTCCAAAGTTTTTCCTAAGCTGGGAATGGTGATAACGATGTGCGCCGAAATAAACATTTCGATCCTCCAAGGGTCCCAGCCTTACGACTAGCGACTGAAACTTTGACCCCGGGATTATGTTTCTCGGTTAACAGATTTTTATGTTTTCAAAAAAATGAGGCGAAAATCGTCACTCCCTCTGTTATAAAAACTCTCTTTGAATTTGAAGTTATATTTTACAAATCATATCAAACACTTATCATGCTTTAAATTTCAGATAAGAAACTTGTCTTAGTAGCTTCTGGAATTTCTTGAGCGAAAACTCTTCATCTAAAGCTCCACAGCGGCAGGCGATGGGTACATAAATTGAAATATTAATCGCCGAATAGCCTATTTTTTTAGCGGGTTAATCCGTGAATTTTATTATTTGAGGAGATTTTGTGAAGGTTAAGAAATTAATGGTGACATTTCTATCGCTGAACTTGGTGGTCCTTCCCTTAGCCCAAGGGCAGCAAAATTGGACGATCAGCAATTCAGCCGTCGAAACTGAGTTGAAAGAGGCCATAGCCCAAATCAGCGGAGCTCAAAATAGATTGGGGGATGAAGTAAAAAAATTCGGTCTCACCATAGTCAATTCTCAGAACGAACAAACGACTTTAGACAATGTCTTCGCTACAAACCAGAACGGTTTTGCTTTGGTGACCCCCGCCGACCAACAAGGTCAGCGTTTCGCTATTCAAATTGATAAGGGTCCTCGTGCAAACTTGGATAAAATGCAGGTCAAGTTTAGAATTTTAAAGTATGATGAAAGACAAACTCTTACAAAGCTACCCAGAATATCAGGTACAGCCATCACGATTTTACCAGGAGAAGACGCGAAGGCCATAAGATTGAGTATTTACCGTGCAGGCCAATTCTTGAATCAATCGATTTCAAGTCGCTTTTCACGTGTTCAAAAAGGTGAACAAAATTTTCTGGCTCGGGCGTTCGACCTTTTACTGCCTAAAGCGGAAGCCCAAACTGTGGAATCTGCCATAACAAAATGTGCCGAGACAGCGGCGATTTTAGGGGCGATTGCAATGGTCGGCAGTGCTTTGGGATTGATACTCGACACCTCTGGAATGGACGGAATTCCTTCTTTCGACAGCACTCCTGGCAAAATTTTCATTGGAGGGGCTATAGTTCTGGCCGTCGCCGGACTAGCTAAGGTCATTAGCAATACTATTTACGACAATTAGTATTTTTAACAATAGGTAATTCGTTGTTGGAGTGCATCGCATTTGTGAAAAAAATATCCATGTTTTCTTTTATTGTAGGACTGGTTTTAAGTGTCTCTGGGACCGCCATTTCGGCTCCATTACCCTCTTCTTGTCCCAGCACCATAGTTAGAGTTTCTGCTTTAATTAATGAAATCCCTCACGACGAAAACCTCAGTGTCAAAGATCGTATTATTTCTCTAGGAAAAGTGAGGCCAGACGCCCAAGGCCTTTGGGCGAAATCCCAGTCCGCGGCCGATCAACTTACGCTGATGCTGAAAGTTTTAGATTTTCTGGGATACGATGATGACCTTATCCTCAGTGATCCCGAGAAAGCTGCCGCATACATCGCTAAAGCTAAATTAAAAGACGGAGAACTCACCCCCACCAGGGCTTTTCAAATACTCGTGAAAATCCATCAATTAAATTTTAAAGATCGAGATTTTTCCCAAAGATATTTATATGATTCTTTGTCAAACAAAGAAGAGAAAGATCGCTTGCGGGTGGAAACAGCGATTCTTAAAACCAAGGCAGCTCCAGATCTTATTAATGCTCTCCTCTTTTTAGGTATCGTCGACAAACCCCTTATGGGTCCCCCGAAGAGGTGGAACCGATTTTTTCTCAACTCGTGGGTTCAATATGGAATGACATTCGCCGTCAACGCCATGACCACGTATATGTCCCATCTTCCCCTACCAAGCTTTTTTCCTCGTAGTCGCCCCAGTGATCTCACCCACGTCCCCGAGAAGGTCATGGACATTATAGTTAAAAAAGGTTGGACCGACGGTTATCCCGAGGTTGAGCCTCTTCTTAAGGGCTGGGGGCGGGCCGATCAAATATGGGACGTGGGGCAAAAGGCCTTCATATCGTACATGGGTGTCATGATGCTTTATATGGCCGTCGACTACGCCCCATGGGTGAAGACAGCCTACACGTCGCTTCTTAAACATGACAAACAGAGCATGACCAAATTCGAGCAAAGGGGCTACGACTCAAACAAAGTCGTCATGGAGCAATACAATGGCTGGCTCGACAGTTGTGATTCTCCTCCCACCGAACAAGAAAGGGCCGCCGAACTTCAAAAGATTAGGCAAATGGAGAAAGAGGGCGTCTTTAAAATTTACATTAAATAAAAAATTGGATTTGTTTTTGCTTCTACTAGAGATTTTTGAGTCGCCTCGAACGCGAGGCCCCTTTATTTGGACGTGACCATGATCAAGAGTCTGAGAAGTAACGATTTTCGTCCCCTTGTACACTTCCTGGGCAATGGGACATTTTTAATCCTGGCCCCGATTTTCATAGCGATACTCCTCTGCCAATCATCTTATGCCTCATCCAAGGGCGGATTGAACACTTCACCGTCTCAAGCGGCCACGATCGCGTGGCAATATCTCAATAGCAATTGGAGGCGGTGTTTGGATGATTTCAAACTTGATACTAAAAGATTTGACGTCAGAAAATTTAAGAGACTTCTGACCCAGGAAATCCAATGGCATGATGGACGTGATGAATTTATTCGAAACAGCACCATTGATTCCTTGGTTCATAACGGCGACCCGTCATTGGTTGTCTCTCAACTCTACGGAAGAGACGCCGTCACATTTCGTGGCACGCTCCATGTTGTCGTTGGCCCCAATTTTTTTACCGACAATACCCAAACCGAACAAATCGCGATTACAATCCATGAAGCCCTCCACGTGTTGACGAAAATGGATGATGCTGATCTCGCCGGATGGTTAGTGAATTTTGGATTTAAACCCTCCAAACTTTTCCGGACGGCCGAAATTACAGACTGGATTGTGGGGGCCAAAAACCACATGGATATCAACAACGGGTGTCCCAAAGACTAATGTATAAACCTAGTTCTTTTTAAGTGATTTAGTTCGTCAGTATGTAGTAACTTTCTGATATGAAAGTCCTGCCATTCACCCTCTTTATGACTATTCTTGTCGTCGTTGGTTGCATTCGTTTCTCCGCCAATGGCACGATACCAAGTTATTGGGCTGTGGCCGATAGTGGTAATCATCGCGTGTTGATCTGGCAGTATGCTCCCAATGGATTATCGCCTCAGGCGTCCATTGTTCTTGGTCAACCCAGCCTTACTTCAAATTCACCTAATAATCCTTCTATTGGCTCCCAGACTCTCAATAGTCCGGAATATGTTTTTTTTGACGGCTCTCGATTCTTTGTGGTTGATAGTGGTAATAATAGAGTTCTTATCTGGAATGAATACCCGGCCATAGTTAGTCAATCTGCAGACCTTGTACTGGGCCAAGCTGATTTTGTCTCAAATTCAGTGAACGGGGGTCTGGGAGCCACACCTAACTCCCAGGTTTTAAACCAACCGACTTCCATTTATAGTAACGGTCATCAACTTTTTGTAGCCGATTCCGGAAATAACAGGGTTCTTATTTGGAACTCCATCCCTATTGAAAACTTTCAACCTGCTGATGCTGTCCTTGGCCAGTCAAGTATGAGCGGACATAGCGCGGGAGGCGGCGCTACAGGATTTAGCGGTATCTGGGGAATCGCATCTGACGGTACTCACCTCCTTACCTCAGAAACGGTTAATAACAGAATTTTAATTTGGAACAAGCTTCCTTCATCAACTCAGCAACCTGCAGACGTTGCTATGGGCTGGCAAAGCCTAACCGCGATTGGGTCCATAACGAATCCTAGTGCGTCTTCATTCAGCCAAGTACGAAACATGTGTATCGATGGAAATCATGTGTTGGCAGCCGATGCTAACAATCATAGGGTTCTCATTTGGAACTCCATACCGACCTCAAGTGGCAAATCGGCCGATGTGGTTCTTGGTCAACCTGATTTTATTTCACATTTATGTGAACAAGGAGCCGCGTTCCCCACGGCAGGCACTTTCTGCGGCCCAGGTTCAGTCGGTTGTACAGGCGGAAAAATATACGTTTCTGATATCCTAAATAACCGTGTTTTAGGCTGGAACAGCTACCCCACCGTCAATGGTCAACCCGCTGACGTCGTTATTGGTCAGTACGACTTCAATTCATTCACTAATCCAAGTGGTTTGAGCGTCGTTAGCTTCAGTGGTCCCTGGGGATTTTCTATGAACATAGGGGTTCAGGGTGTCCAAAGAGTCAATGGCTACTAAGATTAAGGGATTATCTTCGATAATAAAAATACCGTCTTCGGGCACAGATTTCTCAAACACGACAACCTTTGAAATTGCGCCTACTTTACGGCACTCTTTCCGGGGCATCCTAAAGCATCGCGAAGATGGGGATTGCCAAAAATGATCCGATTGATTCGAATTTGAAATTGCGGGTGATCTTCAAGATTGTGGTAGAAAAAGTCAGGCTGAATCAGGCTACGCCGCTTTTTTTCTCCAGGTAACTCGCAATGGGCCGCCCCGGCCATGACCGCAGCGGAGGTAGGGTCTGATACCTTGGCCAAAACTTCGGCCTCGATGAAATCAGCAAACGCTTCTTCTATTTCTCCCGGATTGCATGATTTGTAGCGGTGATCCATGGCCACAATCGGAAATGGAAAGCGAACCCCTACGTAAGGATTGTCATCAATCAGCGTGATGGCCCCTTCAAATGACTTAATGGCGTCGCGATCAATGACACGTTTTGCTACCCGGAGGTTCTCCTCAAAACATTTCTTGTCAGGGAGAGATACGATCTTACCCAACTCCTGGAGCTCGGAATCAAAAGGAAAATTATGATCGTAAGGCCGGGCAAATAGAATCATGGGGGCGTAAAAAGTCGTCGGACCAATGATATGTCCAATTTCGTGGGCTATGGTGGCAAGTACAACCTTTGGGGCCACTGAAGATAAAATATCGACACCTCTCAACGTGACATCTTCCGATGAAAAAGCGGCATGAGCATTCCAGCTATTCCAGAAGTAGTCGGATTCAGTTCCAAACTGCAACTTTGCTCCGGTTACCTTTTTCCGCATAGAATTAAGATAGTCCTTGTTCTCCGCAGTTATTTTTTTTGATTTGGTCAAAGAGTCTTCTTTCTCAGAGAGAATATTAAGAAGGATTCCCTTGATCTGGGTCATGAGCTTATCAGCGATAGCTCTGTTCGCACTCGAATGAATTTGGCTCTGAACTCGTTTTGAAATCGCTCTAAGACCTACGTTTTGGTCATTGATGGGAGATTGCCACCACAAGGCACTTTGGTCGTCTTCTAAATCAAAGAATATTTTTTCATAGGTGGCCTGACTCCGCCACACAATTCCCATTTCCTTATCCGGTCGACAGATTTCTGTGGCGGGCGCTATACAAAGGGCGCCTTTACCGTGATTATAGGGCTCTTGGAATTTTTGAGAATCAAGCCATTTGAGCTGTTCCGCAAAACAATTCGTCTTACTAATATCGATAACATCTTGATTGTCGGGTAGGTCAAGGCAGTGGCATTTCCCCTCTCCCCACCAACCGCCGCGAGAGGCGCAGGAGGCACCGAGGGGCGATGGATTACTGGAA
>Ga0207149_1079_pt1 | contig 16355 bp, 13 predicted proteins | sample Alteio_BWMinHeat_31_FD_153563 | JGI IMG/M metagenome (GOLD analysis project Ga0207149, IMG submission 153563) | Enriched cells from forest soil in Barre Woods Harvard Forest LTER site, Petersham, Massachusetts, United States -... | ecosystem: Environmental > Terrestrial > Soil > Temperate forest >... | reverse complement strand
AGCCATAAAAGAGAGCAAACTCTTTTATGGCTATAAACGTGATAGAAGTGTCACTTGTTTTGTAATCCCCATCTTATCAGATCAATAGAAAAAAATGCAATAGAAAATCATTGCGGAAGAGTTTTTTTTCTGTAAATTACAATTTTCTTAGCTTTTGAATTTACCGAAGATCAGGTTCGAAAATCATTAATTCTACTCGAAAAAAAGGGATTGATTTACCGCGAATTCCGCTCAATTTCCACTCAAGATCTCATACTCAATAACGTCATGTATATAGGCGTATATCCTGAAAAATTCTCTCAAATTTCAGGGAACATGTCAGCCAAAGCAAATGTTTCAAATGTCAAAACTCAGGGAAATAACTGCAATATTACGAAAAATACTGATGTGTCCATTCACAACGAGAATCAAAAACCTGTACTGACTAGACCTTTGCCGACAAAAAATAAAGATTGGTCGGCAAAATTCTCCGCTGAAGAAAAGGTTTTTCTTCAGTATCTGCTCGATTTAAAACCTGAGGTAGGTGATGGAATTGAAAAAGATCATGCAACCTGGTGGATAAAGCAATTTGGAATTGAGAAAATAAAAACGGCACTCCAGGTTTATTGGCAGCGAGTAGAAATGGCTAAAAAAGACGCGACGCCGCCGATGCCTAAACACATTGGAAAATATGTACGCAAGGCATTGAATGATGGGTTAAGACCTTTTCAATCTTCCTGCCCTCCCTGTATTGTTCAAAATTCAGACCAGGGTCGTCTGGATTTTCAACCAGGGTCGTCTGGATTACAGACGACTAATACATATACATCAATGACTTCTATGATTATAAATGAGGTCAATGATGTCGAATCGTTGACCTTTCAAGCACAAAGTGAAAAACAAAATATTCTTAACAAGAATGAAGATTCAAAAATTCCGAAAAAATTTCCTTCCGAGCTTGTTGTAGAGATGTGGGAGTCCAACTACTGAAAATAAGCTAGCGGAGACAATCCCAGGGATCTGTTCACACTCGAAGAACACGCTCATACGCATGTTTCAACCGGTGGGGGTAAAACCGGATCCGGTTAATCGGCGTCGATAAATCCGACTTTGAAAAAAATAGTAGTCAAGCGATAAGCGCTTGATAATTTTGGTACGTGGTTTTTTAGATTATACAAAAAGTGCCGGCACAAAATGTATGATTTACACAAAAAGTGCTGGAATAAAATGCACTTTTTTGGAAAACTATGTGTATGAAGAGGACTATTTATAAACAACTTCTTACATGGAAGCACTCACCTACTCGTAAACCTTTACTTCTTAAAGGTGCAAGGCAAGTGGGAAAAACTTATATGCTCGAAGAGTTTGGGAGAAACGAATTTCAAAACACGTTTTATCTTAATTTTGAAAAGGATAAAACACTTGTCAAAATATTTGCAAAAAATCTTGATCCCAAAAGGATTGTATCAGAAATTTCCATTCATTTTAAAAAGAAAATTGATGTGAATAAAGATTTATTGATTTTTGATGAGATACAAGCTTGCGCTGAAGCCTTAACTTCTTTAAAATATTTCTGTGAGGAAATGCCTTTCGCCTATGTCGCATGCGCAGGGTCTCTTTTAGGCATTCACTTAGGCCCTGTCTCCTATCCAGTTGGCAAAGTTGACAAGTTATATTTGCATCCTATGTCATTTGGAGAGTTTTTGCTTGCCTCAGATAATGAAGAAATGTTCTCTCTTTTAGAAGAGCTGACTTTGCAATCCACTTTTTCAGACTATGTACATGACTATTTATGGGAAAAACTGAAGTGCTATTTTGTAGTGGGTGGGCTTCCAGAAGTTGTAGCGCTGTATGTTAAGTATCTAGAAGATCCTTTAGTCGCATTTGAGAACGTTCGGCAAAAGCAAAATAATCTTGTTGAAGACTATCATGCAGATATTGCGAAACATTCCGGTAAAGTCAATGCTATGCACATCAGAAGGATATGGCAATCAGTACCAGAGCAACTAGCGTCATCTCAAGATGGGTCTGCAAAAAAATTTAAATTCAGAGACGCGGTACCTGGGATCGATCGTTATAGTAAGCTTGTTGATGCGATCGATTGGTTAGAAAATGCGGGACTTATTATTAAAATTCACATAGTTTCAGACAGCAAGATTCCTTTGATTTCTCATAAAAAAGAAAACAGTTTTAAGCTTGTCCTTTTTGATGTGGGCATTTTAGGAGCGATGTGTAATCTAGATCCAATAACACTCCTCTCTCATAATTATGGATCTTATAAGGGATATTTTGCAGAAAATTATGCAGCTCAAGCTTTTACTTACAAAGATCATCATGATTTATACTGTTGGGAAGGTAAAACTTCTGAAGTCGAATTTGTAAGGCAAATCCATGGAGACCTCATCCCATTTGAAATAAAATCGGGTTTTGTAACCCAGTCAAAAAGCTTAAAAGTCTATCAAGAAAAATATCATCCTCCTTATCGGGTCATTTTAAGCGCTAAAAAAATGACAATCGATACTATCCATCATGTTCACAACTATCCTCTCTATCTATCTTCTTTTTTACCACTTAAATAATATACTCCAATTTTAGCTGTCATTGTAATTGCTTTTTGTGTAAAACCTGATGTTTTATTACTAAAATACCGCAAGTGCGCAAGCATACCACGGAGAACAACATATGCTACTTTCAGAGTCCATTGGAATTCGACGTGAATCATTGCTCGATCAATTGATGCAACAATTAGTCGATCCTGTCAGATACGACTGGATGGATGACGCAGTCACCTTCACACGATGCGGTCACACCCTCAGCGAAAGAACTGCACAGGCATGCCTCGAAAGAAGGCTTCCCTGTCCAATTGGAGAACCCCATGAAGCCAGTCCATATATCACAAATCTGATCACACGCAAGCTCATTCAACTTTTCCGCAATGCAGACACATCCTCCCTTTCACTCAGAGGAAGACTAACCTCCTTCCCCCTTTACCTTGGCGATGCAGGCACAGCCATACCTTTTATCCCTGTAGGGATAAAAACAGAAGGATGTGCTCTCGGCACATTCTATTCCTATCAGGAAGGAAGGCAAACAAGTCAATGGATCGGAAAAGTCGGCGAAGCCACAGGATTGCTGCGCAATGATCCACGCTCCATACGCACAAGAGTGCGCTCCGACATGAATCTGGACACCATCAAAGAAAAAATCGCCTGTGACTGCTACGCTATTCTCGGAATGGGGTGTTACGACAGCCCCCGAACATGCCTCTCCCGCCAACCCATCATCGATCGATTTACAACCGATCATCTTCTTGCACAAGACCGGGTAGAACTCGGCATTCAGGAAAGTCTCCGCATCATGTCCCGCATGTTTGAAGGATACCACGATTTTGCCCAAGCCTACACCGAACTCCAGGGAGAACGGATATTATTGATTGAATACATTCGAAGAGAACATCGTCCACCAGAGCAGCTTTATACCCCAGAAGGAATAATCGTTCCCCTCACAGGCCTCATAGAGCTCATCGCCGCTGGACGCATCATCGGAGATACCGACCTCTTGGGAGGAACTGGAAAAAATGCCGGATTTGTCTGGATCAAAAATGACCGCGGAGTGACCACATCAGCTCGTACAGTCAAAATTGATCCTGGCTATGCCTTTCAAATATTGCTCACAGAAGGAGAAAGATCGAGTCGTAACGCCCTTTATAATACCCTCCACAGACTCGGACATCACGAACGCTGGTTAGACGACCCCCGCGATACACAAATCGCCAATAATGACCTTGAGGTCAATATCCTGTGGAAGGATCTTGCCCAAGCCCAACGCAACCGTTTGGTCACCGTTTTGGCAACCAGCCTGAAAATCCTTACAGCAGAAGATATCCGTTTTATATTTTTTCGTGACGGCGCCTTCCAACGAACAAGAGACGAACAAATCCCACCCACAATCGCAGAACTCTACGCCACAAAAATGGAAGAATGGTTGGTTCATCAGCAAAGAATTTATCGTGAAGAACTCGCCGGACATCAGGCCGCTATTGTGCAAGACCCTGTGCAATCCTTTCATGACCTCATGCTAGAAAAAGAGCGATTGTTACAAAGTATACAAGGAACGCTTCAAGCGTCGCAAAGAGAAATAGCAGCAGAACGACTTGCACGTGAACAAATGGCAATATCAGAACAGCGAGCCCGTGCGGAAGCTGAAATTCAATTGCAAGCCAAACGAGAATCTCAAATAGAAGCTGAAGCCTCTCGCGTTGAAAATGAACGGTTGCGTCAACAATTACTGGAAGCAGAAAATGCCCTATCTCAAGTTTTAGCAGTCTCAAGAGATATTCCAGGAAGCCCACAACCGGCCTCTTCAAAAGAGGCAGCAGCTCCTTCTCAAAAAGAAGGAAGAAATACTTCTCCAATTGTATCCAAAGGAGGGAAAGCCCCTATTATTCAAAAGGGACAATTTGAAGGATTAGAAACCTATGCATTTGGCAAAGCCAAATGGGAAACCTACTTTGGGGATATCGGCGAGGAACCCCCACTACCACCTGATATTCACGAGATTCTTGCCGGTCGCTGTCCATTTGATTCGAAGAAAACAGTCAGAGAAACGCATATGCTTGTGCTGGTTCCAGCAACAGTGGGCGGAGTGCCTCTCACTTTAAATTTACTGGGCGAGTTGTTGAAAAAACCAAAAGGAGGAGGCCGTGTCACTCAATATCACGATGATGTATGGCAGGCTATTTTTGATCAATATGGCGCAGTGCCATGTCAGGAATCGCATTGGGTTTTAATGAGTAGAGACGTTCTTCCGGGGACTAGAAGTAAATCCTTCAGGGATCAGTGCGCTATTCTTGCCGGTTTTGGAGATTTTCGCGTGCCAACGCTGTTGGAAGCTGCCGTGTGTATTTTTATGGAACATGTGGCGACAGGAAATCGATTATATGGCGATAATCCGTGGACTTATACTCGCTGTGTGGAGGAGTGTAAAGGTTATCAGACTGGTATTGGCGGTTTTGGTGCCGGCGGCCTCCATGTCAGCAGCGTCCGCTATGGCGATGAGTGCTCTGGTCTCGCTTTGCTGTGGAAGTTCAGACATTAGACTTTGGCACTTTGGACATTGGCAGACATTGGCACTTTAGCTTTTAGACATTGGCTTAGCGACCGTGTAAGGTAGCTTGATTATCCATAAAATAAATGGGTTTGACAGATGAAAAAGGCTTTGCCGCAAATGCTATCAAGGCAGTAAACGCCTATTTTAATCGACGAACGCTCTCAAAAGAATACTTTTGATTGATTCATTTACACTTCATGGAGGTTAGAATACGATCTTTTAATTCCTCTTCTGACCTGAGTTGTGTAAAGTTGATTTCACTTTCATTCATAGCAGAAATTAAAGCTCTGATGATCTCTGCACGGCTAACGGCTGCTTTCGTGTTTAGTCTGATGGTTGAAGCTAGCTGATCCAGCCAGTGAATCTGTTTATCTAGCAATACGACTGTGACCTTGCTCCATCCTTCTTTGTGTTCAATGGGTCGCCCCCTTCCCTCTTTTTCTTTCAAAACCACTTCTGTTTGCTTTTCTACAGGATGTTCCGATTGTTTCTTTGGCTTTGGAGAGAAAATATCATCCGCGTTTTTTCCTAGTTTTTTGTTCATGTTTGACCTTGCCTTTTGTGCGTTGAATAACTTCTTTTGCTAATGATTGATAAGCTTCGGCGCCCGAGCAATTCCAGTCGTGTTGAAATATGGTTTTCCCATGACTTGGGGCTTCCGCAAGCTTAATGTTTGTTTTAATCTCTGTTTTGAATACATCCTGATGGAATTGCTTTCGAATGAGGTCACAAATTTCGCCGGTAACTTTCGCTCTGCTATCTACGAGTGTTAATAAGATTCCTAACAACTCTCCTGTTGCTCCAATTCCTGCTTTTAATCGCTCGATAGAGTCCAATAAGTTTACAAGCCCTTCCAAAGCCAAATAATGAGGAATAACAGGTATCAAATAGTGGTCGCAGGCAATTAGTGCATTTACAGGAAGAAGGCCCATCGAAGGCGGACAATCAAAAATTATCGTATCGAATTTTGGAATTATGGATTTAATTCCATCCTTAATTCTTTCCGTCCTTCTGTCATGATTTGCAAGGCTAATATCAAAGTTTGCAAGCGCCATAGACCCTGTGACGATATGGAGGTTTTGAATCTTTGTGTCCCTTATTGTTTCTTCGATAGGGATATCATCAATTAATACATCCGCAATAGATGGAGAAATATCCTCTCTCTTGATTCCAAGAGAAAGAGACGCGGAACCCTGGCTGTCCAGATCTATAAGCAAAACCCGCTGTTTATTCATAGCGAGAGCATGGCCTAAATTAATGCAGCTGGTAGTCTTTGCGACACCACCCTTACTTTGAATACATGCGATAATCATGACTTATCCTATAGCTGAATGTTTAAATTAATTCCACCCTTAAATACATAAATCATTCCGTATATACCGAATTACGGAGTTAAATCTATAAGTCTTTATGTAATGATTTAAAGATATATTTCCACAAATTGAAATTCCAAACAAGCACAAGCAGACACCAATCTCACTCTCTGAATTTTTGAATTAATTCCATCTTTAAATACTTAAATCAATTCATATGTACGCACATATAGAATTATGTCATTCCACACTAATATGAAAAAAATTTTTTATCTTGGTGAATAGTGATCTTGCGCCATAAATTTTTTGAATTAATTCCATCATTAAATACATAAATCCTTGCATCCTTGTGTACTTATGGAATTAAATATTTTATTTCACCTGAATATTTTCTCCAGTCCTAGTGAAGTGGGTTTACAAGTTTCCCGAGGTCTAACTTAACTCCATCCTTAAATACATAAATCATTCCATACATGCGTACATGTAGAATTATGTCATTCCTCACTTATATCAAAGAATTTGTTGACTTATCGGATTGTTTCTTTATATATTCTAACTTTCGACAAGTGCAGTTATCGAAAGCTAAGAGTTTAACATGAGCCGCGAAATAATTATCCAACCACATTTCGTATTGATTGAGAACCTTAAGGAGTTAGCCGAGCTCACTAAACGGGTATCTTCAAACGCTAAATCTCCAAATACATTGAATGGATACGCATCCGATTGGGAGGATTTTGAGGGGTGGTGTAGGCAACTTGGAATGCAATGCCTTCCGGCAAGTCCTTCTACTGTGGCGGCATACCTTGCTGAAAGAGCAACCAAGCAATGGGTTGGCCCATCAGGGAGATTAAAGAAGCCGATATTGAAAGAGCCTCTTAAATTGCCGACTTTGCTGCATCGAGTTTGGGGGATTAAGTTCAAACACAAAGAGAATGGATTCTTCTTCGATTCATCATGCAAAGAGATAGAGGATGTCTTATCTAGTCTCAGACGATCAAACACAGCCAAAGAAGTAAGACAAGATCCTTTGCTTCTCAGTGATATTCGGGCAATGGTCGAACATTTGCCAAACACGATCACAGGTATTAGAGACAAGGCTTTGATTTTAGTGGGTTTTGTGAGTGCAATGCGTAGGTCTGAGATTGCCGATTTGAAGATGGAAGATATAAGATTTGTCGAAGAGGGGATTGAGATTCGCTTGAATTGGTCTAAAACAGGCAGTAGGGAGATCCAATTACCTTATGGGTCTAATCCTTTTACATGCCCAGTAAGGGCATTAAAAGCCTGGATTAAGATATCAAACGTTTTTGATGGGGCCGTCTTTCGTTCTATCAATAAGCACGGTCAAATTGGTGGGAGAGCAATGAGCGGAGCCTCTGTCGCCCTAATCGTTAAAAGAAACGCATATGTAAAGCTGAAGATATCTATGGCTTCTGAAAAAGGTGATCATTCTCTTACATATTCCGGACATAGCTTAAGAGCAGGATTTTGTACAACAGCAGCCTCTCAAGGAGTCCCTGAGCATTTAATCATGGCACAAGCAGGGCACAAGAAAAGCGACACAACCAAAAAGTATATCCGCATCGCCAACAAGTGGAAGGATAATGCAGCCATCAAACTTGGGCTATAGTAATTATACTACAACGGTAAATGAATGTTGTATGGAGTTTATCCAATCTGTGATGGTTAATCAAAAAAGCATACAAAATCATCTAAACAGAGAATTACCGTTCAGATATCTGTAGATGTTACTGAGCGTTCAAAGAATGCGGTTTATTGGACTCCAGGACTTACATTGGCATCGTTAGCAGAAGAACCTTTTCTAAAACCGTTGATGCATTAGAGAATGAAAGAGGAGCTCCATTTCCAAAGAGGAAAGAGTAGCTAAAAACAGGACGACAAATAAAGTAGTTATATTCTAAACTTTTTGAAAAAAGTAAATTTCAATTGACGTCTAATCACAAAATATATATGATTAGTCAGTTATTTAAATAAATTTATCAAATAATAGTGTAGGTTTCTCATGTCTATAAGTTTAAGTACGGATCTCATTTCATCTCCTGATTGCCCTGTTTGTTTTGAGGAGCTTTCTTCACGTAAGATTGTATACACACAATGCTGTTTTCAAAATATATGTGAAACCTGTGATCAAATATATGATCGTTGTGTCAGTTGTACAGCTGATTTAGGAGATGTGAGGATTCAGTTCGGCTCACATCCTATGTTCACGGAAAATTCATCAAAACTGAGACTATTACCAGCAAAAAACACCGTTGGTTCTGTGATACTAACTGTAAAAGAATTTTTTCCTCTAGTTGAAACTCAATTAACAAATCCATTAACGATGTATAAATTAAGCATTGGTGGAAGCTGGGGTCCAATCTATGATAGAGATAGCGAAATAACTAGCATAAGTCAATATTATCTAAGAGATATGCGGCCCCCTCACCATCCACTTTCTGATATAGAAGTTGATAGTTGGATTGTAACCCTATTAACTTCAGGAACCCATCTTACAAAAAATAAATTGACAAAAGAAGAATTTCATAGAAAATGCAGCATTTATGCGATGAGAATCCATCCTTCTGTGATTTCTCAAGAATATATCAATTCACGGCTTAAAAGTTTAGAAGAACGATGTTACTGTGAGCTAGATGGGAAGGAAAATACCTACCATTATATTACATGATCAAGAGTTAAGTAAGCAGAAAAACGAAATATAATCATTTCGTGGTTTTGAGTAGGTTCCTATTTAGGCATGTCAGGGCAATCGCGCCAATGGTTGCGTTATAGATCGACGCTGAGATGCCAAACAGCCTTAAACTGATTTTCGCGCATGGTTCATTTTTGGGGACATCGAGCATATTCATGAAGTCCGCCAGATTGTCAATTTTCTGCGTCATTGCACAACGATCTTCAATCCACCCCATTTGCACGAAAGCATGATAAGTAGCTAAGCAGAATCCTGCTAAAAAGATAAAACTCAATATTCGTTTAATATGGATATTCAAGTGTTCAAAAAATCCAATCGGCGAAATGAATAAGACGGCAACGTATTTTTCAACTTCGTTTCTCGTCCGTAATATTCTTTTTTGGGTGGCTATGACTTGGTTCTTTTTCACCCAAAGCTATAAAAAACTCCAATACACATTTAAGCACTAACAAAGGCAAGAGAATCAAAAGAATTGCGATTGAAAAAAGAAATCCTTTCATTCCAAATAGTGTCGTCAAAAGAATTGACATTCCAAAGTTTCCCAAGAAATACAAGGTATTGCAATATTTTCTCATATTCTATTCGTCTTTCTGTAAATTTTTTCTCTATATTCCGTTAATATTTTTTCAGCTGTTACCTGTCCCTGTGTTGCTTGTTCAGTGTCTTTAGCTAATCGCGTTGAGGCTCTTTTACTTCCATTCATCACACGTGAATTTGTTGTCACCATACTGATAGAAAAAACTGAAATAAGAATGCTCCAAAGAGATATTGGTAGTCCAAGCACTAAGAATATGGTTGCGCATGGGGCTGTATTTTGAAATATGAAACGCTTGAAGCTTTCTATATCAGGCGGAATTTGCACATAGCATGGATCAGCTATCCATCCTAGCTGAATTAATCCGTGATATGTTGCTATAGCTAAAGTGCCCGCAGTTGTTAAACGTAAAGATATTAAGACGAAATGCTTTCTCTCGAAAAAAGTTCCGAACAAAGCCAGAATCGAAGTCAAAAAAAAACCAATTCTTTGAAGATTACATAACCGACATCCTTGAACGTTGTAAGTCCATTCAAATACATAAGAATTCAATATTGCCAAGAACGAAATAATAGACAAAACCAAAAACCTTCGGTTGAGAGAAACTGAAGTTATAATGTTCGTGCTATTCATCCAATCACTTCAATTTTGTGTTCAACATCTTTCAAAATATTAGAGAGCGTTGTCTGTTCACAAGTACCATAAAATTCACCGCGGAATCGGTTCCATTTGAAAGAGAGATTTTTTAACTGTTCTTTTATTTCTAATGATGGTGGTTTGTTAAAAGATATTGCAACACGATTTCCATTTAATGGATGCTGTTGTTTCCTTGCAAGTTCAAGGCAAGATGACTTATATGAATCATCGGAAATTTTGATTGAGATATCAACGAATGCCCCATATAAAATTTCCAAATCAATTTCATCAAGTTTTGCCTTAACGGCCAACTTCCCAATTGAATTTATTTTTTTCTGAGAGATTTTTCTTTCTGTATCTCTTATTGATTTTTCCATTTTTTTCAATACGCGTTTTTTTTCATCAACGACATTTTTTTTATTTTCTTGTTCTTGCATATCTTCGACCATATGTTATGTTAATATATCTGCAATGTATTCAATCATAGAATTTCTGTCAATGACAAGAAGATTTTCAATAAAAATTTTTCGAAGAATAATAAGCACAAAACAAAAAATAACGAAAAGAAAAAGAGAAACCACGCAATATGTGTTGTACCAACACAACACGGAAAAATCGTGCTTGACAGCATGAGATTTTTTATGTTAAGTTTCAGAAAAAATGAGGGAGTATATGGCAATATGTTATGCTAAGCTTGTACATGTTAAAAGGTCTGAAGGAAAAAACATGGTTTTGAAGTCAGCATATGCAGGAAAATTAAGATTAGAGTTTGAAGGAAATAGTGTGGCCTCGCCATGCTATCATGATTGGTCAAAACATAGAAATAGCAAGAATATTATCAGTCATTCTATTTTATTGCCTGATCATGTTGATAAGCGTTTTAAAGATGCTTCAATATTATGGAACGAAGTTGAAAAATTTGAAAAAAGGAAGGATGCGCAAATCGGATATGATTTTTTGATTGCACTTCCTGATGACAAAGTTATTTCCAATGAGCAAAGAATTGAAATGGCTCAACGTTTTGCTCACAAGTATTTTGTATCAAAAGGATATGGAGTCCAGGTTGATGTTCATCCTCCAAGTCAGCGTAAAAGTTATCAAAAAAATATTGAAGATGATCAACAAATTAACGAGAAAAATTGGCATGCACATATTTTGATCACATCGAGACATTTTAGCGCAGACGGAACTAAATTTAATAAAAAGAAGTCAAATGACTTAAACCCAGAAGTAAGAGGCAGTAAACACTTTGCTTTTGACGGGATCGAATGGTTTAAATTATGGACTCAATTTCAGAATGAATATTTTCAAGAAAAAGGGCTTGACTTGCGTGTTGATCAACCGGGTTTAATTGCCCAAAAGCATCTTGGCCCGGTTAGGATGCGAGGTAAAAATGGATATGCTATTTTAGAGGTAAATGATAAACGGGAAGAGCTTAGCCAGTTAATTTCGCAAGATCCAATATACATTTTAAAAAAACTCACCGAAAACAAGAGTATATTTGTTGAAGCTGATTTGGAATTTTTCTTGCAAAAATTTGCGTCTGACTATCTCATCCCTGAAACTCGTGAAGCATTTTGGAAAACCGCTCCTTTTGTCCAACTTTTTGATAAAGATACATGTCAGGCAACAAATAAATTTACTTCTTTAGAAGTCATAGAGGAAGAACGGCATATTTTAAGGCTGTCCGAAAGAATTCATCAAAAATTGGCGTTAACGACGCAACAAACCACAGCTGCTAACGCACTAAATAAAGAGCAGTCCGAAGCATTTCATCAAATTGTTGGAGGCAGCAGATTCGCTTGCATTGAAGGTTTGGCTGGAACAGGCAAGAGTTATTTATTGGTAGCGCTGAAGCAACATTACGAAGAAAATGGATATCGAGTGCGAGCTTTCGGTCCTGACAATGCAACGGTTAGAGTGTTGCAAGAAAAAGGCTTTAAAGATGCGAGTAACATTCATAGATTTCTTTATAAAAACCATTTTTCTAAGAAAAATTATATTTCACAAGGTAAAGAAGTTTGGCTTATTGATGAATCAAGTAAGGTTGGTAATAGCAGTCTTTTAGAGTTGTTAAAGTCGGCCGAAAAATCAAATATTCAAGTTGTTTTTGCAGGAAATTCAGCCCAGCTTTCCTCTGTAGATCGCGGCGGTATGTTTGAAGTATTTTGTAAGCATTATGGGCATGTTTACTTAGGTGATATTCAACGACAGAAAAACCTGGTGGATCGCGATATATCAAAGCGTTTGGCTCATGGAGATGTTTCTAACGCTATAGATCTAATCGCGGGAACTGGAGGGTTCACTTGGTGTCTAGATAATAATGATGCTCTTTTGCAACTGATTGAAAAGTGGGCAGAAGACCGCCTCCACTTTCCTTATTCCTCAAGTATGATTATTGCTCATACTAATCAAGAAGTGCGAGAAGCAAATGATTTGGTACACACTGTTCGAAGGGCGAGAGGCGAGGTATCTGAGAAAGAATTTGATTGTCTAACTGTTAATGGGAATATACGGGTTGGTGAAGGAGACCTCATTGAGTTTCGGGAGAACTCTAAGAAGTTGAATGTTAGAAATGGTCAGCAGGGCATTTTGATTAAGGCAACAGAAAACAAATTTACTATAGCTTCAGAAGGGAAAGAGATATCATTTGACCCTAAAAAATATACATCCTTTCAGCTTGGTTATGCTACCACTTGTTTTCGTTCCCAGGGTGCGACAGTTGATTTTTGCTATACTAAATATCATCCTCGGATGCATCAAAAATTTCTCTATGTGGCTAAAAGTCGTCACGTTAGAAAATCTCACTGTTTTGTATCAAGAACACAAGCTTCTTGTGTTGCGGATATTAAAAGACAGGTGTTAGGTAAAAAGGATTCCGAAACCACAATTTCTTATACAACTCATGAAGAGATTGAAAATATGAAGAAATTGCGTAGTCGAGAAAATGGCTTGGAAAAGTTGTGTGAATCGGATAGTTTATTGCTCCGCTCAAAGGGCTATACAGGAAAAGTATGGGATTACCTTAAATCAAGTGTCGAGTCATTCGCAACTAAGGTGATGGATACTAGAGATAAGAAGAATTTCTATGAGGTTGCTGAGAAACAACCTGTTCCTGGCAAAGTATACACAGTTAACGAGGAGAAGGTTCGCATGGATTCTTTTAAAAGTGATGAAATAGTAGCTAACTCTCAAGCGGTGAAGAAGCCTAGTACTAGTGCTTTTCAAAAACTATCAGAAGAAAAAAAAGCTCTCTTCAAACAATATTTCGAGAAATCAGAAAACGCTTCACTTTTGCATTCTATTGTTAAAGCTGAGTCTTCGTCTACAATATCTAAAGAATCAACGGCAAGCTTTAATGAGTGGCAAAAGGTTTGTGTAGAGCGAAATATGGCTGCGTCTGAGTTGTTGCGCAAAGGATCGAGCTTTAAAGAAATTTTAGGGCAAAAGGGGGTCGACATTTTACAAGAGAGGGCCAAAAAATACCAACACAGCATTCAGCCTAAAGATTCGATTGAAGTGAAATTGACAGAAAATATGGAAGCTCTCTTATATAAACTTTTTCCTGAGGGACCTCAAAGGAGGGATTCTCGCGGCTTTCGTTTCGGTTCTAAAGGTTCTTTAGCCGTCACCTGTGCGGGTGAAAAGATGGGATTGTATTATAACCATGAGACGAAGGAAGGAGGAAATTTATTGGGGTTAATCGAAAGGAAAATGGGTTTAAATCGTTCGGATGCCCTCTCGTGGGCTAAAGGTTTTCTAGAAGAATCAAAATGCGCAACTATTCCTTCACATTTTTCTATTGCCAGTTTTAAGGCTACAAAAGACGAAAATTGGATAAGCATGATGCCTCCAAAAGGAGAGGACGTTCCTTCTTTGGCTTCGATATCACGATATCTTAATACACAATATCGTTTAGCTGCTGTTTATCCTTACAAAAATGAAAAAGGGGACCCTGTTTTTTATACCTTGCGATTGGAATCAATAGATAATGGAAAGAAGATCGTATTGCCATTGAGTTATGGAATGTTTCATGCAGATCAAAATCCATCTTGGAAGTTTAAAGGTCACAGTGATAAACGAGAAATTCTTTATAATACACACTTGGTTCACCAGTTCCCGCAAAAGCCAGTATTAGTTGTCGAAGGTGAAAAAACGGCTGATGCTGCTAATAAATTGTTAGGAAAAGACTATGTTGTCGTGTCTTGGGTTGGTGGTTCAGCGGCAGCGAAAGACGCAAATTGGAAGATGCTTCAAGGAAGAGAAGTTTTAATTTGGCCCGATAACGATGTTGCCGGATTTGAGGCGGCATCTGACATTAGCAAGGCCTTGCGAGAAGAGGGGATTAAATCATTAAAAGTAGTGAGCAGCGAAACGCTAAAAGATTTTCCCAAGAAATGGGATCTCGCTGATCAACTGCCGGAAGGCAAAACTCAGAAGTTTATCGAGGATAGTCTTCTGCGTGCGGAAAGTAAGGCTATTGGTATTGACCGCATTCATGCGCTCGCCAAGCAGAACGGAATGACTTTCCAACAGGTTAATGAAGTGGTTTGCAAAGTAGATAATTCTTTGCGTGAAGGATTGGAAAAAGCGCATGGTTCAAAGACGTGGGAGATTGATGCTGGCATATTATCTGAAACAAATAAATATTTATTAGAAGTGCGAAATCCGATTCATCGAGGTAGTGATGTACGAAGACAGAGTCAACAAATTGATCACCCGATTAAATCTCGTGATTTGTCTATTTCTATTGATTGAGAAGGGCTAGATAAAGAAACAAATAAAGCATTACTTCTTAAATATATTAAATCATGTGCAAAAATTGGATCTAAATTCAATGAGTTTCACCAAGTTTTACCAGCGCTTTCTCGCGATCAAATAAAGCAACTACTGAAAGAATTGAAAACTCAAGAGCTAGTACATCTTCAAGGAAAGACTAGCGCTAGCGCTTGGTTTCCCGGCCCAAACAAATAACTTAGATTTTGACCCAAGTTTAACCCAAGGTTGACCCAAGTTTTAGCCTGATTAATTTCGAAATCACATCTTAAGACATTTAGAAGGAAGAAAAGATTAACCAAAGTTTTGGATAAATCCTGACAACTCAAGTCTAATGAATTGAGTTATCGGACGCGTTATTCTGATCCCAGAGTGCTTCCGCTCTCTGCGGTGCATGGACGGTGCAATGACTCACCAACGGCACTGATCTCGCTGATCAGCTGCCAGAAGGCAAAACTGAGAAGTTTATTGAGGATGGTTTTTTGCGTGCGGAAAGCAAGGCTTTTGGTATTGATCGCATTTATGCGCTCGCCAAGCAGAACGGAATGACTTTCCAACAGGTTAATGAAGTGGTTTGCAAAGTAGATAATTCTTTGCTTGAAGGATTTGAAAAAGCGCATGGTTCAAAGACGTTGGAGATTGATGCTGGCATATTAGCTGAAGCGAATAAATATTTATTAGATATGCGAAACTCTATTCATCGAGGTAGTGATGTACGAAGACAGAGTCAACAAATTGATCACCCGATTAAATCTCGTGATTTGTCTATCTCTATTGATTGAGAAGGTATTGGCAGATTCATTAAGTCTAAGTAAAGATCAAAAAGCCTTGTCCAAGAACCTGAAAAATGAAATCGCCGCAAATGCCAATAAGATAATTTATCAGATATCTGGAGTGGCATTTGAGCTGGACAAAATACCTTGCTGGTTGGAGTAGGTAATAGATAGGGTCAGGCCAACGTGAAAAATATACGTTATCGTGCTAGAATGTGTGTATGCAAAGAATGTTTTTTCCGTAATTCATCCAGGAATGGAAGCAAATGTAGAAGCCGAAACTCCTGGTGTTTTGGAAGGATGGTACAGGAAATATTGTATATCAGGATTGTTGCAAATTGATAAAAGTTCAGAATCAGCCGTTTGGCGATTTTCAGAATCAGCCACCCTATCATGATCTCTTAGAATCGGCCATTTGGCGATTTCATTTGCTGTACAAACGCGTGATCACTCAGAATCAGCCACTCTCAGACCTTTGAGTCTTTAAACAACGAGTTAAATAGTGAAATTTATCGATTTTT
>Ga0207149_1076_pt1 | contig 16704 bp, 13 predicted proteins | sample Alteio_BWMinHeat_31_FD_153563 | JGI IMG/M metagenome (GOLD analysis project Ga0207149, IMG submission 153563) | Enriched cells from forest soil in Barre Woods Harvard Forest LTER site, Petersham, Massachusetts, United States -... | ecosystem: Environmental > Terrestrial > Soil > Temperate forest >... | reverse complement strand
GTGAATGGAACGGTAATAGATTCAATTTATCTTTCAGGTGAATATTTAATAAATGATCAGTTTAGTGGAAATTTATTCTACCAAAGATCTGCAGGAAACTTCTTTGGAAGCGCAACAACAGCCGCTTCTCCAGATCAAGTCAAACTTAATTTTATAGATCAAAGAGGTGAGCTTTCAATACTTAAGAAAGATCTGTTACCGAATACAAACAGTCGTGTTCATTGGGTTAGCCTTTTTGGGTATGTTTATAAGGATGTTTTATCTTTCAATAAATCAAGTTTAGATACGGTTGGCCTCGTTTATACTTCTGTACATTCTGCGATGATTGGATTTGGTAACAGGTCATACCTAGGAAAAAATATCTCCTTTGAGGGTATCGTGCGATATTCTTATCCCTTTTTGATTTCTGGCATTCAACTGCAACAAAACAACGATTTAAGAATTTCTATTCTTTTTTCAAGGCCAATAGGAAAACGGCTGGTGTTGGGATTAGGTTACGAAATCGGTTATTGGAACTATAATTTTACGGATTCGTCAAATTCTCTTAATGGAAATATAAGCAATACAGATCAGTCATTTAAATTAGGTGTCGGCCTGACTTTTTAAGAACTGAATCAAGAAAAAAGGAACTATCAGAATTAGAAGCGTCACTGATATTGAAAAAAGACCTACATTCTTGTGATCTTTGACAAAACCACACCCCACTCCCGTGCTGAAATTATTAATCGCGCCGTTGCCACCAGAGGGGATAGAAACTTGAACAGGGCCAGTGTATGGGACGCCACTCGTATTAAGGGCAATGCTACTGATAGTGGGAGACGTACCTGGTGTCCCAGCATTACGCCGCAACGTGGCTCTGAATTTGATAAAGCGCAATCCATCGAGTAAAGTAATGTTTGCTAGGGACACAAAAGTACTAAATGAAGTATTATCTAGGGATCCCGCAAATTCATAAACAATTGTTCCGCCGTTTACTGCGTCAGTAATTGTTGGGGCTAAATACGTCGGACTTGATTCTGTGATATCATATCCAATGGACTGAATAACTGTAGAATTCTGGGTGAAGCTAACAGTAGAAATAAAATTGGTGCCATCAGGTATCTGAGCATTTGGAGTTACAGTACCTCCGACGGCTCCCGTTCGATCTTCAAGACGAATGCGCCCTTCACCTCCAGCGCCTCCCGCACCGCCACTGGCACCGCTAGCACCTGCGGCCCCCCCTGTGGCAGAAATCGTGCCCGTATTGGAAATGTTGCCTATGGTCTGAAGGAAAACGGCTCCGCCGCTACCACCACCGCCGCCACCTGTTCTCGTGTTGCCCGCAGATCCACCAATGCCACCATTGGCTGTGATAGTACCATTTACAGTAATATTTGCTCCGGCAGAGATCTGAATAGCTCCACCGCTTCCACCACCCCCTCCACCACATGCTGCAGGTGCAGTATGACCACCGCCTGCTCCGCCACCACTTCCACCTTGAAAGGTTGTGTTAAAATTATTCTGATTACCATATGCTGTACCAGCGTTCCCCCCGGCTACGGTCACTGAAACGCCATTCGCACCTAATGAACTCGATCCATAACTCGCTCCGCCACCACCACTGGAAAAATTCAACCCTCCTGTTGTACTCAGTCCTCCTCCTCCAGCACCTCCTGTCCCACCATCAGATCCTCCATTTCCGTCGGCACCAGATGGTGATGATCCGCCACTGAAGCCTCCCCCCCCAGGAGTGCCGCCCACGGCAGGACATGCGCCTGCAACTCCTCCGGTTGCTCCAACTGAACCGTCTGCGCTTAGTATCCCCGTGATTGTGACAGCGCCTAAAACGTGAAAGACAAGAGGGTTTGATCCGGCAACTGTGGTTGTGCCGACATTGACAGTCAACGTTGTACAATTAAAAACGGATTGAACACTGGTATTGATGCTGCCAGCAGTAAAAGTACAAGTTCCATCGGCACCATTACCGATATTCATCGTATCGTCTTCACTATAGCCTCCGCCATTGGTATCAACCGCAAAGCCAGTACGGGCTTGCAATAGCGTAAAGTTCCAATCCCCCGTGGAATTAGCGGCATCTTTTTGGCTGATTGTCGTGAAGTTTTCAGTAACAGTGGTGCCCCAAGCCTGATTGACTGAAATAAGATTCCAAAGCAAGCACACGATTGACAGTAGCGCCAACTTGGTAGGACCAATCACAAAAGCCTCCTAAACAAACGTACAGCAAGTATAAGGGTTATCTAATAGACTATACCTTAATCTTCGACGAATAGTAATAAGGTGGTCGGTATAGCAAACGGTTAAGTCCACAAAGTTTAAGTCCGATTAGATTTAACCGATAAGTCTATGTTGGGGCTTGTCATTCAGGTGCTCGACTCAGGTATAGTTATCGCTTACAGAGACAAGGATATGAATTGAAACTTCCAAAAGATTTTACTCTTTTAATTGTCGATGATGAAGACGATTTACGTGAAATTGTCGGTTTTCATTTTCAAAAAGCGGGATTCAATGTCTTGACGGCCTCAGGTGGAAATGAAGCCTTTGATCTAGTTCAGAATAACAAGATTGATCTGGTCTTATCTGATATTCAAATGCCGAATGGAAGTGGCATTGAAATGCTCGAAAAAATAAAAGCAAAATTCCCTGGTGTGCCTGTTGTCATGTTTGTCACTGGCTACAGCAGCGCATCTGAAAAGAAGATTTATGAGAAGGGTGCTGTTGCAATATTTTCAAAACCCTTCAACAAAGATGCTGTTCTTCAAGCTGTTATGAAAGCAGTCGGAATTGCCGCCTAGAGCCCCCAAAAAGTTTCAAAATTGATAATAAATAACAAGCACGAACGATCATTCAATTTCTTTCCTGGTCTTTAATGTGCGGTCTATTTCTGTAACCATTGCTTGGTCGATAGGAATTTCATCCACCAACTTGGTCAAGTCATAGCAAATCAAGAAATTCCATGTAACCATTAGCTCTGTTGCGCCTTGCCTGGGGGGATCACGACTAACCAGTCAACTCCACCCTCAAATCAATTTTCGCCTTTGCTAACTGATCTTGGAGACACGCCTCCACCGCCACAGTCGTCGACAAGCCACTTTTTTGGGCGATCTTCTTTGCCAAGGTCGGACTCACGAGCTGACGACCTTTTTCGATATCGCAAAGGGTTCCCCTCTTGATACCAAGCTTCTTGGACATTTCGACCTGATTCAGACCCATTGAAGTCCGAGCGACCCTCAAAAACATGCCGAAGGTCAAATCCCCAACTTCCTTTTTGAGCAAACCGTCCAATCTCTTAGTAGTCATGTTTATTGACCTCCAGTACCGTCACCAAAATTACAGAGCCGCCGTCGCTTTCTTTGTAAATCAGCCTCTAGGCTCGATTGAGCCTCACTGACCCCTGCCCTATCCGATCACCTTTTAAAGGTTCATCGTGATAGCCTGGCAACCTTCTAACGGCTCTGGTGGTCTTCTTGGACCGATTCAACCCAAACTAGAACGGCTTCCTTAATAAACTTTGAAGTCCGTCTGAGTTGTTTTTCAGCAAAGTTCGTAATTTCTACTACTCACCGCTTCTCCAATTACCCTCCATTGTAAGGTAAATTGCCTTACAAGTCAATATTCTATATGCAAACTCGCAATAACCGCCAAAAGGCGATTTTTGTGTCCACTGGTGTCCGAGCCAACCTGAAAAAGCCCAAAAAACCATGAAACACCCCGCAACAAAAAGTCACCAAATCCGCTCTGGATAATGGTTTCGAGGATAGTTCAGGTCTGTTAAATAGCTACGAAAAATGCCTATTTCATTCTTTTTCACGGTGAATACCGGGGTTCGACAAAAAATCGCACGATGCGATTTTTTGGGCTCGCAAGCGAAGCGCAGCGACGCCCGAAGGGCTGCGAAGCCGGAGGCGAAGCAGCAATCCCCGTGGGAACGCCAATTTTTTTGTTCGAACCAAGAAAGTCTTGGATTATCATTCTGTTAAAGGATATTTTAACAGTGAAATGAAAATGGCGTCCAAAGTTGAAATCCAAAACCATCTAGCTAGCGATTCAGAAAAGTTGCTTGAATCGGCCATCGAATCAAAGCTCCAGATGACTTATGAAAATAGAATTGAAGCTCACGAGAACGCCAGACAACTCTTAGTCGACCTGCAGCAGGCAGGAGAAGTACTCCGTGCAAAATCTCAAAGCCCTACTTAAAAATCTTCTCGAGCATGATATCGACTTTGTTCTAATAGGCGGATTCGCGGCCGTTGTTCACGGATCTACACTAGTTACACAAGATCTCGATATTTGTGCAGCTATAACTGACGAGCAAGTCGCCAAACTTCGCGAAGCCCTTAAAGATATACATCCGCGTCATCGGATGAACCCCAACGTTAAACAGTCTTTCTTAGAATCTCCAAAAGATATTAAGGGAACCCATAATATCTACCTGGAAACTGATCTGGGTATTCTTGATATTTTATCAGAGACCCAACCCGCCGGAAGTTTCAAAGACATTAAAAATCGCTCGATAGAAATTTCTCTTTATGGGCATAAATGCAAAGTCATTTCTGTGGATGACCTGATTAAAGTTAAAGAATCCATGAAGCGTCCTAAGGATTTGCAGGCTGCGCAGGAACTGCGATTGATTCAATTGAAATCAAAGACATGACAACACAAATATAAAGATTCCTTCCTGATGGCGTTAGAAGAAATTGACGGAAAAGGCAAGGTCCATTGGTAGCCTTCTTTTGACCTGTGATGAGAACAATATACCTTCTGAGAAAACGATCGTCAAAAATCGTGGGCAACATACCGGAACATTTTCAGCCGGGCCCAACAGACCCGCAAGAAACATTTTTGGATTGACCTTAACGACCCTCCACAGCATAAATAAGAATCTCGATTCTAAGACGCGGCACTAGGGAACGCCAATCTTGCCTCTATTTAAAAAATCCAATCAGCGAAGCTGGTTGGATTTTTTATTATGGGAGATTTTGGAATTCTCGCCAGGTTTTGAATCAACCTCGGGTTCGACCGCGCATTGCGAAGCGCAAAGCTTCGCGAAACGTTGGATAGAGAGTCGCAGAATGCGACTCGTACTAGCGCAGGAGTCGTGGCAGGAAAGCCGAGCCTTCATCCCCGTGGGAATACCAACTCACCTCAGGTCCTAGGCGGGATCATCCGTTGCTGGTTCTTAGTCCGAAAACCTTCGACTGGGAAGTTACAAATAGGTTGCTACTACATATACCCCAAATTTAGTCGGAAGGTCTCCTTTCAGGCCCGCGATCAGAGATTCCATTTCAGAAGACCTCCGAAAACATGTCGCCAGCTTGATTGAAGATGCCAGAACGAGGATGGAACAATTCATTGAAAACGGAAGATCGTACAACCAACTCACCGATTCCGAAAAAGCGGCTATTGATAAAATTAAAAATATTAAGATCGTTGCTGACAATATGTTGGGATCCGCTCTCCCGGGAGACTGCGTCAACTGGATGAATGTGCTCGCCCATTCCTGTGGCCCAATCCGAAAAATCAGACTTGAATATTGTTGAGTTCCCAACAACGGTAATCGCAGTCATTAAAACTCCAGCGGCAATTCCAACCGTGACCAATTTATTTTTGAAGTCAACGCCATCGGTTCTCCCCTTATAATTTATTTTTTTGATTCAACGATCGACTTCAATTTCGCCAGACCCTTTTCAAAGTACCCACCGACTATCTTATCCAAGTTGACGAAGCATGAAATCAGGCGAGGTACCGTAGCACTCTCAACAATCGTCCAAGTGACTTGTGTGGTCGAGCCCTTAGTTTCGAGGCGATATTCACCGAAATTTGTAACTTCAAAAGGTCTTTTAAAATCAAGACGCACGGAAACTCGTTGATTGGGCTCAACTTCGACTATTGTGGCTTGCCCTTCTCCAGTATTGGAATTGCCTTCCCATGCCGAGGCAGCGCCTAGCCCCTCTTCCGGCCCCGAGTACGTCATTTTCAAAGTTGGATCGCCTTCAGTGAAGGGATTCCACTCTTGCATGCGCTTAGGGTTATTTACATATGGAAAGATTACTTGTGCGGGGGCTTCAATTAATATGGATCTTGAGATTGGTAAATTTTTAGGTGCGGCGACAAAGACATAAATAACTAAGACGGCCACCAGAACGATAAATCCAATTAAAATCTTTATAACCATGCACATCTCCCTTTGATTGTCTAAATTGAGATTAACATACTAAATAGTATGTTGTCACGAAAATTAAAACCATGTATACTTTTGATATGAATTCCAGAAAACCGAGAATCAAAACCCGCAATTTACAGCAGTCCAGAAGTGAGATTCTGAATGCGGCCTTTGGCGAAGTTTTTTTAAAGGGATTTCAGGGTGTTAGTATTGATGATATCATCAAAAAGACCACTCTTACTAAAGGTGCTTTTTATCATCAATTCCCAACCAAACTTGATTTGGGCTATACCCTGGTCGATGAAATCATAAAACCCCTGATTATCGACCGATGGATTCGTCCACTAGATAAATATGAAAATCCGCTCGAGGGGATATTGGCACGGATGAAGACCCTGATTGGCGAATGCGATCCGGCGCATTTGAAACTGGGGTGCCCCCTCAATAACTTAGTCCAAGAGATGTCACCAATAGATAAGGGCTTTCACGAGCGCTTACAAAGCGCACTCAACCTTTGGGTTGATGAATTGGATAGACATCTCAAGCGAGCTAAAAAATCTGGTTATTTAAAGGCTGACGTAAATACCAAACAAGTCGCACTCTTCGTTGTCATGGCTCATGAAGGCTTTTATGGGATGCTCAAAGGCCTTTATGATCCGAATACATTTTCCGCACTCTATGATTCTATGAAGCGATATTTTAAAAACATTGAGAATTAAACCAATCCTCTATGATCCAACCTCTCGTGCTGTTTTTACTGCCGAACATTTGAACCCCCTTCTTGTTTTTTTTATTTATCATCTGGCCGGAATGACTTAAACGAAATGAGCTGCGCCCCTGAGGTCAATCAAGTCGATTCGTCAGTTGACCCGTTAGGCGGTTAAAACGAAAAGCGTAGCTCAACCAGGCAATGGGGAAGACCAAATTCTCCGAAGTGGAACCTCTTTGGAAGGAGAAAACTATAAAAACAGCGTTCATTTATGCGGCTTTCTCCGTACTCTTTGCTCGCTCAAAAATAAGGGTAAAATCCGCTCCGGCTCCCAGACCTTCACTTGCAACAGCTATCTTTCCACCCATCTCAGTCATTGAGTTTGCGCAAAAATGAAGACCAAAACCATGCCCAGTCTTTTTAGTTGTAAAACCATGAGTGAAAATCTTTGAAAGATTTTCTTCATCTATGCCATCGCCCGTATCAGAAATTTTCAGAAATATTTCTCCGCTTTTAAATTCACCAATTTCAATAGTAAGTGTCTTGTCCTTTGGGCTAACTGAAATCATAGCTTCTTTTGCATTTTTAATTAAATTGAGAATGACGTGAACGAGCTTGGCTCTTTGAGCAAGGACAGGAGGGCATTCGGAAAACTTTTTGACGATTTTGACCTCATGCCGTGCGAGACTCGTTGACTGCATTACCAAAGCGCTTTCAACAGTCTCCGTCAAAGAAACCATTTCTTTGAATTCACCGTTGCCTTTGGCGTATGTTTGCTGAGTGTTGATGATATCTTTGATGAGATCGAGTTTTTTCATCAATTCACTAGCTTCATGTTTTTGTTCGGCCATCTCACTCTTCATGGCTTCGCCCAGCTCAACATAAAAGTTAATTAGTTTTTCCCCTTTTGGATCAGTCGAAAAAAATTCCGACAGCCTGTTACGGTTTTGCAGAAGGAGATCGTTAGCTTTGTAAAGGTTCACAATAGTGGATTTGTCAATTTTCTGTAAAATTGTCTCGAGTCCCACGTTAGCGCTGTTGAGAACATTCCCTACGTTGTGGAGAACTCCCGTGGCGATTTCGGACATACCCGCAGTGTGGGCGCTCTCGATCGCCGCATTTTGAATTTGAAGTTGTTGCTTGCGAATGGTTTCTTCAGCTTCCCGCTGGGCCGTAATATCTTCAATAATACCAACTCCCGCGATTCGTTTGTCATTTTCAGCGAGTTTAGCAGCCGTCAATCTTGCCCAAACGATGGAGCCGTCTTTTCTTATATATCTTTTAAGAATGGTATAAGAATCCCCTTTTTGAGCAGAATTGTATTTTGTTAAACCAGGATCAATATCGTCGGGGTGCGTGACAGTATCTATATTCATGTTACGGAACTCGTCTAAAGTATATCCGAGCATTCTTTGAACAGCCCTGTTGGCTAGGACGCATTTACGTTGACTATCTATTGCCAAAATTCCGACAGCCGCATTGTCGAATACCGCTTGAAACTGAATAGAGAGCGCCTTAGTTTCCTCCTGCACCTTCTGAAGAACTAAATTTCGTTCTCTCATTTCTTTGTTCGCGGTAAATAACTCTTCCGAACTTACTTCCATGGAATGTTCTAATAATTCTCGATCTGCATCATTAGACTGATAGGTCTCATTCACGTCCACAATGAAACGCTCCAAAGCAGAAACGACCGGCTTCGGTAGTCCAGAAATGACCGGTAAAAGATTTTTTAACTGCCTTTCAAGCAGTTTATGACGCCTTTCGTCCATTTATCTCTTCCGACAAAGTTGTGATCGTCATGGTCTGATTGTGAAGCTCACATTTGGCATTAGGGGTAAAGGGAGAAATTTCTCCATAGGAATAAAACCCTGTTAGCATAGTTTTATCGCCGAAGACTTTTCTCACGCCTTCTATTTCTTCTTCAATGCGCTGCTTTAAAACGAGTTTTCGCCCGACGCAACTGATGAGAAGTGCAAGCTCTGGCGTTTTGGACATGGACTTCTCTGCGGCCCCTTTTGCTCCATCTATAAGGCGGTCAAAATTCGCTTTCATAAGCCTCGCATAAGCACCTTCAATGATGTCCCCGGCAAAAGTCATACTTTGCTCTTTCTCGTCGACCGCTAGGATCGTTCTTACGATCGGCGTAGGATTTTCTGAAGTCCTCATACAAAGAGGAAATAATAACGCGCTCCCAGGAAGATTTTCGGCGTGTTTTCCTAAATAGGACTTATACAACTGAAGGGCTGATTTGCCGTCAAGCTCATACAGAATATTTCCCCTCGCTTTGGTGATAAGACGTTCAGGACCAAAGGGATCCCAACCACCTAGAGAAGCTGATCCAATTTTTATATTTTTTCCGTAGAGGCCAACTACGGCAACCATATCATTTGAGGGCCCTTCGTCCGATATGACAACAGTCTCATGAAATCTATCTTGATCTCCGGCCAACCCCCCGGTAATTGAGACATGTTCAGGCAAGACTGAAGCAAGACCCTTGACGATTTCACTCCCATTGACATTAAGACCAACCGAGAAAACTAATACGTGGCTGAGATCATTTTGATCTAAGTTTTTAGCTAGCTTTGTTCCGGCCTCAAAGCTGTCATTGACAGACTTCAGATGCACTTCGGCATGTTTCATTTTCGTATTTTCGAATTGAATTGCAACAGTTGAAAGTGTGTTGTCGCTGACAGACGTCCCATGTATTTCACCCGAAGTGGAGCATCCAAATTGATGGGCCTTCGGATACATATTTTTTAGTTCTTTAAGCAAACTCCCTTCTTTGAGCAGAGAAGTTTCACCGAAAATAAAAACTATTTCCGCCTTGTCTGCCAACATTGAATGCTGTGAAGGTAACCATCTCTCATTTTTATTCCATTTTTTCTGCTCAAGTTTCATATGTTCCCCTTTGTTTGATTTTATATCGCTAGCGTTCCCGCATGAGCCACAATTTTTAGCAACGTTTGTCTTTTTCAACTAAGATCTCGGAAAAAAACTCTAAGACAGCCACGGGACACTTAGGGTGACTGAATAGGACCAAAGTTGGACCTATTGAATTTCTGACGAGCGATGCGCCACGAGACCATTCATTTTGTGTTTTTCCAACCTCGCCGGATTTGTTTGAGTAGAAAGGGGCATCCCTTTTATCGAAAAAATTGATGATCTTGTTCACAAAGTTGTTTCGGCAAAATGTTCAGCAAAGTAAACAACTGTGAAGAAATCTTAAGACAAAAAAAATAGGCACCCAATGTCCTTGCAAGTCTCTTTCGTAACGACCGTTCTCCCAGACTTTTGTAAACAACATCTGGTTATCTCTAAATTTGGGTTGAAACGCACCAGAAGGACTAGAACCGGAGTTTGATGCGTCCCTATTTTTCACCCACTGTTCTATAAATTCATAGGTATAGTGCGACCATTGGCTAATAGTATTGATGCATCGAATTAAAGGAAGTGGCTTCATCCCCGTAGGAAGGTGAGGTCAATCTGCGTCTTCCAGCAAAATCTCAGGGTGCCTTTCTACAATCCGCAAACAACTTCAACGTCGCTCCCGACGGAGCATCTCTGCCACTTTCCCATTTTCTCCACGGTGACTTGCTCCACGTTCATCATCCGGGCAAAAGCCCCTTGGCTTAATGAACAGTTTTTTCACGAATAAGTTTAATCTTGCCCCTTGAAAGCGGTTTAGGCGAACGAATCCGCTCTTCCAATTCTTTGAGCGTATTCTTGTCGTTCCCCTTGGCGGTGGGGGACTTGCGAGTGGTGTCGCCATAGCTGTAAAGCCATCAAGCCAAAAATAAAATCTATACTGTTCAAGCCGAAAATAGCCCTCTCATGACCAAGTGGCTCGAAAATAAGGGCCGGTTCAGTTTGATCTTCAACCTACCATTGCTGAGGGTTTAGCCGTAAATATGGAGTTAGATACCATGACCTTTCCCATTCTCCGAAACTACGTTGACCAATCTATTTTGGTAACGGAACAAGAGATAGAGCGGGCCATGATACGGTCTCTCGAACATCAGCAAATGTATCTAGAAGGGGCCGGGGCCTCAACTATTGCTGCCATTAAGAAACTCGACTTTCCTCCAAAAACTCAAATAGTGGGAATTATAACTGCGCAAAATATTGCCTTTAAGAAATTTTTAGACGTGATCAATCGCAAGGACGCACTACTCAATACAGACTGATTTTTATGGACCGCCGAACTCATCATGCGCCGTCTTCTCAATTTGTTCGATAGCCGCAAGACAGCTCTTGGCATGTTCCATTCCTTTGGACAACTGCTGAACTTGCACGAAAATTTTGTCAAAAAAACTCTTCGAATCATCATTCCGTTTTTTTTCGTCTGGATCAATGGGGGGTGGATTTTGAACAAATTGTCCACGGACCCCTTTTAAATCTGCCGTAAACGTCTTGATGGCTATAGTGTAAGCATGCATATCACTTTTTTTCACGGCCTCTTCGACGGCACCAATGTCGCTGGCGAGATCACCCATTGTCGCTGCGTCGTTGGAACCGGTGTAGTCGAAATTGTCATAATTGGGATCGGATTGGGGAGGAGGAGCCGGTGGATTGTTCACGCTGTCTGGATTCGAGTCACTAGACGCGTTTTTCGTCACAGCTGTTTGAATGGCCTTACTACCTCCCTTTACCTGCGAATACCCGATCGGACTGAAAAAAGCCACAAATGCCAAAGAAGACAAAAGAATAAGACGATCCATAAAAAGCTCCCAACGTGCGTCTCTCAGATTCGAATCTCTGAGAACTAACTGGAGCAAAAGGAGTGCCAGTAAACCAAGCTTTAACGTCAGCACTTCTAGCTTATTAAAAAAATAGAGACATTATTTGGCTTAGCGCAAGGCTATTCCACAATCTCAAGGCAAATTTTTCGTCTCAAATTCCAAATTTGCCATATCGGTGTATGACATGAAGGACCCTTACCTAAGCCTTGTTCAATTCCAATTTTTTGTCTCCAACGGATTAAACATGGACTGTCCATCACCAATAAGGAGAAGATATTTCTGTCCATAGCCAAGTCGCTCAATCGTTCTTAAAATGGGTGGGAGGGCCATAGGGAGTGAAATCAAAAAGTTCCAAACGACACTCAACACTCTCTCCAGTCAAGCAATCTGCATTCTGGCAATCTGCATTCTGGGGGAGATCTGCAGTTTGGTTTTCAGGTTCTGGTTTTTTGATCATGGCGATTCTAGCCCAGATGCTTCTCCGGATTGGACTCTTCCGACTTCAGTTTAAGGGAGTTAATTTTTTCGGAGAAGATTCGGGAGTCTATTATCAGGTTGCCAAAGACCTTCGACCCTTGGAATCTGTTTGGCCTAAAGGGTGGCCCTGGGTTTTAAAAGGTTTTCTTTCAATAAGTGACTCCCCCCTCTTTCTTCTTGTTGTTCAAAGTTTATTCGGGCTGGCAGCCCAGTGTCTTTTCATCGCGACGGCGGTAAAATTTGGCAGACGTTCTCTTTTTTTAGCGACCATTTTATCCATTCCTTTTTTTTACAACCCTTTTTGGATTCGCCTCAATTCCCTCATTCTTATGCCGGATACGATTTCTATTTTCTTGGTCGCCTTGACTGGTTTTTATGGCTTGAAATATTTTTTCGAGGAAGAGAGCCCCGTTTGTGGACCGACGATTCTGTCCTTTCTCTTAGGATCTATCATCTTTTTCAAACGAATTCTCAAGGTGTGGTCTCCCCTCATTTTTCTAATGCTGCTCGTGAGAGCAGTGACCCACCGGAAATCGAAGGTCGTCGCCATTTTGATTTTGAGTTTTTTTTCGGGACCTCTTATTTATATTTTCACCGTTCTTCACCCCACCTTTGGGACCTATGACCCCGACACATTTTCTGGGTTTTCTATTTTTGACAACTTGCTCGCGTCCACCAATTGCAACGATTTATCGGCGTCTCTGCCTTTTATCCAAAAGCGAGCCGCCTTTGATCAAATCTGTACTCCAGAGCTTTTAAATCATCCGGGCTGGTACCAGCTGTGGCGTCCCCAAGGACTGATCCGCGTGGTGAGTCAAAACCTTTTCTTGTCCCTCACTCCCATCGAACGTAATAAAATATATCAGAGTTGGGCCCTAAATTTAATGTGGATGAATCCAATGACGCCAATCCGGGCCATCTGGCAAAATTTCTCTTTTTATTTGTCTCACGATCCGCCTGAGACTCTTGGTTTTTTTAAGAAGCCAAATCTCATTGGGTGTGAGGTTCCGATTAAAACATTTTTTCAAATGGATCTTTCCGCCTATCAGCAAGGTGCATCGCAATTTAGCCTCGATCGCCAAGGCGCCTTAAAGGGGGTGGACTGGATTTCGGCAATGGGGTGGTATCTTATGCGCCTGGCCTGTATTGTCTTAGGTTTTTATATCGTCGTGACGACGTGGAGAAAGGTGCAGAAGTCTTTGTTTTTTGTTGTCGCGGCGATCATCTATGGAATGGCGGCTTTTTTAGGCAATTCTTACGAACCCCGTTCTTATTTTATTTTGGACTTTCTATTGATGACCGCAGTTGCCTTGCTCGAGATTGCCTAATTTTTCAACACTGACAACGGAGTGAACAGAAAAGCCTCATTGAGGACCTTTTAATTGGCCGTCCCCACGCATCCTTCTTGCATCTTTAGATTGTGGATAACGGGGTAATCCAAAAATTAACTGGTACCGGTCTGTACTTTCTGTCGAACAGGTATCCCACTTCATTTCCGGCCGAATTAAGGGCGAGAATTTTATAAATTTAACCGACAATAGGAATGGGTAGGCGTGGGAAAGAAGAGTCTCGAAATCTTAAAAGCTTTCTTCACCCTGAACGTGGGGGGCTTGTCTTCCAAGCTTGCTCTCTTTGTAATCCTGTTAGTTTGCTGTAGTTGTAATATCCTTAAATCCCCCTCCGGCAGCTCGGCCGTTTCTCCCACCTCATTTACCCACGCTGGGATTACCTCAAATTGTGCCAGTTGCCATGACACAGGCAAGCCTTACGCGGCCTTTCCCGCTGGGCACCCGGCCACAAATGGCGCTGATTGCGCCAGCTGTCACAACATTTCCACTTGGACAACTATCAGTAACCCTCATACAAGCGGTGGGCCCCCTCCCAATTACTGCCTTGCCTGCCATGTGAATGATATGGTTACAGGACTTACGGGTTCTGTGGGACTGGTGAATAATCTCACTCCCACCGGTGGACTCTTTGATCACTCTTCCAATGGCGGAACGGGTGATTGTGTGAGTTGCCATCTTGTCAATGTCGGTGCTTCGTGGACAGGCGGAATATTTTCTCACAGCCCCGCTCCTCTTACTTGTCTTGGCTGCCATACAACGGCCCAGCAGCCCGTGGGCCCTGTGGGTTCCGCTGGAACGAATTTGTTCGACCATAAAAATGTGACTGGATCCGGCGATTGCGTTAAATGTCATAACAACACTGCCAACCTGGGAAAAACCTGGGTTCAGGGAACCTACGTTCATACGACAACTCTTCAAGCCTGCGCCAACTGTCACGGAGCCGACCCACTTTATACGGGAATTCAAAATAACGTGAAAAATCAGATGCTCCACACCTTTCCAGGCTTAAGTGATTGTGTCTCCTGTCACAGCACCACTTCGGCAGCTAATAATTGGAGTTCTTGGCTGGCTGAAACTACTCCCAATGGCACCTTCACAGCCAGGGCGACTCTGGGGATCTTCCACACGTCCACGAAGCCCGTGACGTGTGTGTCTTGTCACATCAATGAAAAGCCCACAGGATTTATCGGGACCGCCGGCATAACAAATAATATTACTCCTACAGGAGGTCTCTTCGACCATGCTAATAACGGAGGGACCGGTGATTGCATTTCTTGCCACACTGCAACTCCTGGCATGAATTGGGCCCCCGGTATTTACACTCACTTGACCACACTGAACACGTGCGTTGGCTGCCACACCACATCCCAGCTACCGGTAGGCCCCGTGGGAACGACGAATTTTGATCATGCTAAAGACGGTGGCACCGGAGACTGCTTTAGTTGTCATAACAATCCCAATAATTTTGGAAAAACTTGGGCTCAAGGAGCCTACACTCACACGGCGACAACAACCAGTTGTAACCTTTGCCATTTGGCGGACCCAACCTATACGGGAATTCAAAATGCGATTAAGAATCAAATGGACCACAAAGGTGTATCTCTTCCCGACTGCGCCACATGCCATGGTACATCTTCGGCGTCGAGTAACTGGACATCTTGGGCTGCCGAAACTGTAGCCAATGGCACCTATACAAATCTTTCGGCCAAGGGACTTTTCCATTCAGTCTCGGGAACTCCGGGGGCTTGTCAAGTTTGTCACGCCAATGAAAGGCCAGGGGGCCCCATCGGAACACCTTTATTTGACCATGCCACCGGTGGGGGAACTGGGGATTGTGTCAATTGCCACACCCATGTTGCGGCCAATGTGGGAATATCCTGGGCTGGGGGTCAGTTTTCTCATAATCCAATTCCCACAGCCTGCGCCTCTTGTCACACAGCCCAATTGCCGGTGGGTTTAGTTGGGACAGCGGCCCTCACAAATAATATTACTCCCACTGGTGGGCTTTTTGATCATACAGGTTATGGGGGCACAGGAGACTGTGTGAGTTGTCACACCTCTGTAACCGCCAATGTCGGGGTCACTTGGGCAGGAGGCGTTTTTAGCCACTCACCAGCCCCGTTGGTTTGTAATGACTGTCACACTGCGGGCCAAGTTCCTGTGGGACTTGTCAATTCTCCAGGATTGGCTGCTTTTGATCACTCCACGGGTGGGGGCACAGGAGACTGCGTTTCTTGTCATACCAACGTTCCAGCCAATATAGGTAAAGTCTGGAGCGGGGCTAAGTTTGGACATAGTCCATTACCTTCCACTTGCGCCAATTGCCATCTCTCCGATGCCGCTTACACGGCGATTCAGTCCATGACGAAAAATCAAATGAACCACTCTTACTCGGGACTTCCCGATTGTGCTGGCTGCCATAGTAATGCCGCCGTGGCACAGACTCCCAATCCCTTTACAAGTTGGGTCTCAGAAACGATCACCGCTGGCACCACACTCACTCTTCCCTCTTTGGGAGTCTTTCATACAAACGTTTTAGCTCAACCCACCACTTGTGTTCTTTGTCATACTGGTGAAAGACCCACCGGCGTTATTGGCACGGCCTCCATCACAGGCATTACTCCCACAGGCGGACTCTTTGATCACTCAGTGGCTGCAAACGGGGGAACCGGAGATTGTGTCAACTGTCACTCCGCTGGAACAGGGCTCTCTTGGGTTAAGGGACAATATTCACATAACCCCATACCTAGCTCTTGTTCACCTTGCCACACCTCCAGTCAGTGGCCTTCATCAGCAGTGGGCTCCACCAACTTTGTTCACTCAACAGGGGCCGTAGGACAAGATTGTGCAAAATGCCACGCCAGCATTCCGGCCAATATTGGAAAATCTTGGAACACGGGCGCCTTCAGCCACAACCCTGTTCCTACAGCTTGCGCGAAGTGCCACAGCAGTGATTCTGCCTATACTGCCATCCAAACAACTGTTAAAAATCAAATGAATCATGCTTATGCTGGACTTCCCGATTGCGTAGGATGCCATAGCGCTGCTGCTGCTGCCCAATCCCCAACACCTTTTACAACTTGGAACGCAGAGAATATTTCTAATAGCACCATCACTATCCTGGCCTCGGCGGGGATCTTTCATAAAAATGTCTCCCCAACAGCCTGTGCTATCTGCCACAGCACTCTTGCCCCCTCACAGGCCATGACTGATGTCCATGGTAACGCCGTTCCAGCACACACCGCAGCCTTCATGGGTACTGGCGATTGT
>Ga0207149_1073_pt1 | contig 16754 bp, 23 predicted proteins | sample Alteio_BWMinHeat_31_FD_153563 | JGI IMG/M metagenome (GOLD analysis project Ga0207149, IMG submission 153563) | Enriched cells from forest soil in Barre Woods Harvard Forest LTER site, Petersham, Massachusetts, United States -... | ecosystem: Environmental > Terrestrial > Soil > Temperate forest >... | reverse complement strand
GGCGGTTCCGCAACGCTCCTTTGCGACCGCTCAGCCTGTCGCCCGGACTACGGTTGCCGTGAACGCGCGTCAAATCGCTGCTGCGCCGGTGACTGCGAGGGTGGCGGTTGTCCCTACACGGGAGAGCGTATTAGGGGTGAGAGCATCGACTGCCAACCACGTGACCACCCCGCCGCCGGCAGTGATGAACCGGCAGGTGATCGCGAAGGCGACCCCACCTCCTCCGCCGGTGCCGTTCGCCAGACAGCAGCAGGCTCTGGCAGCACATCCCGGACAACCTTTGGCGAAGCACGAGGTGCAGAGCCTGCGTCCAGCGTCGAGTGCCGAGGCCCACCAGGCGGTTAAGCAGGCGCCACCTGGAAGACCGGCAACGCCGACCATAGGCCATCCAAGCAACCAACCGGCAAACCAGCCGAATGCTGCCAAGGCAGAAGAACCCGTGGTCACGCCGCCTGCCAACCAGCCGACGAACCGGCCAGGCAATCCGCTGGCTCCGAACGAACGACCGAGTGCAGCCAATCCCGCGCAACCGAGTCGGCAAATGCCGGCACAGCCGAAAAATCAGCCAGGAATGGACCGCCCAAATACACCTCCGGAGCGCAACGATCGACCGCCCGTGGCACAACCGACCTCTCGTCCCGAATTGAATCAGCCGAACATCCGTCCGGAGACGAACCGTCCGCCCGCAGCCACCGAGCGTCCACCGACCACCCCAGCGGGCAATGAAACTGCTCGACCCGGCGCAGCAGCAGTTGCGCGTCCGGGAAGCAGTGTCGCGCGACCGCCGAGCACTACCGGCCACGCTAACGAACTGCCAGCTCACCAGCCGTCAACGCCGCCCAGTACGGGAAACGCGAAGACCGATCAGAAGTATCAGCAACAGCAACAGAAGCTAACTGCAAAGCAGAATCAGGACCATCAGAAACTACAACAGCAGCAGGACCAGGAACATCAGCGGCTGGCACAGAAGAATGCCGATGAAGCGCAAAAGCAACAGGTGGAGGAGAAACACCAGCAACAGACCCAGAAGCTGGAGGAAAAACACAAACAGCAGCAGCAGCATTTGCAGCAGAAACAAGCGCCCCCGCAATAGAGAAGGAGGAGTTCCGACTTGGCCGCAGTTGGTGAAGAACCGCCACTTTCACATGATGGCTGACAGCTACATGCGGAAACCCGACAAACGTGGCCCGTAAAAGAGGCGAGTCAGCAGATTGACGCGGCGTTATAATTCTCATCGTGCAAGGCCATGACTCCCGACGAACGCGAACGGATGGCAATCCTGTGTGAACGTATTGCGGACCCAATACTTCCCGGATGCTAGTTACACATATCCTATCTTTCTCAGCACCTCTTCCTTATAACCGCGACTGATGACAAGCGCGGTGCCGTCACGTAGTTCGACTTGATATTCTCCATAGGCTAGAGGCCTTAGCTTCTTGATTCGCTCGACATTCACGATGGTCGAGCGGTGGATTCTGACGAAGTTATGCTTCTGCAGGTGCTGCTCGACCTGATGCATGGTCTCGCGGGAAATGTAAGTCTGGGAGCCCACGTGAAAGCATACATAGCTGCCGGCGGACTCGATCCAATCAATTTCGGACGCTCGGAAGAACAGTACGGCCTTATCAGTTTTTACCGCTATTCGATTGTTAACGGTGGCTCTCTCCGACATCTCGTGCCTGAGTTCAGACAGTTGCTGCCGCAGATTCTCGATGTCAGAGGGTTTGTGAGCCCGAACTCGCAGGAGCGCCTGGTGGAGACTCTCACCGTCCACTGGTTTAAGCAGATAATCCAGGGCGTGAACCTTGAATGCCTTTAAGGCAAATTGATCGTACGCAGTGACGAAGACGATCGCGGGTGGCTGAGCGGTGTCCATGGATTCGACGATTTCGAAACCGTCCAATTCCGGCAGCTGAATGTCGAGCAGAACCAGGTCCAGACGTTTGCGCTTAATAGCATGTGCAGCACTCCTTCCGTCCCCGCACTCGCCTACAACTTCGACTCCGGGCTCATTCTCCAACAGCGATAGAATCCGCTCCCTGGCCAGCGGTTCGTCATCAACGATCAGAGTGCGAATCGGCATTTCACCCCCGATGATAGCTCCCCGCTAAGGGCACTGCGAGAGTCACTCGGCAACCCTTACCCTCGGTACTATCAATCTGAAACTGATGATGCTCGCCATAGAGTTGGCGGAGTCGTGCTCTGGTATTGCTCAAACCCACTCCATCCCGCCCTTGACCGCTCCCCATGCCAACTCCGTTATCGTCGATTACGATCTTCATGTAGCCATCTTCTCGCTCCGCCGTGATGTGAACGTAACCGGCTGCAGCTGACTTTGCAATACCGTGCCGAATGGCATTTTCGACCAGGGGCTGCAAAATCAGGCTAGGAATCAGAGACGCGAGCAGACATGGGTCTACATTCACGGAAACGAATAAGCGGTCAGGAAACCGAGATCGCTGTATATCCAGATAGTTCTGTAGGAACGCTAACTCTTGCCGAAGCGGAATCTGCTGAGAAGCTACGCACTCCAGCGACACCCTCAGCAGGGCGGCCAATTGCAGAGTCATTCGTTCCGCAGAGCCAGGATCTTTTCGGGTGAGAGTAGCGATTGAGTTGAGTGTATTGAACAGGAAATGCGGTTGGATTTGCGACTGAAGATTCTCCAGTTGGGCCTGCGCAAGTCTGGCCTCCAATTGAGCTGATTCAGCTTCATGCTCTCGCAGCGTTGAATAGTATAGGACGATTTGGGTGACAGCTGCGGTCACGAAATATCTCGGCAAGTCCTGCAATGCCAGACTCACAACACGCAAGCGTGTTGGCGCGATCGCCAAGTACGCACTTGGTAAGAGCAGGAGCCAGGCGCCCGTCGTCACTATCAGCAAACCTGTCGCAACATGAATCAGCAAGGACTTCTTCCAACCACCGCCCGTGAAGCCCCACTTGGCCGTGATCGCGCAGATAACAGGCGTGAATAATACCCAAATGTAAGCTTCCGAGAAATTCCAGACGAGCACATCAGAAAGAGTGATCCCTTTTTGTCCGCGCAAGGCCAGCAGCGCAAATGAACCGGCGGAATCTAAACTCGCATATACCGTCCAGAACACAAAACTGATCGCCCAGATCTTCCGGCGTGTGAGTGAAAAGAGGGATCGGTCGTTCGACGCTCGGATCGGTAAGCCCATATCAGCAAACGCTAGCACACGCGTCTTCACAAACCATCAACAGCAAGATTGATTTCCCGCTTTTTCCGCCTCGGCCCAGACACGTGACGCGGAATCACGGCAGGGCAAACTTACTCATAAAGGTCCAAGCATCTTCATTGACTGTCGCGGAAATGGCACCGTAATTGTGGTCCTGATGGGCAATTTCCACATAATGGACTGGAAAGCCGTTCACCAGCAGCAAATCTCGTGTCCTCCGTGTTTCCGCCAGCGAGAAGAACTGATCGTGATCGCCGATGTACATCGCGATCGGCGTCTTGCGTCGCGCCTGTTGCACGATCCCATCGTAATCAGGAGTAATGATGCCGGCAAACACAGCCGCCGCCGTGAAGTAGGTTGAGTCCAGGGTTGCTGCATCGAAGGTGCAATACCCACCGGCGGAGTACCCGAACAAATAAACCCGCCGAGGATCGATCCTTGAGTATTTCTTCGCGTCCTCAACCAAAGCCCGGAACAGTTCGGGCACTTGCTTCTCCAGATCCGCTCCGAAGCGGAAGGTTGGAGCCAACAGGATAATTCCGTTCTGGTTTGCGAGATCTCGCCAAAACTGAATAAAGTCCAGTCCATCGCCACCACTGCCATGCACCAGAAACAGAACAGGGAGCGCATTCGTGCCATCCGAGGTGGCCGGTTTTGAAAGGAAATATTGGTAATCGGAGCCACCGAAAATCAGGCTGTGCTGCACGACTCCCGACTCGTTGTGCTGCGGAGCATGACCACAATTTGTGCCTACCAACAAGGCCGTGCACAGCAAAACGTGACCGAGATAAGCAGCAGTCATTTTACCGTTCATCCTATCACTCTGCGTCGCGTGGCATCGTACTCGACGGTCCATAGCCGATGCTCCACGCGTTCAGGACTCTTACTGCCATATTCTGCCACTTGCTTCGACTGCGACGAGTGTAATCGGTCGTGAGAAAACCGCAGCTCATCCTAGTTTTCTGGTGATTGATCTCGTTCGGATTGAAAGGCCTAGTTTCGGAAGACTAAGGTGGAGTGATTGGCGGAACTATGAGTTGGACAGCGACAGTACCTCGGCACTAAAGGAGCGGTGATGAGATCCAGAATTACGCCCCGGGTGTTTGCGGTTATATATTTGGTGTTGTGTCTTTTGGGTTGTGGGGGTTCGAGCAAGAGTTCATCGCAGCCTCCGCCGGTTATCACCACCGCCACGCTTCCCACCGCGACGGTTGGCGTCGCGTACAGCCAGACGATGGCGGCGCGGGGAGTGCAACCGTTGACATGGTCGATTTCGAGTGGCAATCTGCCGGCTGGACTGACCGTAAGTATTGCCGGAGTCATCTCTGGAACGCCGACGGGAACGCCGGGAACCGCGAAGTTCACAGTAACGGTCGCAGACGCCGAGAACCCTCCAGCCAAGGCAACCGCAAACTTGAGCATCGTTGTCAATTCAGCCGCTACAGCCCTGTTCCAGGGGAACTATGCGTTTCTCTTTAGCGGCTACTTCAATGGTTACTTCACCGGGGCGGGAAGCTTTGTTGCTGATGGCGCGGGGAACATCACGGGTGGCATCGTCGACACGAATGGCCTGACCGGCCCGACGATTAACGGCGGATTTACGGGCACTTACTCCATAGGCTCGAACAGTATGGGAACCATGAATTGGGTTTTCACCGGACCCGGTGGAGGAAGCAGCACCTATGAGGTGGTGATTTCCAGTGATGGGGGGAACGCTCAGTTCATTCAATACGATTCTCGGGGAGTTCAGGGAGCGGGTGTTATCAAGAAACAGGACACATCCAGCTTCTCGGCCGCACAGATCAAGGGTAACTACGCCTTTGGACTGGTGGGAATCGATGGCCCGACGGCGGGCCGCATGGCCGTTGCCGGTGAATTTCTATCTGACGGCGTATCGCAACTCAGCAGTGGACTGGCGGACGATAACGACAACGGAACCCTGCTGTCGAGCGCTGGGCTGAGTGGCAGCTACTCGGTTGCGTCGAGCGGCCGGGGCACAGCTGTGCTGAACATTAGCGGACTGGGCACGTTGAATGCGTCTTTCTATGTGATCTCGGCGAACGAATTCTTCCTGATGGAAACAGACACGGTTGGAGCAAGCCATCCGCTCCTGAGTGGCGATGTTCTTCAACAGAGTGGAGCCGGATCATTTACTGACGCATCTCTGAACGGTAGCAGCATTCTCGAAGCCGATGCTTTGGCGAGTTCGAACCCACCTACACCTTCCGTTACGCTAGGATTGGCTGTCGTCAGCATACCCGGGACATTAAACCTCAATTCCGACGTCAATTCTGGCGGGACACTCTCAAACAGCACAGAACAACTCACGTACTCGGTAGCGCCCGATGGGCGTGTAAGCACCACGGGCAGTGCCCCCGCAGTTTTTTATCTAGTGAACGCGAACCAGGCGTTTGCACTGTTTTCCGACAGCGCGGTCACGTTTGGAAGCTTGGAACCGCAGACGGCAGGACCGTTCACGAATGCATCTTTGTCAGGAACGTACGTGGGAAACTCGATCATCTTGGCAGCTCCGGGCACCACAGAGGCGGACGCGTTGTCGGCAGACGGCCACGGCAATCTAACCGAGACGTTTAACAGTAGCGACGGCACGCATCTCCAACAGGGAACACGATCACTCACTTACGCGACAGCAGCGAATGGACGAACAGTGTTATCCACGGCGCAGAATTCTGCTGCGGGAATTGTGTATATTGTTTCCCCGTTAAAAGCTATCGAGCTTGGAGCAGGAAATCCTTCACTAAGCATTTTCGAGCACTAGGCGGGTCGGAACTTGGCCGTTATGGAGATAAGTATGCCGCGCGATCCTTGGCTGCTGTCTTGGTGCTATCTGGTTTTGATCGTGTTTGCGCTCGCCATGGCTGGCTGCGGAGGCTTACACGCTCCTCCTGGCACTCAACCCTCGTCGTTGGGCAATATAGTGGACGCGGTGGCGCAGGCGGCAATGCAGAAACAGGGTATGCCTGGCATGGCCGTCGCACTCGCAAAAAACGGGACGATGTTGTACCTGCATGGCTACGGCGTTTCTGATCTGACTACGCGACAGGCGACTGCGCCGGGCGCTATTTTTGAAATTGGCTCCGTCACCAAGCAGTTCACGGCAGCCTTGATTATGAAATTACAGGAACAGGGAAAATTGCACGTTGAAGATTCGATAGCTGCTTATTTACCGGAGTACAACTTCCCACCAACCATTACCCTACGCATGATGCTGACCCACACATCAGGGCTGGCGGATTTTACCAATTTCCCTCAGCTCGGAGACTGGGTAAGAAACGGAGTGTCGGAAGCAACCGTGCTGACCGCCGTGAGCCAATCGCCCCTGCAATTTCAGCCTGGCACTCAGTACTCCTATTCCAACAGCAACTTTTTCGCGCTGGGTACAATCATCGAAAAGCTAGCCGGCCAGTCTTACGCTGCTAACCTAGACCAGACCATCTTCCAGCCTTTGGGAATGACGAACACCTATTATGCGCTTCCACCTGCGGGTTCATCGGCTACCGGTTATACCAATAACGGAGCGGGCCTGGTTCCCGCAATTGTGTGGGACCGCTCCGCAGCTTTTGCCGCTGGAGCGTTGAGTACGAACGTGTACGATCTGGTTGCGTGGGACGATGCTCTGATTAATGGGAAGGTCGTTTCACCGGCGTCTTACAAAGCTATGACGACCTCCAACGGCTTCATCATTCCGGGTGGCGGCTCCTACGGATTCGGACTTGTGCTCGGGACCTTCAATAACAGGCCGATCATCTGGCATAACGGCCAAATTGGCGGGTTTACGGCGGAGACTGCCGTGATTCTCGACAGCGGTTTTGCTGTGGTCGTGCTCACCAACGATCAGAATGCGAACCCCGATGCTATCATCCTCAGCATCATGAATGCGGTGTGCAATTCGGCGCAGTTCGCGGGAAATTGCTAAAGTTACGGGTCCAAAGCTGGCCATGTCTGCGCGAGAGCAGACCGTTTCTTCGGAACGACGGTTTCTAATCGGGAAGAACGATGTTAAGCAGTGAGCTGTGGACTTGCATCCCGCCCTCGCCACCATACAACGCAGCTTAAAATCCGTTCTTGTCGTCGAGCCAGGCGCGCCGTCGCGAATAGGGCGGTGAGACGGCCTACGAACTGATTGTTGTACCTTTCGTCGGGATACCTCGTCGCATGATGAAGGCCGCGACCCAGAATGGCTTCTTTGGAGCCCCGCCCTCCGCTTCTAGTGGCGGACATCCCTTATCCGGTTTTCTGAGTCGCGTATTGCTCCTTGGTCATCGGCTCGAGGTCGAGCACAAGAAATTCCTTCGTGCAGTGTTCACACTTGAATCGGCCAACGTCAATCCAATCGAAGGCAGCGCCGCCGGGAATCGTGGGCCTTTTGGCCGCAGTATGGGGTGGCAATCGGGTTCAGGGATTTTCTAGTAACCGGGGTTTTGCAGCGTCTGCCCTTTCTGCTGATACTGAGATCGGACCAAGTTCGAGATTTCGCCACACCGGTAGTTGTGGAATCGAGTTCTGGAGCAGTACGGGTAATGGAATCATGTACTACGGGGAATGGAAAAACGTTCAGAACCGTCATCTCGGGCTGAGGTTCTCTATCAGGGAAAGCTTCATTATGGCTGGGCACGTCTCAACGTTACAATCAAGAATAAGGGCGGGGTTCCAGAGATCACTGGGTTGTTAACCGGCTACGCCTACGAAACCATCCCGAACAAACCCATCATCGCAGGGAAGAAGCACAACACATATAAGGCAGCTCTTGGACAATTGGCTCGGGGGTGCATCCGAGTAGGATCGCATCAACTCCCCAATTGGAACGGGCACATGCGAACTGAGTGGAGCAATGAGGGAAAAGGGTTCTCGACACAAAGCTCAGAAACAAGCGTGACCACGGGCAAATTCAGGGCGTCGAGCTAAGGTACAGGTTTCACCCGATGGTTTTCTAACCGCAAACGCGATAACGTTTCTTTGTAGGGTCACTTGACGGAGGGATGAACTGAAGCCGCGACGCGACGGTTGTTTTTGTTCGTCCCTCTTTCTTGTTCAGGCTCCACCTGGCCTGCGAGTGGCAATGGGAAATTCTAGCAGCGCTCAAACTCGGCATGACAAATGTCACCAATATGACACAGCTTTTGGCACGTAAGGCTTTTCGATCCATTCTCTACATCCTCCGTCTGATTGCGCATATCACCATAACGACTAGCCTTAGGTAGTTGGTTAACCGTTCATTAAATAAGGAGCTCTTAAATGAAAAGCAGAGTTGAACATGGGCAGGCGATGAAAGACCGGTTTACTGCTGCCCTTGAGAGTCAAACATCAAGGGCACCATCAAGCCTATTTTTAGGGCTTGCATTCGGATCAATGGCAGTGGCGGCAGGGCTAAAGGTCTCAGGCAAGCATGACTGGGCGCTATTTGTGGGCCAATGGGCCGCGCCGTTCCTGATTATGGGGGCGTACAACAAAATGGTGAAGCAGCACGGATCGGATGCAACGAGCCACCTTCGAGCCGCCGAGTAGGTTCCCATGAAAGATATATATGGAGTTCTGTTTGAAAAAGAACTTGAGCTTGCCCGCGTGAGTAAAGAAGTCGATGCGCTCCGGTTTATAGTCCCCTTAATTGAGGATGGCGATAACGGTCAGGGTGACTTTGGGCAAGAATCACGGCTGTCGGAGCAATAACATGCACCTCCAGAAGCCGCGCCACTTGGCTGTGGGCTTTGGGGGCAATTGACGTTCACTGAAGTCCAACCGTCGCACTCCGAAGTGCGATTTTAGGGAGAACTACATGACAGACGATATGAAAAAGGACCAAAGCCACAATCCGGGGCAATCGAGTCAGCAATCCGGACAGCAGCAACAAAAACACGATGATCCATCCAAGAAGAATCCGGCCCAGGATCGCACCCAGGAGCAGGACGACAAGCAGAAGCAGGACCAGGGCGGCCAGCGCCGCGCTTCCTAAGTTTTCATTCGGCCCCGACCCAAATCTGGACGGGGCCTTTTTCTTTGAACGATCACAAACGCGTTTCCTGGAGGAAAACATGTCAAAGAACACTTTGAAGACCCTGTACGTTGATGAATTGAAGGACTTATATAGCGCCGAGAACCAATTGGTCAGAGCGCTTCCGAAGATGGCGAGGGCTGCATCGTCCGATAAATTGCGCGACGGGTTTGAAAAGCACTTAGAGCAGACGAAAATGCACGTGGAACGCCTTGAACAAATCTTCCGCTCACTGGATGAGAGCCCAAAGGGCAAGAAATGCATGGCCATGGAAGGTCTGATTAAGGAGGGGGCTGAAGTCATGGAGGAAGACTTCGAGGGCGCAGTCATGGATGCGGCCCTCATCGGCGCAGCCCAGCGAGTGGAGCACTACGAGATTGCAGCGTATGGTACGGCCCGCGAATTTGCCGCGATTCTTGACGAACCGCAGCACGCTTCGCTGCTGGAAGAAACCCTGGATGAGGAAAAAGAAACCGACGAAAAGTTGACGGAGGTCTCTAAGGAGATTAACGTTCGGGCCGTTGAACCAATTTCAGGCGAGGAAAGAAGCAAGCGCGGGCAACTTCGAAAGATGCCTAGGCGCGTAGCATAGCGGTATCATCCCCAAAACATTGACAGTACCACCACCCTGCGAATCATTGCCCATCAAGACAGCAGCCTTGGTGGGCATTTTCTATGCGATACAACGGGGCTTTGAGTTGCCGAAAAAAGTGCGGACTCCAATCACCGCCCAAAATCCTCGGTTTCGCACTTCGGCCTCTCGACGGGCTCTGGACTCACATTGCGTGGGGCTTGTATTACGATCAACAATTCCCCGCTCTGCTTGATTGCCTATAGAGATCTAGTGCACGACAAGAGGGGCAACCTCTCTCTGGCACTACGGCGTTCCGGAACGTCCCAGGGACTATGGAATTTTGCTCAAATCACCGCCGAAGTAGCGACGGCGGCGAGGTCGGCGGTGTTGCGGCGAACCAATGCGCAAGACCACATACATTGTGCCGATCTCCTCAATCCATCCGTATTCCTCCTCGACCACTACCGCGTCCTCCAGGCGGAACGGCTGCGCGAACGCAATTTGCACGCCCGCAATCAAATTCGATAGAGTGTCCTTCATGGCCTGCCGACGACCGGTGTAGTCAATCCGGCCGAAGCGAGAAGGTTCATCCCGATGTGTCGGATCGCTGGAAACGTCATCAGCATGACCGACAAGGTTACGATCGCGACCAACACCGCAGTAATTCGTCGCAGCATCTGGAATTGCGTTTGAATCCGTCGTGCCACCAGGTTATCGGCGATGTCAATCCTGTATCGATCTGCCAGCATGTCAGCGATTACGTCGATTGACAGTCTGACGAGCCAACAGCAGCAATCAACCCCAGCCCAGTGATATGTTCGAGTGCTGCCATTAAGGTCGGCGGCAAAGGAAGCCCGGGCAATACAGCAAGCGCCCCCAGCAACGGAAAGATCTCGGCTAGGGCGCTTGCCGTGCCGGATCAGTGACTGGTCGAGCACCGCGCCCCCGAGGCGTGCAAAGCGCCTCAGAACCCAGAAGAGAAGGAAGTGCGCAACCAGCGAGATCGCGATGGCCGCACCGAGCAGGATCGTAGCCAGCACCATATTGTGCCAATTCCGCAGGAAAAACTGAATCATCCTTACCCTCCGACTAGCTTGCTAATTGCGGTGGATCGGTGCGCAATCCAAGGGCCGCTCACGCGCAGTCCATCACGCTGTTCGTTCCTCCGGTTGCCGGCGTGCTCGTAACCCTGACATGTGCCAACTATTACTTTCCTCCGATCCATCTCTCTGTTTCGGATTGAAGACAGCCGCCAAAAATGATCCGATACCCAAGCCAACTAGCAGAAACGTGATCGCAGAATTCAAGTCGTATTTACGTTTGTTCATCGCATCTTCCACAAGCCACCTCTCTCCAAACAGTTTAACTACCCGGTTGATAGCAAGAACCATGCCACATTGCCGGAGCCCCTATTTTCTTGCGTATGCACTCACCACAGGGCCGCGGGCGAGAACTTTCGACCGCTTCTAACGACGGAAGTTTCTCGTGCAATGCTGTATCTGAAGGAAACACGGTAGAGCGCTTCGGCGGAGACAGTAGAAAAGCTGAGGGGATATATGCCGATCACAGCTTGCGCTCGACCCCGCTTCTTGCTTTTTGGGATAAGGCCGAGGTCGCAAGTTTAACGGTATTGTCGCGGGCCGGAACGGACCTCTACTCATACCGTCGCGGTTTTGCCTTCTAGGGCGGTATGGAGGGCGTGGTAGACCTTGGTTAGAAGTGACTGCAGAGTGAAGGGTTTTTCGAGCAGGATCGTGTCACGGTCGAGGAGGCCCTGTTGATCGATCAGGTCGTTGGTATAGCCAGACATGTACAGAACTTTGATCTCGGGGCGCAGACCTACCAATTTGTCGGCCAGTTCTCGGCCGCTCATTCCAGGCATGATGAGGTCGGTCAATAGCAGATGGATGTGTCCCTCGTGTTTGCGGGCGAGATCGAGGGCAGCCGCGGCGTCGGGAGCTTCGAGTACGCGGTACTGGTTGCTCTCGAGACAAGTGCGAGTCAAAATGCGCAGGGCTTCTTCATCCTCGACCACAAGAACGGTTTCTGTGCCGCGGGGAGCGGGCTCAAGAGCCGGTAGAGGTGCGGGAAGCTTGGCGGTCTCGCTCAGCCGTGGCAGGTAGAGAGTGAAGGTCGTTCCTTTTCCCACTTCGCTGTAAACGATGATGTACCCGGTATTGCTTGGCGATTCCGTAGACCGTGGACAAGCCCAGTCCCGTGCCTTTGCCCTGAGCCTTGGTCGTGAAGAACGGTTCGAAAATGTGGCGTTGAGTGTTTTTGTCCATGCCACAACCGGTATCGCTGACACTGAGCATGACGTAGGAGCCGGGGGTGACGAACGCATTCTGACGGGCGTAGGTTTCGTCCAATTCGACATTGGCCGTCTCAATGCATAGCTTGCCGCCATGAGGCATAGCATCGCGGGAGTTGACAGCCAGATTCATCAGCACCTGCTCAACCTGACCGGGATCCATCTTTACTTGTCCCAAGCCGGAACTGCGCTTGAACGTAATTTCGATATGCTCCCCGAGCAAACGGCGAAGCATCTTCTCTAACTCGGCGGTTGCAGCGTTAAGGTCGAGAACGACTGGCTGAATGACTTGCTTTCGGCTGAAGGCCAGAAGTTGACGAGTGAGGGCGGCGGCGCGCCGGCCCGCCTTGGCAATTTCTACGGCGTACTTATGGGGCCGATTTCCGGGAGGAAGGTCCATTTGCAACAGATCGCTGTATCCGGTGATTACACAGAGTTCGTTGTTGAAATCGTGGGCTACTCCCCCTGCCAACTGGCCAACTGCTTCCATTTTTTGCGCCTGGCGGAGCTGATCCTCTAACAGTTTGCGTTGGGTAATATCTTCGTTCATACCCTCGTATCCCACAATCACACCATCGTTGGTGACAGCGCGCACGTTCGCGGAGAGCCACATCTTGCTGCCGTCTTTGCGGTAGGCCTGACATTCGAAGTTTATTGCCACTCTATTCTCTTTGGCCAGGCTTTTGAGTTCCTCGCGTGAGTGGGGATCGACGTATATCTGACGGGAGATGTCGGTGATGGTTGTGAGTAGTTCCTGGGGCGAATCATAGCCCAGCATTTTCGCCAGCGCCGGGTTGACGGTTGTGTACCGTCCTTCGGGCGTGCTCTGGAACATGCCGACGACAGCTTCTTCGAAGATGAGTCGGTATTTTCTTTCCGCCTGTTTAAGGGCCCTTTCCGCGTCCTTCTGTCTAGTGATATCGCGCACGACCACAAGTTGGGCTTCACGCCCGGCGAATACGATGTTATGGGAGACGCTCTCAACATCAATCGAACGGCCGTCTTTGAGGAGATGTTGCCAATCACCGGAATGCTGAATTCCCGCACTCACCCTAGCGATCTCTTCAAGCAGACGGGGTACGTCTTCTTGGGGACGAATATCTGCGAGCCGCATACGTAGGAACTCATCTCGGGAATATCCGTAGTGTTCCACGGCAGCGGCATTAACTTCGAGGAAAAAGAGGGTTTTGAGATCGAATACCCACATGGATTGCGGGTTATTCATGAAGAGGATACGGAAGCCTAAATCGCTTTCGCTCGGGAGAGGACTCGGCAGGACTGTTTTCGAATGCGACATCAGACCGCTCACTGAGCAAAGGGCGCTAGAAAAGCTTACTACCGACGAGGAGTAGAGCGCCGCTTCAGTCGTGGAAGTCCTGAAGCTCAAGGATGCGCTTGGCTCGGCGGTTGTATTCATCTCGCTCGGCATCCGACAGGCCGCCAAATACCTCGGCTTCTCTCGCTCTGTTTTGCTCCTTCAGGAGCCGCGCTAGTTCAGCGACAGGATTTTTCATGATGTTCAACGCTCACCCCTAGCTATTGTTTATCTCTTCCGCGATCAATCGACGGTCGCGGTGTGGCTGGTCACGCGGCTGACCAGAACTGAGTTCACACTTTTCCTTAGGTGCGGCTCCGCAGGTCGGGCAGCGGACAGCAAGGACCTGTTTCGGATTGACTGGCTTCCTCATTAGGAAATGATGACCCAAGACTCGGCGGCTGAGATGGTCAACTTTGAACACTTTCGGTGACTGTTCGACATCGAACAGAGGTCAAATCTGTTGGGTATGGTAGAGTGGCGGCATCCAGAGAAAATAGGGAGGCGCGTTTTGAAGGATCAAGAACGCTGGATGGAACTCGCCGAGCTTGCCTCCAAAGAACAAGACCCTGAGAAACTGATGGCTCTCATCGCGGAGATCAATCAATTTCTAGCTGAAAAACAGGAAAGCCTCAACAAGAAGCTACCTCGTCCGTCCGACTAAGCTACTTGTCGGCTCGCGAGTTCGAGCCTCGCGGCTCGCGCTACCAGCGCGTCGGGTGATCGTTGCAAAGAGCCGCTCCAGCTCCTCATCCGGTCGCGAAGGCGTAGAGGAACTTTGTGGGCACCGGCTTCGTGGCCTGTTCGTCCGGGCCCGACAATACGCATCTCTACATCCCGAAATCGCTCCAAGGACAGATGGACACCACGTCCATGCAAACGATGCGGTTTTTGATCCCGTCAGAAATTTGCGGTCGCGTACGCAATCATGCGGTCGTAGTCCTCACCGCCCGGGCCAGTATCGTGGATCGGCGCGGAAGCTGGGAGCAATTGCACCGTATGGCGAACGCGGACGATGAGCAAGCAATCCCGTTGTTGGAAGCGTTGCAAGGCTTCAACTTGGACTGACTAGCACTCGGCGAGAAAGCAAGTTGACGGGAGGCATCATGGTGGAAACCCGTCGAAGGGAAGAAGCATCTTAGTCCGTTTTGCCTGGAGGGGAAATGCGACATCTGATTGCGAATCCAGCATTCGCTAAGAATGCCCAACTGGTTTTGATCGTAGCCTACGCCCTGCTAGCGGTGTTGTTCGCTCTTCACAAGAAAACTTGGCCAGTCTCCCTTTATTACGTCGGATGCTTCGTTAAGGATACGGGAGTTTTCGCATTGGCCTTTTTGATGAGATGGTTTACTTAACTACAAACCTGTGGAAATCAAACTGACCCACTACCCAATTTTCTGCAGGTTGACACCTCAATGTCGCAGACGGATAATGATCGCCTTGTTTGTGGGGAACTCCAATGAAACGCTCCCGATCCGCCAACCTTCCCGATTCACTCCATCATCGTCTCAACACCTACGCTCTCGCGGCAAGCACAGCGGGAGTGAGCTGGCTTGCCTTGTCGCAGCCTGCCGGGGCGGAGATCGTTTACACCCCGACCCACCTGAACATTTCGCAGAACAGCACTATTCCATTGGACCTTAACCACGACGGGATCAACGACTTCTCGTTTAGCAACTTCTACGCAGGCTGGACGAACAGCGGGGTAGGAGCCTTGCTCTTGAAGGGCGCTCAAGGGAACGGGTTCTGGGCGAGCACTAACTCCGCAGCTGCTCTGCCGGCGGGAGTTTCAATCGGACCGAAGGGACCATTCCGTGGCTATGGAGCCATGGCCAATATGTTTCAAACGTTCGGAAGCTTCCAGAGTTGGGGCCCATGGGTGAATGTAAAGCATCGTTATCTCGGCCTCAAATTTTCTATCAAGGGAAAAATCCACTATGGTTGGGCCCGCCTGAACGTAACGAATGGGCACGGCGGATTCTCCGGTACGATCACCGGCTACGCTTACGAAACAGTCCCGAACAAGCCCGTCATCACGGGCAAGACAAAGGGCTCGGATGAGATCGAGAGCAGTCACGATCTTCCGAATCCGGCGTCCGCGACGCTGCCAACTCCGAAGCCTAGCTCGCTGGGCTTCTTGGCGCTAGGGTCGCCTGGGTTTTCTATTTGGCGTCGCGACGAATCGGTAGCCGCGACGGAGTACGCGACCTCTGTAAGGAGGACTTCATGAAGCGCTCTCCCATTTCATCGATGCTACTCGGTGTCGCCATGTTGCTAGTCGCGCTGGGCACCCTCGCGGCTCAGGATCGTGAGAGCGCCATCAGAATCAACGGCGGAAGCATGACCGTTGCTGTTCACGCGAATCCTCAGAAGATCAAGCAATCCCCCGCCGACCCCGCGTCACTCGTTCCCATCTACAGCGATCTGGGCACGGGCACGAATGTTTACCTTTCTAACATCGGCTGGTCGGTGACCGGTCCCCAGGTTTCAGGAGGAAAAGTCGATTCAGCGACCCCGTTCACCCCCAAGCGTAACCTCAACCTTGTTCTCATCAAAGCGGCGATCCTGACGGCGTCAGGCACAAATGGGGTCAGGTTGAGTCTCAATCGCGATAACAACGGTGCGCCTGGAACCGCGATCAAGATTTGGAACCTGGTAAATCTACCTCCGTTCCCAGGCTGCTGCAAACTCGATCTGGCCCGACTCAAAACAGCTGTAAAGGTGAATAAGGGAGTCCAGTATTGGTTGGTTGCGACCACCAGCAAAACCATGCAAGACTCGTCTGACGTGTGGAACATGAACAGCCGAAGTATTTTCGGCACAGTAGGACAACGTTTTAATAATGGGTCGTGGCAAGTGACAAAAAATAGTGCGCTACTACCCGCCTTCAGCGTTTTAGGAACGCCTGCCGACTGATGTTTGTGTCATTCCGACCACCATAAAGATTTCCTACAAGGTCAAAGATCAGCCCCCAGAGGAGATCGCTCCATCGTTGCCGCTCGTGAAGCTGTAAAGCACACTTTCGGTCCAGCTCCCGTCCGCATTCGGCTTCAATTTGAAGACAGTACCGCAGCCGCCGTTACAGCTTGGGGAACCGCCGCCTAGCGCCGTCGTGCCATAGAGATTTCCTGCGCTGTCTAAGATCAGGCCGGCTTTGGGATCTTCACCGTCCGAGCCACCCGTGAACGTATGCAAATTCTTGTACTTGGTGGCTGCCCAGGCACTGGGTGCGAGTACCAGAACCGCTGGGCGGTGACAAGGAGAGGTGCGCCCAGCATCTCCAAACTCCTATTCCGTTTCATAACTTCTCCTCTTGGTCGGACTAGCCACAAGGCCTTCAG
>Ga0207149_1070_pt2 | contig 17432 bp, 21 predicted proteins | sample Alteio_BWMinHeat_31_FD_153563 | JGI IMG/M metagenome (GOLD analysis project Ga0207149, IMG submission 153563) | Enriched cells from forest soil in Barre Woods Harvard Forest LTER site, Petersham, Massachusetts, United States -... | ecosystem: Environmental > Terrestrial > Soil > Temperate forest >... | reverse complement strand
GCCGGATTCTCCTTATCTCTCGCTGGTGTTGGTTTTAAAAGGCGCCGATGTGGCCGATCAACACATTGCCGATCATGCCGAAGACGCGGATCTGGTTATCACGCAGGATATTCCGTTGGCTGCCCTGCTCGTGCCACGCGGAATCGCCGTCATCAGCACATACGGCGCACTGTTTACATCGGAGAATATCGGCGAGCGCCTCTCCGTCAGAAATTTTATGCAGGAACTTCGCGATACCGGCACGCAAACCACCGGCCCAAAACCCTTTAATGACAAAGATAAACAACGGTTCGCCAATACGTTTGATCAACAGCTTACCAAGCGGTTTAAATCTTAACGAATCACAGCGCAACCAATGCGTTTTCCGGCGTTGCCTGCAGGATTGGTTTTATAGTCATCCGCTTTTTCATGCAGTACCAATGCGGAGCCGTCTTTGTCCAGTAGACTGTTCGGTCCTTTTTCCAAAGTTACGCTTGGAACGAGAAGTTGCACGTCAATTTTTCCGGAAGGCCCGGCATAGACGTTGGGCAAATCGCCGGCATGATAGCCGTTTGGATTGTTGTAGCCATGCTCTTTTTTATCAGGGTTAAAATGCCCGCCCGCCGACTTGAAATCCGGCGGCTCGCACTTACCAATCTCATGAATATGCAGCGCATGCCATCCTTGCGGCACGTTTTGAAACACCGCATGCAACAGCACCCCATGGGGTGTTTCCTGTAGTGTCGATTCGCCGGTAACGGCTTTGTGGGCGGTTGCGCCCAGCGCGGGAATCGTCAGCGAGGCGCTTAAAAGCAGGCTGAGCAGGGTAATCGTTTGTCGGGTCATGGAGATACCTCCTGGGGGTTGCTAAACGCTGTTGCCAGCCTACACAGTTCATGTGTGAAATACAATAGGTCATCCGGGTATGTCTGATACAATAGTTTAGCATATATCTGTCAATCTAGTCTCTCGACTGATTTCTATGGCAATGCGTTTGTGATAGGGTCAATCAGAGGTTCCAGAGTAGAGGGAACCAGTGGATTGAAAGGAACTAAAAATGGTCATGAGACACTCGGAAGCCGAATGGCAAGGCAATTTAAGAGAAGGCAAAGGCACCGTTAAATTGGGCAGCGGCAGTTATGAAGGACCCTACTCCTTTGTTTCCCGCTTTGAAGACGGCACCGGCACCAACCCGGAAGAGCTCATTGCAGCCGCACATGCCGGTTGCTACTCCATGGCCCTATCCGCCGGATTGTCCAAGGACGGCATCACACCCAAGCGGGTGCATACCACCGCCAAGGTTCACCTGGACAAGGTGGGTGAAGGCTTTGAAATCACCACCATCGAGCTGGAAACCGAGGCCGAAATCCCAGGCATTGATAGCGCCAAGTTTTTGGAATACGCCGAAGCCGCGAAAAAAGGCTGCCCGGTTTCCAAAGTGTTGGCCGGCGCGCAAATTAAGCTAAACGCCAAGTTGTTGGCTGCCGTATAAAAGGAGAATCCCATGGCTGACTCAAATTTCACACCGCAGATTTTAGCGTTTGCGGGCAGCACTCGCGTGGATTCCTACAACAAAAAGCTGGTGAAAGTTGCACTGGAGGGCGCTAAAAAAGCAGGCGCCAGCGTAACGTTTGTGGACTTGCGCGATTTTCCCATGCCGCTGTATGACGGCGATTTGGAAGCCAAAGACGGCGTGCCCGACAACGCCAAAAAACTGAAAACCATCTTATACGAGCATCACGGCTTGCTCATTGCTTCACCGGAATACAACAGCTCCATCAGCGGCGTGTTGAAAAACACGATTGACTGGGTTTCTCGGACCGTCGGCGATGAAAAAGATTCGTTGGCATGTTTTGAGGGCAAGGTGTGCGCCTTGATGAGCGCCTCGCCCGGTGGCCTGGGCGGACTGCGCGGGTTGGTTCACGTGCGGGCCATTCTCGGCAACATCGGGGTGATTGTGCTGCCCGATCAAATCGCCCTGCCCAAAGCCCATGAAGCCTTTACGCCGCAGTTCACACTCAAGGACGCAGGCAAGCAGGCCGCCGTCGAAGCGCTCGGCGCCAGCGTCGCCGGGATGGTTGCCAAGCTGCATGGCTGATTTGTGAAGCGGGTCGCTTTTTGATATGATGCCGGTATGGAAGACAGGGATCAACATCCATGGCAGATGAAAAACCCCGCTGGCAAATGCGGTTTGAGAATTTCAACAATGCTTACCATCTTTTACAGGAAGGATTTGATGAAAAACCGCTTTCGCAAATGAGCCTGCTGGAAAAAGAAGGGCTGATCCAGCGTTTTGAATACACAACGGAGTTGGCCTGGAAAACATTAAAAGATTATCTTGAAAGCCGCAATGTGGTGTTTGAGGAAATCACGCCCCGCGCAGTCATCCGGGAAGCCTTTGCCGCCAAGGTGATTCAAGACGGTGACATTTGGATGCAAATCCTGGATGATCGCAATAAGATGTCGCACCTGTATGATTTCTCTATATTTGAAAAAATTCTAGTCAGAATTCAAGATGTCTACCTTGAAAAACTGGGCAATTTACACAAACACCTGACAAACGAGATACAAAAAAGCTGAGCATTATTGTGATGACCCATGGATTGACACCGAAACATCTGGAAATCATACGGGAAATTGTGAAACCGTTTGCATCTCAAATTGAGCAGGTCGAGCTCTTCGGCTCTCGCGCCAAGGGAACTCAAAAAGATTATTCGGATATTGATTTGGTGTTCTATGGGGATTTGGATGAAACGGATGCCAGTCGGCTGCAAACACTATTTCAGGACAGTGCTTTGCCATTCAAAGTCGATGTGAAAATATATAACCTGATTGGCTATCTACCATTAAAAGAGCACATTGACCAAGTGGCGGAAATCCTGTTTACGTCCCCACAATTGAGAGATGCTATTCCAAAGGATTGCTGTTAAAAATGAGACCCCACCATGTTATCGCTTGCTGTTAACAATCCCTTTCAAATCCTGACGTTCATCGTCGCTCCCGCCATCTTGACGAACTCCGCAGCGCTCCTCTCGCTGAGCACCTCCAACCGGTTTGCCCGCGCCGTGGATCGCTCCCGGGCGCTGTATGAAAAACTTAAAACGCCGGAGATTCTCCATGACGCGGAAAAAGCCCTTTACCAGAAACAACTCCATCTCCTGGGGCAACGCTCATTACTTCTGGTGCGGGCGCTCACCAGTTTTTACATTGCCGTGGGAAGTTTTGCGGCAACGGCGCTGGTGTCCACCATTGGCGCGGCGGTGGCCATTACCAGCCATGCGCTCGCCTCGGATATCGTCATCGGGCTGGCCCTTTTTAGCGGCCTGGTGGCCGTCCTGGGGTTGATGACCGGCACGATGCTATTAGTACGGGAAATGTGGCTGGCCCAGCATTTTCTGCGCGCGGAAATCCAACTCACTGAAAACCTGTTACTCAAGCACCAGTAAACAGGCTTATTCGTAGCGCAGGGCTTCGATGGGATCGAGTTTTGCGGCGCGGTGGGCCGGGTAATAGCCGAAAAAGATGCCGATGGCCAGCGCAAAGGACAGCGAAATTACAATGCTGGGCAACTGCACAATCGACTTGAATTGCGTGGTAGCGCTAATCAGGTGTGAGGCGCCGACGCCCAGAAACACACCAATCAGCCCGCCGATAAAACTGAGTAAAAACGCTTCAAACAAAAATTGCCGCAGGATATCTTGATCCCGCGCACCCACGGCCTTGCGTATCCCAATTTCGCGCGTACGCTCTGTGACAGTGACCAGCATGATGTTCATAATACCGATGCCGCCCACCAATAATGAAATACTCGCAATGCCGCCGAGCAGAATGGTAAACGTCTGGCTAACACTGGACGCGGTTTGTAAAAATTCGGCCTGATTTCGGATGTTCACATCATCCGGGGTTTGCGGCTGAAGATGATGTATTTTTCTGATTTCCGCAACAATGTTATTCTGGGCGGTTGTAATGTCAGCGCCTTGCGCTACTTCCACATCAATTTCACGCAGATAATCAACGCCCAGCAATTGTTTCATCGCCGTGGTATAGGGCATCACCACCTGGTCATCCGGGTTGAAATAACCCTGGTCCCCCTTGGATTTCTGCACGCCCACCACCTTGAAATTAATACCATTTATTTTCACCATTTTGTCCAGGGGATCTTCCGTGCCAAACAGGGTTTCCACTGTGGCGGGGCCTAAAACCACCACGCGCGCCATGCGGTTCACCTCTTCCTCGGTGTACATACGGCCTTTGTCCACCTCAAAATCCCGGATGGGGAAATAAGTAACAGCCGTCCCCACCAGGCTGGTACGACTGTTTTTGTCCATGTACTTCACCTGCACATTGCCACCCACCACGGGGGCCAGTTCCTCCACCTCGGAAACGTTTTGCAGTAATTTCTCTGCGTCATCCAGCTTAAGGTTTTGCTGTGTGCCAGAAGCCACCCCGCCAAAACCGGTTTGCCCCGGGCGAATGACCAGAAGATTTGTGCCCATGGCAGAGATACGCTGCATCACTTGTTGCTGCGCCCCAGCACCAATGGCCAGCATGGAAATAACCGCACCGACACCAATAATAATTCCCAGCATGGAAAGAAGCGTCCGCAGCTTATTGGCTATCAGACTTTTCAAGGCAACCTTCAGAATGGTCCAAAACAACATCGGCTAGCTCTTTCCGGAATTGGTAATTTCCAGGATCTTTCCGTCTTGCATACGTATCTGACGCTGGCAGTAGGCAGCAATATCTGGTTCGTGGGTGACAATCACAATGGTTCGGCCCTCGTGATGCAGGGCCATCAGCAGATCCATAATCTCCAGGCTGGTCTGGGTGTCCAGGTTTCCCGTGGGTTCGTCCGCCAGAATAATCGCCGGATCGGTGACGATGGCCCGAGCAATGGCCACCCGTTGCCGTTGCCCGCCGGACATCTGATTCGGCTCATGGTGCATGCGATCGGCCAGACCAACTTTGCGCAAAGCTTCCTCGGCTATGTATCTGGAATTTTGCATACCGCCGTAGAGTAGCGGCAGCTCAACGTTTTCCAGGGCCGTGGTGCGCGACAACAGGTTAAACGTCTGAAATACAAAGCCAATCGACCGGTTTCGGATGGCAGCCAGACGGTCGGAATCCAGCTGGGAAACATCTTCGCCATTGAGCAAATAGTTACCTTCATCCGGATAATCCAGACAACCCAGAATATTCATCAACGTGGATTTACCGCTGCCGGAAGAACCGGTGAGCGCCACCAGTTCTCCCTGTGTTACTTCAAAATCCACATGATCCAAGGCTTTGACAGGGGTGTCTCCCATCTTGTAAATCTTGGTGAGGGCCTTGGTCTTAATCGTGCTAGTGACCATGGCCACCCCCCATCATCATCCCGGCAGGCCCGTTCATAGCACCCGTGGGTTGCTGCGGTTTTTTCCACTTGCTTTGCAGTTCATGGGAATGGACAATCACGGTTTCACCTTCATTCAATCCGGAGAGAATTTCCTGATCGGTATCGTTATTCAGGCCCACTTCAACCGGCTTAACGGTGATGGTTTGATCGGTATTCAGCACCTGCACATGCGGGTTGGGATGACGTTGGCCCTGCATCACAGCATCCTTGGGAACAATCAGGGTATTGTCCCTTTCGGCTTCCACAATCTCCACGTTGGTTGTCATCTGGGGTTTCAGCAGGTACTTGTTGCGGCTGGTCACCTCAACTTTCACTTGAAACGTCACGACGTTGGAAGCGTTAACCCCTTCCGTCGCAATGCGATCAACCCTGCCGTAAAACATTTTTCCGGGGTACGAATCTGCCGTGATATTGACAGGCTGGCCCACGCGGACGTTGGCAATGTCACTTTCATCCACCGACGCCAGAATGTACATGCGGGAAATGTCGGCAACCGACAGAGCGGACGTTCCCCCACCCACATTGGTAATCCCGGATGCCATGATTTGCCCAATCTGTACGTTTAATGCCGAAACCACGCCGTCAATCGGCGAATACAGCTTGGTATCCTTCACATGCTGGGCGGCATCCTGCCAGGTATATTGCGCCGCCGCCAGCTGATCCCGGGCAATCCGCACATCATCGCGCCGGGCGTTGAGCGCCAGTTTCTCCGTTTCAAGCTCTGTGAGCTTAATCTGAGCGTTACGTAAATCCGACGAAGTGCTGATGGTGTTGGTGACCGCTGTATCATATTCATCCTGGCTGATGTACTGGTTTTTCAGCAGTTGATCCAGGCGGCTCTGATTGGTTACGGCATACTTGGACTTGGCATGGGTTGATTGGATATCGGCAACGTCATGCGCTTCGTCGGTTTTTACGGTTCTTTCCGCCACTTGCAGGTTATAAACGGATTGAGTCAGCTTGGCTTGGGCTGCCAACAGATTGGCCTGGGCCTCTTGCGCGGCGGGCAATTGATCAATCGGATCCAGTTCTACCAGTAAGTCGCCTTTTTTCACCGGGTCACTGACATCAAACGGCAGCTTGGTGATTTTACCGCTGGACTTGGCCTTGATCTCAATTTCGCGGTAAGCCGCCACAATGCCGGTCGCCGTGACGCTCACCTTGATTTGCCCCCGATGCACCGCAGCCGTTTTATAATGCACCGCATGCTGCTTGGCCTGATTGGCCTGGTAGAGATAAATTCCCACACCGGCCAAAATTAACAACACAGCGCCCAGCAAGCAAATCAGCTTGACAGGGAGTTTTTTAAGGGAAACAGGGGACGGATTATTTGGCATTGGCTTGCACTCCATGAACTAAATTATTGGATGTCACCTGGCCGATGGCCTGAACCAATTGAACCTGCGCCTGGTTATAGCTAAGAACAGCCTGCACCAGCTTGACCCGGGCGCTGGCCAGCGTGGTTGCGGCATCCACCACATCCAGGTTGGTGCCAAACCCCGCCTTGAAACGGGCAAACGCCACATTATAAGTTTCCTGAGCCAGATCCCGGTCTTGTGTGGCGGACTGAATGCCCGTTTCGTAGGAATGGCTGTTTAAAAAAGCCGTGGTGAGCTGTGTCTCGATACTACGGGCCTGGGTTTTCAAGTCGATGACGGCTTTTTGAATCTCAGCCCGTTTTTCTTCCAGTTGAAACGGAATATTCAAGCCCAGGTTGTTAAGCAAATTCATATTGACGGTATAGGAACGAGAATCCGAGCGGTGCAGTTCATCCCATTGGGGGCCTGTTCCGTTGACAGAGGTGCTCAATGTAATGGACGGAATAAATTGGCCGCGGATGGCTTTATAATCAATCCCCAGTGCTTTCAGCTCTTCGGCGGATTTTTGATAGGCAGGGCTCTGTTCAAGCGCCATTTTTATCAGCTGAGTCTGTGTAAAAGCCTTATCCACCAGTAAATGCTGCCCCCGGTCCATGGGGTTGGTCACCAGGTGAACCGTTGAATCAAGGTTGAGGCGGTTTAAAAGGGCTTGTTCCGCAGTGGAAATAGCGACGTCTGCAGCGGTCAATGCCTGCTCCTGATCGGCCAGAAGCGTCTGAGATTTCAGCATATCCAGCTTGTTACCCACACCGGTGGCAAGGCGGGCGGTGTTCAAGTTCACCTGTTCCTGGGCATCGGCGATACTTTGCAAAACCTGCTCCCGGTTTGCCTCCGCCGCAAGCAGGTTGAAGTAATCCTGCGCTGCACCGGAAAGCTGTTCCTGCAAGGTCTCCAAAACCTGCAAGTCGGCTTCTTTCTTGCGCCGCTTTGCCGCCAAAATCGTATACACATCCTGCCCACCCGGATTGAGTGTCCAAAATGCCGTCACCTGGGGCTGCACCGTGTCTCTCAAAATCTGCAGCGTCTGGCCGCCAACCTGGCTTCCACCTTTCAAATGGCTCTGAAGTACACTACCTTCCACACTAGGCAATATATTGGCCACAGACTGGTGCAACAGGCTTCGCGAGATCTGATCACTGGCCTTGTCGGACGCCACAGGCAAGCTCTGGTCTTCAACCAGCTTGAGGACTGTGGGCAGATCAACGGGATAATTTTGCGTCTTATCCAGCAAGGTCGATGTATCCGCCGCATACACCGCAGCCAGTGACATGGAACCCAACAGAAACGCAGATAAAACCCCACCAAAATATTTATGAATCATCATGAAACAAAAATGCCCCTCTGGGACGTTGTGACAAGCGCCTTTAACAGTAAGAAACCAGTTGCATTATAACAGGTACCCGACTGTAATGGTAATACGGTCGGGTACCCCAAAAAGTTTCAAAACCTGATTATTGCTGAAGAAGAACACACGATATAATGGATGATACGAACGGAGCGTGATGCGGTGGCATCCATATATGACTTGAAACCGGCATTCCAACAGTTGCTGCGTCCGGTGATGGCGGGGTTGATTCAATACAACATCACGCCCAACCAGGTAACTTTGTGGGCGCTGGCATTGTCATTTGTGGGTGGAAGTTTACTGACAGTGTTTCATCCCAGGCCATGGGTATTGTTGATGATGCCGATTATCCTATTGGTGCGGATGGCCCTGAATGCGCTGGACGGCATGCTGGCCAGAGAACGGCAGCTTTCTACGCGCATGGGTGAAATATTAAACGAACTGGGTGACGTTATATCCGACGGCGTGTTGTATGTACCGCTGATGTTTTACCTGCCACCCACTTTTGCCGCATGGAGCGTGTTGTTTCTGTTTTTGTATCTCGCCATGTTGTCGGAGTTCTGTGGGGTTTTGGCCAAATGCGTCACCGGTGTCCGCCGTTATGAAGGCCCCATGGGCAAAAGCGACCGGGCGTTTTTGGTCAGCCTGTATTGCATAGCGCTTTTCTTTTGGCCACACGTTCAGCAGTGGAGCGTTTGGATTTTCGGCGCTGCATGCTTGTTACTCACCACCAGCGCGTGTAACCGCATTAAACCGTTAGCCGCAGAGCAAGGAGCATAACATGGTCATTCAAATGGGAAGCATTGTTGTCGGGCTTTTGCTTCTGGCGTCGGTGATTACCCGGATATTGCAAACCCTTAAACCAGCGCAGAATTTTTCAGAGCTCTGGCTCAGAATTCGCTCCTGGTGGCTGATGGTGGGGTTTTTCTTTGCCAGTCTCCTTATCAGTCCCCAGGCGTCTTTGGTTTTGTTTGCGCTCTTAAGTTTTCTCGCACTCAAGGAATTTTTCACGCTCATCCACACCCGCTTTGAAGATCACCGTGCGCTGCTGTGGTGCTATTTGGCGGTGCCACTCCAGTACTGGTGGGTGTATACACATTGGAAAGCCATGATTATTCTGTTTATTCCCGTCTACATGTTTTTATTCATCCCGTTTCGGTTGATACTCAGCGGTCAACCCAAGGGCATTATTGATTCCATGGCGCGTATCCAGTGGGGCCTGATGGCCTTTGTTTACTGCTTAAGCTACCTCGGGTTCATCATGATTATGCCCGCCACGCAAACGATTCCCGGTGGGGGCAAGGCACTCTTGCTATTTTTGGTATTTTTGACGGAAATGAACGACGTGGCCCAATATATGTTTGGAAAGTTATTCGGCCATAAAAAAATTGTGCCGACTATCAGCCCCAATAAAACCTGGGCCGGGTTTTTGGGTGGCTTTGGTACCACGATTATCCTGGCGCTTTGCCTGCGATTTTTAAGCGGATTTTCGATCCCTTATTCCATTGCCGCAGGTTGCATTATCAGCACAGCCGGGTTTGTCGGTGACGTGGTGATTTCCGCGGTGAAACGCGACATTGGCGTGAAAGATTCCGGCAAGTTAATCCCCGGCCATGGCGGTATGCTGGATCGCATTGATTCTCTGGCATACACGGCACCGTTGTTTTTCCACTTTGTCAATTATTTCTTTTATAAAACTCCCTGGTAACGGTGACGTTCATGCTGGAACGAGTGTGTCGCATTCTGTTTTTTCTGGTGGTGGTTAAGCCCTTGCTGTTTCTGTTGGTGGGCGTCAACGTATTTGGGCGCGAGAATTTGCCGGTGAAAAAACAGTTTATTCTGGTGGCCAACCACAACAGCCATTTGGACGCCCTGGCCCTGATGAATTTGTTTCCGTTGACACAGCTTCATCACATTCACCCGGTTGCCGCCTCGGATTATTTTTTGCAAAACCCGCTACTCGCCTGGTTTAGCCAGACGTTTCTCAACATCCTACCGATTGCGCGCAGTCAGTTCACTCGGCAAACCAATCCATTAACGAAGATGGGAGAAGTCTTAGAGCAAGGTGACTCGTTGATTTTATTTCCAGAAGGCACCCGTGGGCAGCCAGAGGCCATGGAACCGTTTCAGGCGGGGATTGCCCATGTCCTCAAAAAACATCCCGAGGTACCGGTGATCCCGGTTTATCTCAAGGGCATGGGGCGCTCGCTGCCTAAGGGTGAAAAAATACTGCTGCCGCTTTTTTGCGACATCATGATTGGCCAACCCCAATATTTTTCCGGCACCAAAGAGGAAATTGTCCAGCAGGTTCAAGACGCTGTTCAGAAGCTTCAACGAGACATTGTTGCCATGTTTATGCTGGAAGATGAATGAAACAACGCCAACACTTCGTCGGCGCGCTCCCGGCGAGAGCCGTTGCAGCTAATACTCCGCTGCACAGAAAGTTCTTGAATTACGGCATGATTGTATGCTTCTCGAATAAACGGCGTGTCATGATTGGAGATCAACACCGGAATCCCCTGGGCAGTCAGTTTATTGGCCAACGTGGCCAGTTGCTGTTGATCCACCAATGAAAATCCTCCTTGGCTATACGTGGTGAAACTGGCAGTGGAAGACAATGGTACATACGGTGGATCGCAGTACACCACATCGCCGATTCGTGCTTTTCGAAATGTTTTTATAAAATCCGCTACACAAAATACAGCATTTTGAGATTTTTGATAAAAATAAAGCATTTCTTTTTCGGGGAAATAAGGGGATTTATATTGACCGAACGGTACATTAAATCCCCCTTGCAAATTATATCTGCACAAGCCGTTATAACCATGTTTATTAAAATAAACGAATAAAGCGGCTCTCAAGCGAGTATCTTGTGATTGGTTAAATAGACTTCTTAACTCATAATAAGCTTCTTTACAGTTATTTTCAGGCTTAAAAAACGAGTGACAGAAATGAATAAATTCCGGGCCTTCCGTCTGAAGATATTGATATAAGCGGATTAAATCCGCATTATTGTCCGCTAACAGATATTCTGGATAATCTGTGTTTAAAAATACCGCCCCGGAACCCACAAAGGGCTCAACCAGACGCCTGCTATCGGCAAACTGCCCCAGAATAGACTGGATTTCGCTGATAATCCGGTATTTGTTCCCGGCCCACTTTAAAAATGGTCTCTGCTTGTCTGTCATATCCCTTTATCCAGGCCCTCTTGGTAATTGTGAACGGAAAACGACACGTTATAACCAGTATATCGCTAATTGATCAAACGGCGGCAACAACATGGCTTGGCGAACGTCTTTGTTTTTGGGACACTTGTAGTCAAGTTTGGCGTCATCCAATGTGGAGAGATCGTTTTATGATGGTACACAAGGGTTTTCTGGCTGTAACACTAATTATATTGATAGGTTCAACATTGCCTTCCCTGGCGGACGAGATGCTCATTCCGAGATTGGGCTACCCCGTTGGGGCGCCGGCGCGGATTTACCTGGATGTTGTACCCAACGAAGTGCGTGAAGCCGATGCAAAGGCTAAAAAGGAAGCGGACAAAGCCCAACGGGAGGCACAGCGGCAAGCCGAGCTTGCGGCCAGGAAGCAAGCCGAGAAAATGGCCAGCCTGCTGAAGAATGACGATGATCCGCAAATCATGCAAATCCGCCCCCTGGAAACACCCCCCTCCGATACCAAACCCGATAACAAAGATGCCAAGAAAGCAGTCGCTGCTAAATCCCCTACAAAGCCGCAATTGACCAAGGCGCAAGCGGAAGCCGCCATATTGGAATCCCGCAAAAAGGCTGAAGCCCAGCGGATAACGAGATCCAAGGTACGCCTGGCCGCCTTGCAGGAAAAATATTTAAACACACCCGTGGACGGTATCTTCTATCTCTACAGCCTTAAAGATGATCGGCTGTTGTATGACGAAGCGGCATTGCCGCAACCGGCTGGCCCCAATGGCATTGCCCCTTATTTCATCGAGTTCCGAGAAAAGCCGGTGCAGGGGCTCTATCAGGTGGCCGTCAAAGGCAGCGGTCACCTGAGCGAAACACCGCTTTGGATATCGGATTCCGTATATTGGGATGCCTTAAAGCCTGTCGCCAACAACTTCACCAAGGCGCATTGTCCATTGGAACAAGGTCGGTATCGCATTGTGCAGCAATGCTACCAGCTAGAGGTATTCCCTACGTTGACAGCCGCGACCCAGGCCAATCCGCTCTCGCAAGATAAGGCCCAGTTGGTTCAGGGTGGCTGGTACTCGGAACCCACCACCGACATGGTCAAATCCACGGCAAATATTGCCGATATGGCACAGGTTCTGTTGCAGCTTTACCGCATCAACCCCAAATCCTTCAAGTATCTTGAAATGCCCGGCACCAGCTACGAGCAGAGTCCCTACCCCGACATCCTGGATGAAGCCAACTGGGGTCTGCAGTACCTGTTGACCATCCAGCAGCCGGACGGAAGCTTCCCACAGGGTATTCGCCGGCGTGAAGCGGGCGAGAAAGACCTCTACTTTTTGGCTCCAACTACGCCAGAAGCCCAAGCCCGAAGCGTCATGGCGCTTGCCACAGCAGCTAGGGTATTCAAGGACCAAGATTTGAGCCTATCAGTCAAGTTTATGCGGGCCGCCGAAAGAGGTTGGCAGAACCTGGAACAAACGCAAACCACTCTGAATCCGCAATTACGGCTGTTGGCCACTGGCGCCCTGTCCCAAGCCAGCGATGATCCCACCTATACCCAGGCCTTTCAGCAAGCCAAGCTGACGGTGAAGGAACTGACCCCGGAAACAGCGCTCCTGCTGGGGGATATTGGTACGGATATTCCGGTACAGGAAGTGTCCTCAGTGGGAACGTCCAAAGAAATATCCAGCGTCTTGCCATGGCTGGTGGAATTGCAGCGCAAACAAACCAAAAACACCCCGCAACTGGCCCAGTTTGTCACCAACCTGTTTGGCTACGAGCACGTGTCGTTTCAGAAAGATGACGACCTGGTCGTCGCCGATGCCAAAACGGCCCCCTTGCAGTGGTTTGCGTCCAAAACCGGTGAAGTGGCGGAACGCCTGAGCTATGGCGTGGGCGACACCCTGGGTCACAAAAGTGCCAAAACCGAATCCGATACCTTGAAAGCCCTGGAGAAAAAAGAAAAAGAAGCCAAAGATCGCATTCAGGAAGGCTATGATCAGCTGTCATTGTCTCCCGAGGACAATATTTACTTGGCTTACACCCTGGCCCTGTTAAACCAACAGGCCGCCCCGGCGTTTGACCCCAATGCGCCTGCGCAGTCCCAGACACCCAAGGCAAAACAGCACATTGAGCCCGTGGGTGGTCCCAAAGGCTATTGGCCCAAAGCGATTTAATCATCCGATTCCGCAAGGAATGACCCATGCAAGTCACACTGCCGATACCTCAGATCCATAAATGTTTGCAGAATCCTCTCAATGCTGCCATAGTCTGTTTTGGAGCAAAAATCATAAAACAAAAACCGATAATATTGGGACCCCGTGTACTCAAGGCTCTCCAAGAAAAACCCGATTTGAGAATTGATGCGGGGCAAAAGCTGCAGGTTCCTGTAGATAAACCTTTTGGTGATGAGCAGTTGGAAATATTAGGGGGGATTTCGCCACAGAACGCTCGGAAAATTGGAACGCTCATTTTGCGAAGCACCAATATCACGGATAGAGGGCTTACGTATCTAAACCTCCAGAATTTCACCAGTCTGAAGAAGCTCGATTTGGCAAACACGGAGATCACAAATGCAGGGCTCGCACACCTCGAATATTTGACCCATTTGGAGGAACTTGATTTGGCAGGCACACAAATCACAAATACAGGGCTTAAATGCCTCAAACCCTTGACAAACCTAAACAAGCTGGATTTGGCAAGCACACAGATCTCAGGCACCGGGTTTAAATATCTCCAGGATTTGAATACGCTGAAGACGCTTTATTTGAGCGATGATATGGACATCACAGATGAAGGGCTTGAATATCTGCAGGGTTTAACCCTGCAACGGATTTTTTTATGGAAAACCAAGACGCCCAAGATTGATAAGGACAGACTCCAGACATTTCTGCCAAATCGCATCATCATTCATAAATAGGGCAGATGTAACGTTTTGCAAAGCCCATACGATAAGTTTGGCAATTTTATTTTTGAGGAGCGTTTATAGAATAGGACCCCTCAATAAGGAATACACCCATGCAAGTAACAGCACCTCGCTTCAAAAACCGTTATTTATCTTCTTCCAACCCTGTCAGCGCTAAACCAAAACTCCCCAGAGACAAAGGAGCAACAGAATTAACCCCCCGTGTGCTTGGGGCTCTGCGCTATAAACGCAATATGAAAATCGATGACGGCAAAAGATTAGATGCTTGTGGCTACTTGCAAGCGGATACAATATTGCGAGAATTAGGCGGAATTTTGACACACAACGCCCTAAAAATTGGATCTCTTGATTTGTCGGAGTCAGACGTCACAGATATGGGGCTTCCAAACCTCAAGCGTTTGAAAAATCTTCAGGAACTCAGTTTGTATCAGACAGAGGTTACTGATCTAGGAGTTAGCTACCTCAAGGATCTTACAAATCTACAAGAACTCAGTTTGGGTCAAACAAAGCTTACAGGTACGGGGTTTAAATACATCCAGAATTTGACAAAGTTACAGACGCTCGATTTAGATAGCACAAATGTTACAGATCAAGGACTTTACTACATCCGGAATCTAATAAATCTTACGAGGCTTGATTTATATGGCACACAGGTCACAGATAAAGGACTTCGTTACCTCAAGGATCTAAAACAACTACAGATGCTGAATTTGGGGAATACAAATATCACAGATACAGGGCTTAAACACCTTAGGGATTTGAAAAACCTTACGGAACTCTGTTTGAGCAACACAAATGTAACGAAGGAATGTGTTGCGGAACTCCAAAAATCTCTGCCAAATCTTCAAATTAAGGAAGATATGTTCATTTAACTAAGCCGTTCTGTCTGTAATCATACCCGCATCGTCCTGGCGCATAGCATCGGTGGCTGTACGAAAGGCTTCCAGGGTTAAAGAAAGCAATACTTTGCCGCTTTCGATGTCCACCAGCTCAAAGCGGTCGGTATCGTTGTTGTAAAAAAACCGGTAACTCACGGTGGGGTCCAGTATCAGGTTGAACTGCTCGGCAAACAGCGCCTTTAGCTCCTCTTCCATGTCGTCCTGGTCTTTGCCGTGATGCCAGTTGCGCGGCTTGCTGTCATCCTTGGTGTTCTCATCACTGGGGCCATGAACGATGTCATGCTCATGCACCTTGTTGCCCTTGTGCAACTGTGCCAGGGCTTTTTCAGTTTTCACCATCTGGCCCAGCTTGTCGGCGTAGCCCATAATCTGGTTGGCGGGTGTCAGACCATCGAGTCCCATAGCGGGGATCCTCTATTCATCCGTGAACTTGCGGGTGGTATCGGCCAATCAGTATCAAACTAAACACATCGGCAGCAAAAATCAGCCAATTGGATGACTCTGGGCAGTGGGACCAGAGGACATATTCAGGGCGCAATATTCGGGTGTAAAAGGGTTTTGGGTGTTGGGCGGAGGTGTTATATTTCTGTCCAGATCAAGCGGCTTGGTGAGCTCTTTCAGTGCCTCCTGGAGCTTCTCCTGTTTGGCATCATGATGCTTGCCGGTCACCGTCTCATACAAGACTTTGGGAAAGTGCAGGGGCGCCATCAACAGGGATTTGGTGTATTGCCACGTGTTCTCCGCCAGGGACTTGAGATACCCCGTAAAACCATGCCATGCGCGTGTGACTATATTGCCTTGCGCCTCCGCCTCATGGGCGCTGTGAAAGCTGTCCGGCTGGTCTGTCATTTTACCTGGCGGTACATAGCACATGCCAAACGGGTCTGGCGGGTGATGCGATGCCACATCACCACCTCCATAAGGCGTTCCGGTTACCTGATTGACCACCCCTGAAATACCCCCTGAAGCCACTGTTCCCTCTATAAATATAAAAACCGATTTTCAGCAATTTTTGATACCTTGTTACAATCTTGCCTGCCCGAACCCTACAACTGCTGGCCGGGGACTGCGTCGGCAAGCCAAGCCATATAGGCATCAGAACCTGCCAGAATGGGCAGGGCAATGACTTCCGGCACAGTGTAGGAATGATGCGTGACAACCCAGTCCCGCAATTGCGGCCAGGTTTTTTCCGTCGTTTTGCAGATTAAAAGATACTCCGCATCCTGGTTTACCTTGCCTTTCCACCAATAAAACGAGGTGATTCCAGGCACAATATTGACACATGCGGCCAGACGGTTTTCAACCAGACCTTTTGCCAGGAGATGTGCCTCATTTTCCGAAGGGGCAGTGATCAGCACAACATGGCAGGATGTAGCAAACGACTGTGGCAGCGGCATTTTCGACGGTCCTTTATAAATCCTTAATCTCTATACCTATTGACCCATGTGTCACGGCTGGTATTTAATACAAGCTGAAAACCTCTATCACCTATCTTATCAAAACAACTCAAGAAACTGGCGCGTTGGAGTCTTTCGAGAGTCCAGTGTGTTGTTGAAGCCAAAGTCAGGAACTGGCGCTTTGGGAGTCCATGCGGGTTCCATTGTAACCAGCAACTGAAAGTTGGCGGTCTGTATTCAGAAAACAGGCCTCTGGTCTCTGTGAAGGAGATACACCTCTTTGTTTCAAGCATCTTGAAGAAGGAAGAGGTTAGAGCTATGCTTCTTCAAGGTTACCTTTCTTTTAATTAATGTTCGTACTAAACAACTAGAGGAGATCGCAAAGGTGAATTTCAAATTATTAACTGTTGCACTTATATTGGGGTCCTTCGTTGCACTGGGCACCTTGTCCGGTTGCAGCCAACCTGCAGAAAATACCGCTGCGCCTGCTGCTGAAAACAGCACCACCAGCACCACTACTACAGAAAATACAACGACTGCACCTGCTGCTGCGCCTGCTGAAGCTGGCAATGCGCCTGCACCTGCTGCCGCTGGTAACGCTGCCCCCCCGCCTGCGCCTCCGGCCGGTGCTCCTCCAGCGCCTCCGGAAGCCAAGAAGGACGAAAAAAAGTAAGCAACTAGCTTCCCCCTTAAAAGGGCTCCTGCGCAAGTGGGAGCCCTTTTTGCATGCTTATAACTTAGACCGAAACCAGTGATGGCTCTCCAGAATAGCTGCCATGCGACGCCAGATTTGATAACAGCGCTCAAACGGGGCTTGCCAGATACGTCTGTCGTCAAACTCATATGGTGCAAGTCTATCTTGATATGCTTTGAGTACTGCCGGTGGGAGCATCTCCCCTTTTTTCAATATATCTGCCGCTTCACGAAGCGTCTTCAGCT
>Ga0207149_1072_pt1 | contig 17735 bp, 15 predicted proteins | sample Alteio_BWMinHeat_31_FD_153563 | JGI IMG/M metagenome (GOLD analysis project Ga0207149, IMG submission 153563) | Enriched cells from forest soil in Barre Woods Harvard Forest LTER site, Petersham, Massachusetts, United States -... | ecosystem: Environmental > Terrestrial > Soil > Temperate forest >... | reverse complement strand
GTGTCAAAAAATTTATGAAAAAAATGAACAAATTGATAAAAATATTCGGACAATTTTTAGTCTTGATAAAAATGCTAAAATTACTGAGTACTATAAAGGAGAGGTTGTTAGATGTGGGAAAATGGGATATCAGCTATACGAAGCTGCTAAACAGAATCAATGTGCAAATTTATTAGCAAAGTTTCATTTAGGTGAATTGACTAATGAACAAGTAAAAGAGTTAATTTTTGAAGATATTCCTGCTTTAGTGAAAATTGAGAAACAGGGAGAACGGGAAGCAGAAACAAATGTTTTTACTAAATTTTTTGTAAAGCATGAAAGAAAATGTTCTCTTGGTGCAATTTTAGCACTCATTGCATGCCTCATTTACCAAAATTAATAATTCAATACGGTAAATACTGATAGATAATGTTACCAGAACAATAAAAATCACTCCAGAAAAATATACTAAAAAGAAACAACTTTTTCATTTCAAGAATAAACAATTATTATGCATTCACTTTTTTTATAACACACAACAAACTCATACACTTTCATTATTCCACGTAAATTCCGTAAATCGTGTAAATCATTGCATCATTCAACAACAGTATTCTACAATTGACTAGTAACAAGAAAGTGACAAAAAGGGAATAAAATGATGGAAAATAAAGACTTTTCTTTTTACACTGCCATTTCACCACAAGAAACCCTCGCAAGCCTCCAATCACAAGAACAAGGCCTTTCAGTAAATGATGTCAGTGAACGCATCAAGGTGTACGGCCTTAATGATATAAAAGAAGATGAAATCACCTGGTTTCATATCTTAAAAAATCAATTTTTGACCCCTTTTATGGGTATCTTTTTTGTTATTGCTCTTGCATACATTTTTACTAATCAAATAGCAGAAAGCATCTTAATTTTTATCATTATCACGCTTAACGTTGGCATTGGATTCTTTCAAGAATATCGCAGCAATACCTCCGTGCAGCTTCTTAAAAAATCACTCATGTCAAACATTACGGTAAAACGCGATAATGCAGAACATAACATTCCCATTAATCAACTGGTGCCTGGTGATATTATTTTATTATACGCGGGTGATATTATTCCTGCCGATTGTCGTTTTATTGCAACAGAAAATATTGCAGTAAATGAATCAAGTTTAACGGGTGAATCGATTGATATTGCAAAAACAAGTGATGCACTACCAAACGCAACCACTGAAATGCACAATGCACACAACATCGGTTTTACTGGCACCGTTATTGCGCAGGGTAAGGGTGCGGCTGTTGTTATTGCAACAGGACAAAATACCGTGCTTGGTAAAATTGCTCATCTAACAAGCACGGCGGTAACACAGAGTAATTTAGAAAAAGGTTCTGCTGCAATCGCGCGCATGACCATCTATCTTATATTTTTTAGCTTATTAATTATTGCACTGGTTCATATTATTTTACGTCACGGAAGCATTAATTATATCGATCTTTTTCTGTTTGCTGCAGCACTTGCCATCACCGCAATTCCTGAAGGGTTGCCCATGGTTATTACCTTTTGTCTTTCACAGGGCGCATCAGCACTTAAAAAAAATGATGTCATTGTAAAACGACTTTCTGCAATTGGTGATTTGGGATCAGTTGACGTGTTTTGCACTGATAAAACAGGAACGCTCACTGAAAATGCGCTGAGTGTTGAAAATATTTACGGGCAATCGCCTGACGATACATTAATTTACGCTGTCATTTCTTCACCATCACAAACGGCAACCAAAGAAAGTCCCATCAAAGGATTTGATTTAGCACTACAAAAAAAATTAACACCAGAAAATAAACAAGAACTTGAAAAATACACCAAGCTTAAAGAGACACCCTTCACACCACAAAAACGACAATGCTGGGCGGTTGTACACAAAGATGAAATTCACACGCTCATTGTCAAAGGATCACCAGAAATAATCGTTCAAAAATGCACGTTTTTACATGAAGCAGAAAAAGAAAAAATTCACGCATGGATAACACAAGAAGAGTTACAAGGTAATCGTATTCTTGCTGTTGCTACTAAAAATATAGCGCAATACAATCATACAGCATACGACATTGAACATGAAGACCGTGATTATGAAACGCTTGGCCTCATTGCATTCCACGATCCACTCAAAAGTACCGCGCTAACAACCGTGCAAAAAGCAAAACAGTTAGGCATACAAATAAAAATTTTAAGCGGTGACAGTAAAAATGTTTGTTATACCATTGCGCAACAATTAGGTCTTGAAAATAATTTAGATAATGTTGTACTTGGAGCTGATTTTGAAAAAAGCAGTGAAGAACAAAAAACATTTTTAGCCAATAATCGCTCAGTATTTGCGCGCGTTAATCCTGAGCAGAAATACCAAATCATTAGCCATTTACAAAAAAACTATTCTGTGGGATACATGGGCGATGGAATCAATGACGCGCCAGCATTAAAAATTGCACACGTAAGCTTTGCTGTTAATGATGCTGCACCCGTTGCACGCGAAGCAGCAGAAATTATTTTGCTGCGTAAAAGTTTGAGTAGCGTTATTTTAGGTATTGAAGAAGGAAGAAAAACCATTGTCAACACACTCAAATATACCAAAATGACTAATGCACCCAGTTTTGGCCATTTTTATGCACTCGCCATTGCATCAATTATCATCGATTACCCACCAATGCTTCCCATGCAACTATTATTTCTTAATTTACTCACCGATCTTCCCATGATTGCTATTTCGACCGATTCTGTGAGTAATCATGAAATTGCAAAACCACTCACCTATGACATGACCGATGCAACTATTTTAATTTGTTTATTCGCATTTATCATGTTTATTGCAGATTTAACGATATTTTTAGTATTTAAATCACATTTTCCTACAACGTTACAAACAAGCTGGTTCATGACAAGTACTATTTCTGAAGTTATCTTTATTTTTTTGTTTCGTACTCATTTACCATTTTTTAAAGCAAGTAAACCATCACCATTATTAATCGGCTTATCACTTTTTGTGGTAGCAACGGCCATCATTTTACCATTCACCACTATCGGTCATAAAATATTTTTATTCAGCTCACCCAAATTGGAACATGCACCGTGGCTTGCTGGTGTTATTGTATTCAATCTTATTTTGGCTGAAGGCGTAAAATTACTCTATTATCACGTCAAACAAAAGTATAAAAAAACGATACAAAAAAGCTTATGATTGAAAATAAAAAATATGCACTTTTTGCTTCACTTACCTTACAAGAAATATATCAAAAACTTGCAACAACAGAACAAGGGCTTGAACAAAAAGAAGCAGAAAAACGATACGCAACCTACGGACCTAATATCATACCAGAAGAAACAATCACGTGGTTTAAACTTTTAGTAAATCAATTACTCAACCCTTTTATTTATCTTCTTGGTGCTATTGCATTCATCTATGCAATCACGCACCAAATAACAGAAAGCTCTATTATTTTTATCATTATCATCGTCAATTCTGTTATTGGTTTTTATCAAGAATATCACAGCAACCAAGCAATGATATTACTCAGAAAATACCTCACTACCACCACACAAGTAAAACGTTCCGGTACTATTATTACCATTGATGCACAAAAACTTGTTCCGGGTGATATTATTATTCTTAATGCAGGTGATATTATTCCTGCCGACTGTCGTTTTATTGCAGCGCAACATCTTACGGTAGATGAAGCACATTTAACCGGTGAATCAGCACCCGTGCAAAAAAATAGTGATACGTGCGCATCATCATCCACACTCTATAACACTCCCAACATTGGATTTTCCGGCACTATTATCATTGATGGCCATGCGCAAGCAATCGTTTTTGCAACAGGAGTTGACACAACAATGGGTACTATCGCGCTTCTTACCACACAAACAATAAGCAAAAGCAATTTAGCACAAGGGACACTGCAACTTGCACGTATTGTTCTATTTTTAGTGCTTGTAAGTTTATGTACTATTTTTATCATCACAATGCTTAATCCACACGCAAATCATTCACTGCTCAACCTTACATTATTTTGTGCAGCACTTGCTATTACGGCAATACCAACGGCACTTCCTATTGTTATCACCTTTTGTTTAACACAAGGAGCAATGGCACTCCACAAACATAAAATTATCGTAAAAAAATTATCAGTGATCGAAGATCTTGGTAGTCTTGATATTTTTTGTACCGATAAGACAGGAACATTAACTGAAAATTCACTCAGCGTAAAAACAGTTTATGCTGACAATGAACAAAATGCTATCATAGCAGCAGCACTTACTCCCGATGCAGCTCATCATGAAACAACTGAAACTAACAAAACATTTGAGTCAGCAGCATGGCATTATTTAACATCAGAACAAAAAACAATTTTAGATGCGCATATTATTCATGCATCACTACCTTTTACTTACGAACGCCATCGCAGCATTATTCTTGCACAAAAAGACAATGATTATTTTTTAACCACCAAAGGATCCGCCGAATACGTTATAAAACAATGTCCATCGCTTTCTCAACAACAAATTGTTAAATTTAATAGTTGGACCAAAAATAGTGAAATGCAAAGCAATCGCGTTATCGCCATCGCCACCAAAAAACTGACCATCGATGACAAAAACAAAAACATTCAAGACCTTGATCATGACTATGAAACATATGCATTGATTTCATTTTGCGACCCTCTTAAAACAACCGCCGCTGACGCCATACAAAAAGCACGTGCACTACAAGTTACTATCAAAATACTCAGTGGTGACAGTGCGTATGTGTGTTACACTATCGCGCAACAACTTAATCTTGAAAATGATTTCAACAATGTTGTTACTGGCGATACCTTCGCCGCTGCCGATGAAAATGAAAAACTATTTCTTGCACAAAATCGTACTATTTTTGCTCGTGTCACACCAGAACAAAAATATATGATTATCGATTATCTTCAACGTACCAATTGTGTTGGCTATCTTGGTGATGGTATTAACGACGCACCAGCACTTAAGCGTGCGCATGTTGGCATTGCAGTCAACAATGCATCTGCTGTTGCACAAAATGCCGCGGAAATAATTTTGCTCCAAAAAAATTTATTACCCATTATTAATGGCATAGAAGAAGGAAGGAAAACTGTCATTAACACGCTCAAATATATCAAGGTTACTATTGCATCCAATATCGGTAATTTTTATTCACTCGCCATATCATCGCTCATGATTAACTATCTTCCCATGCTACCACTGCAGCTTCTATTTTTAGATCTTGTAACAGATCTACCACTCATTTCTATTTCAACTGATGCAGTATCCAAACAAGAACTACAAAAACCACTGCATTATGATCGTTATGATATTAGCACCGTTGTTTTTGTTTTTGGTCTTGTCAGCCTGCCTTTTAATTTTATTATTTTTGCACTCTTCAAAACACAACCAGCAATGCTTCAAACAAGTTGGTTTCTTACCTGCGCACTCATGCAACTGGTGTTAATATTTTCATTGCGTACCAAATTACTCTTTTGGCGAGCAAAACGACCATCAATACCATTAATTATGCTGTGCCTACTCTCTGCCTGCACTGTTATCGCACTACCATTTTCTGCAATTGGCCATCAAATTTTTCTTTTTGAACAACCCACAGCATATTCAATAACAGTGATTTGCATCATTATTATTGCTTATTTTGTTGCAGCAGAAATTATAAAGTTTTTTTACTATAAAACATATCACAAAGAACAACACTGATATAATTTATTCTGAGGATGATGAGCTGCTAAATGATAAACTGTGACACGAACCATGAGGTGAAAACGACTTAAAGCCATCTACTTTATCATCAAGTTTCTCATGGTGTTCCTCAAGATATTCAATCCGCTTCTGCAGACTAGAAATATTTTTTTCAATACCCCTTTTTTCAGCACTATTCCATTTTACTTCTATATCATATTTTTTATTCTCTTCTTCAAGCCGTTTAATGCTCTCACCTTGCTTATCTATTTTTTCGTGACATGCCTTCAACTCACAGTATCCACAATAACCTATTATACAAGCACCAAAAGCAGCACCCAAACCAATCAGCAGTAAATCTTTTTTTGAAGAAATTAGGTCTTCTTGATGATGCTGTTGCACAAGCATGCCGTAGTGTGTTACAGGGAGGAGAATGAGGAGTATGAAAAAAATATATTTTATAAAAGAAGTTATATGTGAATTGTGCATAAAAAACCCTTGCTTAATTACGATTGTAATAAATTGTTTTTTAGTAGAGTGCATTAGTTTAAAAGGAATGGCAACTTTTTTATGGAGGTGTGTTCTTGTCAACACCTCCAAACCTCCAGACACAAAAAGAAGGTGCTCTTTTTCAATTCATTTTTTATATATTTAAGTTTCTCTGCTCTTGACTCTTTTCATAACCGTGTAAATTTATGGGTTTTTTCGTGGAGGTATTCTTGTCAATACCTCCACACCACCGGACACAAACGTTCCCTTTGATCCCTCCATTACCGGCTGAACTCGCAGCCCAAGTCTGCTAAGAAGCAGCCTAGACTGCTCAAACAGCAGCACTGTCAAGGTACTCATTAAATCAATTTTATTCGTGAAAATGTGAAAGCGTTTTCACGCAAAGCTCACTATCAAGGTACTCATTTTTTTACTGCCTTCGGCAGGAAATTTAGTTCGTGAATTTGCTTCTCAGCAAAACAAAAGACTCCATCAAACCCTTTTAATTTTGCTAAATGCAAAATTAACCCTTTGCAGCGCAAATCTGATTTATCAGGCTTTAAGCGTGGCGACAAGGAACGTATTCACCACGACCGATTTTAAACAATTTTTTACTAAAAATTATCTGATCGAGGCAATTTTGATTTCCTGCCGAAGGCAGTAAAAAATGAGTACCTTGACAGTGCAGCTCTGCGTGAAAACGTTTTCACATTTTCACGAATAAGATTAAGAAAATAAGTACATTGACAGTGCTGCTGTTTGAGCAGTCTAGGCTGCGCTTTGGCAGACTTGGGCTGCGAGTTCAGCCGGTAATGGAGGGATCAAAGGGAACGTTTGTGCCTGGAGGTGTGGAGGTGTTGGCAAGAACACCTCCACGAAAAACTACAAAAAATTTCGTATGTAAAAAAAGAATCAAGAGTAAAAAGAGATTGCTATTTAACCACAAAATTAATAAGTTTATTTTTAACAAAAATAATCTTATTAATTTCCTTCCCCTCAACCCACTTACCAACCAACCCCCTCACCAACTCCTCAACAACCTCTTTCTCCACATCCCGCTCAACAACAACAGCACCACGTAATTTACCATTAACTTGCACAACAATTTCAACTTCATTTTCATGCGTAAATTGTTGATCATAATATGACCATGAACAATCACTCAAACTCTTACTCAATAACACCTCAAGCAACTCACTTGCCATATGCGGCGCCATCACCGAATATGCAACCAGCACCTTCTCCAATGAAGCACGACTAAAGCGCATATCACCACTCACAACATCATTAATCCACTCCATAAATGCAGAAAGTGCTGTATTTGGCTTAAATAAATCAATGCGTTCTTGAAAATCTTTTAATAATCTATTTACACGCCTTGTCACGACAATTTCTTCACTCTCACCTACCGTCAAAATAACGCCAGGCCTCATCACATAATCATGAAAACGATGCGCAAAACGTTTTACCCCTTCAATACCCTTGTCCTGCCATTCACAATCAAGTTCCGGTGGCCCCATAAACAAAATATACATGCGCAACACATCAGAACCATATTGTTGTACCATCTCATCAGGGCTAACAACATTACCTTTTGATTTTGACATTTTTTCAACTAAACCACTTTTTTCTGAATATTTTAGTACCATACCTTGATTAAACAAATGCGTAAATGGCTCATCAAACGGTAAATGTCCTAAATCATATAACACTTTTACCCAAAAACGTGCATACAATAAATGCAAGATTGCATGCTCAACACCACCAACATATAAATCTACGGGAAGCCAGTATTGCATATCTTTCGCATCCCACGGTTTATCTTTCAGATGAGGATTTGGATAGCGTAAAAAATACCAGCACGAACCAGCCCATTGTGGCATAGTATTTGTCTCTCGTTTTGCATCACCACCACACGCCGGACATGCAACGTTCACCCAATGCTCAATATCTGCAAGCGGTGATTCACCAGTGCCTGTTGGTTGATACTGTTCAACTTGCGGCAAAGTGACCGGAAGTTGATCTTCAGGAACGGGAACAATACCACATTTTTTGCAATGAATAAGCGGTATCGGTTCTCCCCAATAACGCTGACGAGAAAATACCCAATCACGTAGTTTGTAATTTATTTTTTTTGTTGCAAAACCACTACTCACCAAAAAATCTACAATTGCATCTTTACCATTACTTTTTGCTGATAAACCGTTAAATAATGCACTATTAATAAGTTGGCCATCGCCAATGTACGCTGCTAATAATGCACCATCTTTACCAACACGTGCATCGCAAAAATCAATAACTTGTATCATCGGTAATGCATATTTTTGTGCAAAATCAAAATCACGCTCACAATGCGCGGGAACACCCATGACCGCACCGGTACCATAATCCGCAAGCACAAAGCTCGCAACATAAATAGGAACTTGCGTACCATTAATCGGATTTATTGCATACGCACCCGTAAATACACCCGTCTTTTCTTTATCAGCCATACGCTCAAGCGCTGACATTGTAGCAACATGGTTGCAATAATCAACAACAGCCTGACGACTATCATGAGCCGTAATACTATCGACTAACGCATGTTCAGGTGCAATTACTATAAATGTAACACCAAATATTGTTTCCGCGCACGTTGTATACACGGAAAGTTTTACTTTGTTACCTTCACCATCATGAGTAATAAAATCAATTTCAGCGCCTTCACTTTTGCCAATCCAGTTGCGCTGCATCAATTTAACTTTTTCTGGCCACTCTAATCGATCAAGACCCGTTAATAATTTTTCAGCATACGCGGTAATTTTTAGTATCCACTGCCTAATCTCTTTTTGTACCACTTCTGATGAACAACGCTCACATTTTCCATCAATTACTTCTTCATTGGCAAGTCCTGTTAAACACGAAGAACACCAATTGATTGGTGCAAAATCTTCATACGCCAACCCCACTTTAAACATTTGCAAAAATATCCACTGCGTCCACTTATAATAATCAGGATCAGTGGTATTAAGCTCTTTATCCCAATCATACAATGCTGCAATCGCCTGCAATTGTGTTTTAAAATGAGCAATATTCTTTGCAGTGCTTTCTTGAGGATGAATGCCTTTTTTAATCGCATCATTTTCTGCCGGAAGACCAAATGCATCCCACCCCATAGGATGTAATATTTTGTACCCTTCAAGCCACTTTATACGCGTGTACACATCGGAAAGAACATAACCGCGCCAATGCCCAACATGTAAACCACTTCCTGACGGATAAGGAAACATGTCTAAACAATAAAATTTTTTATTAGAATGCGCTTCTGATTTTGATTTGTCATTAAATGCTGCATTATAATCTACTGTTGCCCATCTTTTTTGCCACTTTTTTTCAACTGCCGAAACATCATAATTCATGTAATCTATTCCTTGATAGTGTACACACAAAGCTTTTGTTATAATTATCAATGTAAATGTTTATGAAAAAGATGTCATCACCTGCCATATTTAAACAAAATAATTAAATCTCTATTTTTCACCCCCTCTGCTAAAAAAGCCAATCCAGAGCTATTATAACAAATATTAATACCGTCTTATTGTTTTTTTGTCTTATATATGTTACACTTTTGCTATGAATAAGATAATTATTAAACATTACATGACAGATACCGGCAAAATACCATTTGAAGAATGGCTTAAAAAGCTCGATAAGCCTATTCGTTTTATTATACAATCCAGATTAGCCCGGATAATGCTCGGTAATTTTGGCGATTGCCATTCCATACAAGGAGCACAGGGGGTTAGTGAAATACGCTTTGACATTGGAGCAGGCTATCGCATTTACTACGGAAAGCAAGGGAATACCATTATTATATTGCTTGTTGGTGGTAATAAAAAAACACAAACACGAGATATCGAAAAGGCAAAACAATATTGGGAAGATTACAATAGGATAGAATCATGAAAAAAACAAAAAATTACGAAGAATACTTGCTCGAAATACTAAAAGATCCTGAAGAAGCCCTAGGATACCTTAATGCTGCCCTTATGGATGAAGAACCAGAAGTTTTTCTTCTTGCTTTAAGACATGTTCTCAAAGCACAAGGTATCGATATATCTGATTTTGCAAAAAGATCCCAAATTACTCGTCAAAATGTATACCACATGCTTTCCACAAAAGGTAACCCTCGTTGGTATAATTTTCGTTCAATAATTGATGCCATGGGCTTTCAATTTAAGCTTGCAACAAAACATAAATAACATTATTTTTTATGATTAAATCTGTTGCCATAATTAAAATGAAAGTAAATATCATGACATCACCACTAGTACAAAAACAAACTCAAACCACTCCGCAACACCACGACGAAATGATTTTAGTAGTAAAAAGATCGCATCTTTTTACGCAAGGCGACTGGAGCGGATTTAAACAGGTCGATTTTGATCATTATCTCCACATTATCAACCACAAAAAAGAATTTCACCCCCGCTCATTAATGGAAACCAATCCATTATACAAACAAATTATTCCCTATCTTATTTTTGAACATGATAATAAATATTTTCTTATGCAACGCCAATCAAACGCATCAGAATCGCGCTTACGCAACAAATTAACACTTGGAATTGGCGGTCATATTCGCCAAGAAGATATGATAGAAAATTCACTCTTTGCATGGGCTGAGCGTGAATTTCATGAAGAAGTATCATACAACGGCACGCTACGCGTTACGCCGCTAGGCATGATTAATGATGATTCTGATGATGTTGGTAAAGTACACATTGGTTTTGCATTTCTTATTTCTGGTGACAATGCAAACATTAGCGTAAAATCAGAACTTAAAAGTGGTATACTTGTCTCACTTGACGATTGTATTGCACAAAAAGAATGCATGGAATCATGGAGCAGTTATATTATTGATTTTCTACAAACACAACAAGGTTGTAAATAGGATTTTTATGACAGATTCTATAGTAACAGTCGAAGAACTTAAAAACAGAGTTGAAAACTTTGTAAAAGAACGCGAGTGGCAACAATTTCATAGTCCAAAAAATTTGAGCATGGCACTTGCATCAGAAGTTGCAGAATTGATGGATTTATTTTTGTGGTGCGATAATGCTGCATCATTTAATGAACTTGAAAAACAACGACAAGAAGTAGAGAACGAAGTTGCTGACATCGCAATTTTAATTTTAGCATTTTGCAATCGTCACAATATCGATTTAAGCGCTGCCATCAAACATAAATATGTTGAAGCAGCGCGTAAATATCCGATTGAAAAGTGTAAAGGGAAATCAGTTAAGTACGATAAGCTTTAAACATCACGATGCTGCTGCGTAGACATTAAAGCGTGCTTTTTTCTTCTTCTGATCTTCTTGCGAAGATTTTTGCTTTTCAATAGCCTGATCAACGGCATGCTTTATATGAATCTTGGTAATTATACCAGTTTCACTAGCGCATGCCTTTTTATGCATTGCCTCTACCATATCTTTAATCTGCGCATGAGAAAGTCCGCCTGTTACACCAACCATATGATCAATAACATCTGGTGCTAACAAGTCTTGAGCAGTCTTTACAAATAATTTCCCATTCTTTTTTATGTCAAAAAGCATCGATTGCGCATATAAATCAATCAACTCTTTACGCGTGTCATCACCGGGCAATGGCATAAACACACGATCTTGAAATCTTCGCCCCATTGCATCATCCATAACATACGCATGATTTGTTGCTGCAATAAGCATAAACGAACCATTACCTTCACCGGTAAGCGCAAGAATATGACTGAGTACCTTGTAATGATCAGAATCAGGACTGAGCGTATTACGATCAACAAAAAGAGCATCCGCTTCATCAATAAATATTATGGTACCATAAGCACTCCGACGAGCCATATCCATAATATCATTGAAATATTTTACTCCGGCAACACCTGATTGCAATAATGATGCCGCTGTTGTAGAAATAAAATCCATATCAGTTTTATCAGCCAAAATACGCGCAAATAACGTTTTACCCGTACCTGGTTTGCCATGCAACAACAAGTTGTCATATGCCATTTTTGAATGTTTGTTCACTCTTTTTTTGTTATGAGTACAAATGCTCAGCGTTTTTTGTTCAATTTCTAATAACCGATCTTTTACTTGTTGATCAAAAATCATAGCAGGTATTTTGTATCCCTTCCACCAGCGCTTAAAACGAGCAAATCGACCATATTTAGTATCAGGCAATAAAATAACCGGTTGCGGATGAAACACTTTATGTGAAATCACTTCCCACACAAATTTAGTCAAATAATATCCGGTAGCAATTACTGCAAGTGAAAGAGCAATAAGCCCACCGAATTGAAATGTATTACGTGTATTAATTATTGACCCAAAAAACCCTCTCGCCGTTGTACCCATTTCAGGAAAAAGACCTTGTTTTGCTTCTACATTAAAATTACCCAACGCATCTCCCATATTACGAGCAGTAGCCCCCATACCACGCCTTAAATCCTGATTATATTCAGAACTATCCGCTGCATTAGCAAATGATTGGGCACTATAGCGCAATATATCTCCTGCGGCATTACCAATCTCTTTTCCGCAACCACTCAAATCAGGCTTAACAACAAAAGTATGTGATGAAATTGCCTTTAATGATCGTGACAAAAGAGCATCAATATCATTGCCAGATGCTTTCATAAACAACGAAAGCATGATAAAAAAAAGACCACAAGTAAATAATTTTAACGCTTTATGGCAATGCATATATAATCCTCAACCCCCAAAAGATTAATCAATTTGACAATAATCAGTATATTTATTAAGCGCATAATGTCAACCAATTTATTCTCATTGAAACAAAATAGATCATTGCCCTAGCAGGGTACTTCTAAAAACTAAAAATAGCACCCACATGCTGCAAATAGGTGCTATAAGGCAAAAATTAATAGAAATTCTACAAAAAAATAACCGGCTGGTAATCAAGCAGTAAAACTACGTACGATAAGCAGCAAAAAACTCATCTAAAAATGGGCGCTCTTCATTAAACTCTTCTTCCGTTTCAGCAAAAGAAACGTAACCATATATTGCGCGATTATCCAAATATTGCGCAATATTTTTTTTTCGTGCACAATCACTAAAAATTACATACTCATAACGCCACGATTCATCATCATATGAAACTTCGTGCAAGAATTCACGCCGCACCAAATACGTACAATGCACCACCGGAACTTCAATTAATCCTTTTATCGCGCAATCAAACACCGTAAAATAGTGCGGTGAATTTTCATAATAACCATTAGGATCAATTGCCATATGATAATTAGAGTAACATGATTGCGTGCGGCATCGTAAAAGTGGCCCTACAATCGGTGCATGCGAATTTACCAACGTTTCTATTGTCTTTGGCACAATAAAATTATCACAATCAGCTACAAAATAATGGGAATTATGTGCATGCGCCCAATCAACAGAATCTTGTCTTATTTTTCCTAATACCTTAAAACGTGTTCCATTCCATTCATGCTGTTTGTATTGCTCCACTGGCTGTGCAACATTGCTATCATCAAAATATATGTACGCGTATTGATTATAAACACGATCCATCCACTCGCGTAGTACACGAACGGTATCATCGTTATTGTTATTAGTACGAATATAAATATAGGTCTTCTTTTTCGGCCATGTTTGATTTTCAATGCATTGGAGATAAAAAGGGAGGGTGTGTGCTTTATCTTTTGCAAGAATTGCTATAGTAACAAATTCTTGCTGCTGGGCTTGACCGCCCAGAATATTCAGTGAACATAACAAAAAAGCACCTAAAAAAATATATCTGACAGGCCAAACTGCATATAAAATATTCATACTCTACTTTCTCTACTTTCTCTACTTTTCATAAAAATTAGAATCACTTTTGGTGCAAATCTAGTATTCATAGGAAGTAAAGTCAAGAAAGATTATGTGAGCAGTGCAACCATTAACTTGGTTGCGCTGCTACGGATTTATCTGCAAAAAATTGTTCTCGAATTTTCTTATTTTTTTCCAGCACCAAATGCTTTTGAATTGCTCTATCAACAGTATTTTTAATAATAGTCGCCGTTAACATGCCATCTTTTGTAGCTCGCGTTGCATCTTTCATCGCTTTTACTAAATCACCAATTTTGGCATGTGAAAAACCATCCAATTTATCGGATAGCGTACTAATGGATACATCAGTTAGTAAAAGGCGTGCACGCGTAATAAACTCTTTGCTATTACTTTTTTCATCAAATAATTCATTGTTTACGTACAATTTCAACAATGCAAGACGTGTTGTTGCATCAGGAAGTGGCATTTCTACTGCTTCAGGGAAACGGCGTTCCATCGCCTCATCCATAACATGCGCAAAGTTAGTCGCTGCAACAATCATAAACTTATTATTACGTTGCCCTAATTTTGCCAAAATGTGATTAAGTGCTTTATATTGCGCTAATGCATCAGGAGCAGTTGATTGCAATAATTTATTACGATCGATAAACAACGCATCAGCCTCGTCAATAAAAATTATTGTGCCATACTTACTGCGATTAGCCATCTCTATCAAATCATTAAACGCTGTTGTTGACTGCAATAATCCTGCTGCTGTTACCGGTAAAAAGTCCATATCAGTATAATCTGCCAAAACACGAGCAAATAACGTTTTACCTGTCCCTGGAGGGCCATATAACAATAAATTTGCATATGTTGCTGATTTATCGCCCGCAAGAATATGATTACGAATATTTTTAGTTTTTTCTTGAATTTCCATCAAATAATCTTTAACTGACTGATCAAAAATAGTTGGAGGCGTTTTGTATCCTGACCACCAACGCGACAAACGAGCCATGCGGCCGTATTTTGGATGAGCGCTTTGGTCGATTATTTCAAGTTTTGGGGTTGTCATTTTATATTTTATGATGTCAATTGCAGCACTTGTACCTTTTTGCATAAGAATAGCAATCATAGGAATCATTGCATAATAAGCGCCATAATATGCCATATCCCATAATGATTTTTCTCGCGTAAATTCAGTAATCTGACGAGTAAAATAATCTTTAATCTCACTACCCGCTGAGCTATCTGCTATACCTTGCAAACCTCCCGCAACAGCTTCTCCTATAATATCCAATGTCCCCGGCCGCCTCTGGTACCGATAATAACGTTCCATTTCTTCTCTTAATCGCCCTTTCTCATACTCCTTCATTCTCTGTCCTTCAGGAGTTTCATAATACCCAATATACCTCTGTGATGCTTGTACTTGCTGCCCTATAATCATCAAAGAGGCCAATAAAGGAATTATTTTCTTTTTATTCATAATCAGCTCGCTTATTAACACAAAATGAAAACAAAATCATTAAATTTCTTTTATTTCAATAATTTCACAATATCAATTATCGATTCAAATTGTCAACGGAAACGATTTTAGGCATAGTGCCGCTGCTCTTGATTCTTTTTTGCTTACGCAACTTTTTGTGGCTTTTCATGGAGGCATTCTTGTCAACGCCTCCAAACCACCGGACACAAACAGTTCCTTTTGATCCCTCAGATCGGCTGAACTCGCAGCCCAAGTCTGCCAAAGCGCAGCCTAGACTGCTCACACAGCAGCCTCGATCAGATAATTTTTAGTAAAAAATTATTTTGTCCTATTTTTAAAATCGGTCGTGGCAAATACGTTCCGTGTCGCCACGCTTAAAACCTAATAAATCAGGCAGAGCAGTGCTTTTACGTGAAAGCGTTTTAACATTTTCACTAACTAAATTTCCTGCTGAAGGCAGTAGAAAATGAGTACCTTGACAGTGCTGCTGTCTGAGCAGTCTAGGCTGCGCTTTGGCAGACTTGGGCTGCGAGTTCAGCCGGTAATGGAGGGATCAAACGGAACCGTTTGTGTCCGGTGGTTTGGAGGTGTTGACAAGAACACCTCCATGAAAAACTACGACAGTATGCGTAAGCAAAAAAGAATCAAGAGCAGAGATATTATGCCTACGAAACAAAAAACATACAACAAAAATGAATATGAAAATAAATGAGAAAAATGCTATAATCACCAAAAAATGATTAATCTTCATGAAAAAAACATTATGAACAATAAACTGCTTCTTCTATTATGCACTATCACCTCTCTCCCTTTATACAGCGCGCACTTACACTCCAGAGGCAAAGGCATACAACCACATTACACAAACAGCAAAAACAAACACGCACCTTTAAGCCAAGAAAATATCTTAAAAAAATTATTCCTGGAACATCGCTTATTCACTGAACCCACTATAATAGAATTTCCAATGTTTTCTAAACCAACCATGATGGAACTTTCAAAAACAATTACCCATTTTTCACAACATGGAAACGCTATCGTAATGATGGCAGACGATTTTGAAGAAACAATAGATGATTTAGATTTACCATCTTACCCACCTATATTATATGACATGCGCTACCCCAAAAATCCTGATTGGCATGAGCACTTTGAACAGGCTCACCAATTAGAAATAATAATGACCAGCTTCCATAAGGTAATATCCGACGACATAAAATCTAAGCCACAATCACATCACCCATCACAATCACACGAAATTACTAATACATTACCTAACAAACCAAATACACAAAACTATCAAAAAAAACAACTTTACAACACTGCAGTAAAACCATTTAAAATAAAAAATAACTACAAAAATCAAAACCGTAGAACTATTCATCAACCCAAACGCATCAGTGCAAAAAACAAAAAGAGATAATAATACTATGAACAATAAAATTCTCTTTTTACTCCTTCTCATTATCAATGCATCGCATTTATACGCTATGAATACATCAGAACAGCATATATCCATAACAATTATAAATGATCTTGACCTAAGAGAAGAAACTCCAACTGGCCGCCTTGTTTACCAGGATTTTAATAAACTCTACCCCGAAAAAAAATCAGTCCCACAGAATAACGATCCGAGTGACATCATTGAACTCAGAAAAAAGTGGCAAAAAATTGCACTCGTACACAATGTTAAAAACATTACTGAAGCTTCTTGTAACCCAGAAAACTTAAAAGATTTATCACTAACACCAACAAAGGATCAAAATGATAAAAAATAAATTTGTTCTATTTATCACACTCATCACGCTACCATTATACGCTCCAAGAGGCGGCAATAAACATCTCAAACGAATTACCTCACCAAAAACACAAATACATCAAACTGATTCTAATAATAATCACCACCAACAAGAAAATGAAATTACATCAACATCTCTTTTGGAGATGCAGCAAAAACCCTTTGCTACCCAATCTTGTATAGAAAGGTCTCATGGTACCTATGGCAGACTGCATGAAGTAGTCGCTCAACAACTACTTGAACACTCAAAACATGTCGCTACACTTCGTTCAGAATATTCAGACATAGAAAATACTTCAAAAAAATAATTTGCCACATGACAACGTTTTCACATTTTCACGAACAAAATTGATTTAATGAGTACCTTGACAGTGCTGCTTTGCGTGAAAACGTTTTCACATTTTCACGAACAAGATTAAGAAAATAAGTACTT
>Ga0207149_1071_pt1 | contig 17880 bp, 19 predicted proteins | sample Alteio_BWMinHeat_31_FD_153563 | JGI IMG/M metagenome (GOLD analysis project Ga0207149, IMG submission 153563) | Enriched cells from forest soil in Barre Woods Harvard Forest LTER site, Petersham, Massachusetts, United States -... | ecosystem: Environmental > Terrestrial > Soil > Temperate forest >... | reverse complement strand
TAAGATTTTTTCTCCGATCACGGACAAGGGCCACGTATCCTTTTGAAAACATTTCGGACAATTTTTGGAGGTTATCTTCTAACTCAACCATAATCACGGAACCTTTGATAAAGCTCAGGATGCGGTCACTTGGTTTTATGAGACCATTGCAGAGAGGCAAAATGAGATCACTTTCATCAATCACACCGGTCAATTGTCCTTCAGTAAAAACCGGAAGCTGAGAAACGCTTTTTTCCTTCATGCGATTAATCACCTGTTCTACGGTGTCTGTGTGGGCTGCGGTCAAGACTTCTTGGACCTGGTCACCCATGGCGGTCAAAAGATCTTCTACGGAGTCAGTGTAGAGTGGACTGTCTAAAAAACCGTTTTCCCGCATCCAATTGTCATTGAACGCCTTACTCAGATAGCGATACCCAGTGTCAGGGAAAACGACGACAATGTTTTTCTTCTCTTTTATTTTTTTTGCGTATTTGATAACTCCGCAAAGGGCTGACCCGCTGCTCACTCCCACGAAAATCCCCTCCTTCGTCAGGAGGTCCCGGGTCATCAGGAAGCTTTCTTTATCTTCCACCTTCACAAAATCGTCGATCAAGTCGAAGTTCACGTTGGTCGGAAGGAAATCTTCCCCAATACCCTCGATCTTATACACCTTGGTCGTCGTGCCAAGCTTCCCCGTCTTTTTGTAATCGGCAAGAAGGCTCCCGACCGGATCCACTCCGACGATTTGAATTTTTGGATTTTTTTCTTTGAGAAATTTTGCGACTCCGCTGATCGTTCCCCCGGTTCCCACACCGGCCACAAACACGTCGATCTTCCCATCCATTTGGTCCCAGATCTCTGGGCCTGTGGTTGTATAATGAATCTCAGGATTGTCGGGATTGTGATATTGATTGGCGTAAAAACAATTGGGAGTGACTTCGACTAGTTTTGCGGCCACCGAGTAATAACTCCGGGGATCTTCCGGCTGCACGGCGGTCGGGGTCACAATGACTTTTGCACCAAAGGCCCGAAGACTCTGAATTTTCTCTTCACTCATTTTATCGGGCATTACGAAGATGCATTTATAACCCTTGACAGCAGCCGCGACGGCCAAGCCGACACCCGTATTTCCCGAGGTCGCTTCGATGATGGTTCCTCCGGGTTTTAGCTTTCCCGACCGCTCTGCCTTTTTGACGATGTAATCTCCCACCCGATCTTTGATACTGCCGCCGGGATTGAAGAATTCGATTTTCGCGTAAACTGGCGAGCTGATCTCGGAGGTCACTCTGTTAAGGAGAACGAGGGGGGTATTGCCAATTGTTTCTAGAATGTTTCCTCTGAGTTTCTTCAAACGATCACTCTGCCTCGATCCCTAAAGCTTTATAGGGATGTAGAGCTTCCAATACTCGATTGATTCGCTCAACCGGATCCGAAGTATACTCGATTTCAAGTTGTTTCATCTTCGTCTCAATGGTTGTCTCAATGGGTGTATCCCTGAGAAGCTCTTCGACCAACGACTCAAGCTTGTTTACTCTCTTTTCAAACTCACTGGGGTCTATGTCATCCATATCTTGAGTCTTCATCTCATTCCCTCCGTGGGCGCGCGCGCGCGCGCGTGTTTTGAGTTCACTTGCTCTCGAAAGACTTTAAATTATAGCCTTATCAAATACTAATCAAGAGGAGTGAGGTTGGGGTGAGAAGCTTGTAATATAAGCAGGACCGAGAGCCTCATTACTACGACCAGCTGGAAAAGGCAGATCTCTTAAGTCGATGAAATAACTATGAAAAATATCATACACGACGATGGTCTCTTTCACTAACCCCTCAGTGCTAGGCCTTAAGCCTTAACTCCTAGAACACAAAACCCTCAACTAATGGAGCGGTTCTGACCGGAGCGAAGTCCAGTTCCTTACAGTTTACTTCAATTGAAACGATTCCAAAGGGACAGTTTGAAGGCGGCCGTGTTCCTTTGAAATTTTGTAGGCCAATGTGCCATTTTCAAAAGCCCGAAGGGTTTTTCTTACGGTTCCCATCAATGGATTTCTCCAAACAACGACATGGGCGCCTGCTGGAACAGGAAAATTGATAAAAGGTGTATAGCCGCGGCTCACACCATCAATCACGATTTCGCCCCAGGGTTGAGAGGTAAGGGTCAACAGACAAGGCTTGAGCCGTCCCGAACTTGAATGATCTTGGCCAATGGCCCCGGGCGCCATCAAAAATAAAATAAAGAAAATGGCAGCCCATCTCTGCAAGCTTGGGGGAGGTGACAAAAGTTTAGAAAACACTTGTGTCTCTGTTTTGACCCGATCATGAGTATTTTCCGCCCTCATCATGCCTTCCAGGTATCTCTGTATCTCCATGACCGGAAATCCACTGAGGGGAACAAACTTTAGCAATTCGGAGGCGCCGATTCTATCTTTGGGCTTTTTATTGAGACATCCTTCAAAGAACCTTCTCCAGGCCGGAAAGCGATTCCAATTTTCACTCTGTAGAAATTGGAGAGTGCGGCTCAATCCGGAGGAGCAGGATCCTCCTGATAAAGGATTTTCACCATTTAAAATTTCAAAAGCCAGGATCCCCAACGAAAAGATATCCGCCTCTAAAGAGGGCGCTCCCCCTTGCCATCGTTCGGGTGCCAAGTAATCCGCACTTCCTTTTATTTGGACGCCGACAGAACGACCCTGGAGGGTTGGCCTGCAGGCCAATCCAAAATCGGAGAGTTTGATTTGGCCTTGATGGGAGACCAAGACATTTCGCCCACTTAGATCGCCATGAATAATTTCCTGGGAATGGGCTAAAGACAAGGCTTCGCAAAGAGTTTTCACCACGTATTCTGCGACAAGGGGTCGCTGTTCTATTTTAATTCGAGGAATAATTTTTTTAAGATTTTCTCCAGGAAAGTATTCAAGGACCAGGCCGAATTTCTGATCATCGATTTTTTCATATCCAAACGCAGTTAGGATGTTCGGATGCTTCAACATCCCCAGCCTTCGGCCCTCGTTGAGTAGTTCTCGGACGCCGCTTTCATCGGCTGACTTAAGAACCTTTAGCACAACGTCTTGATTGGGAAGGCCCTCAGCTTGTCTGGAATAGAGGAAAACCTCCGCCGATCCCCCACTCCCCACTTTCTTTTTAAATGTATACGTTGATTTCGACGCAAATTTGTAAGTTAACTCCATCGGAACCCCACAATACAATTCCTGGGCCAGACTTTAGTGGCTCATGAGGCGGTTTATCTTACGAATCCACTGTTTTTTTGGCGGAAGGGCCTCTCGTGCTTGCCGAAAGAGAGAAAGGACGGCCACCGGATCCGCATCAAAATTTGCATAGGCCGTCAAATAAACTTGCCTCCAAGTTTCCTCAATACAGGGCTCCCATTTCCTATATTGTCTTTGACTTAGGCCAAAGGCCCCATTGGAAATCAATTTTTCAAGTACTTGTGGATCTCCCGCTAATTTTTTACAAAGGATGTTGAGGTCGGAAACCAGGACTCGTGAAGAGGGGGAGGTCAACCCAAGGTCATCTTCACGATTCAAGAAGGCAAGGCACGACAGGGCCGCCTGGCCCCCTCCCGCCCCATGGTGTAAAGCCCTGCATCCCGAAAGATCGCGATCTTGCATCAAGACTTTTTCCGCCTTTTCAATCTGATGACGAGCCACCAAAAGATGCTCCAAAGTAATAAATTCTCGGCTGGAATAAGCCCGACGTTCATTGGGGGCCCAATCTAAAGCTAGTAACTGGGTTGGAAAACACATTAGAAAAAAAGGAAAAATACTAAAAATGAGCGAGCGGCCCATCAAAACCCTGCTTTCAATGAAAAAATAAGGGGGCCCGCAATGAGCATCATGACAGCGGGGAGAATAAATAAAGTGAGTGGCATGAGTAACTTTAAAGGGAGCACCTGCAAATGCCTTTCATAAGCGTTTTCGATGGAAAAGAAAAATTCTTTCTCCAAATCATCCAGAGCATCGTCAATGGAAGCTCCTTTCAACCCCCTTTCAAAGACATCCAACATGAGTTTACGTCCTCCATACCTCCCCAACTCAGGTAGTGTTTTCACGACGTCTTCGTTCCTTTGGCCCGCTTCCATCCGTACCAACCAAACTTTGAGACTTTTAGAATAAGCATCACTTCGATGGTCAACAACTCGACCCAATGCCCCCGCCAGCGATCTCCCCATACGAAGTTGAAGTCTGGTCTGCTGGAGAACTTCCATGGGGCCTGGCAAGTCAGTCATAGTTGAAACTCCGGTGGCTTTCCGATTTTGAAGATCCACCGTGTTCCGAGGAAAATAAGAAATGCGCAAAGGATCACAACAAAACGGCCAGACGACGCCCTTAGAAAATTACGGAAATCCGGAATCATCAACCATTGAAAGACAAAGATGACGATAAAAAGAGCGACGCCAATTAAACCTTGAGCTTTGGCCTGGAGACTGAGGGTGCGATGTTTTGCATGAAGTTTATTGCGCAACCTCGTCGTCTGTCGGAATACTTCCAAAAGTTTGTAGCTCTGACTTGGATTGTCTCGGCAATGAGCCAATAGCTGGCCGTAGGTATGGTGGTTATTAAATAATATCAATCGGTGGGGATGCCCTTGTACAGACTCTCGCAGAGCCATTTCAAACGAAATACCGGCACGCATACTCATGATAAGATGATCAACGAATATCTCAATCTCGTCTCCACTTCGTTTTTTTCGTTCTCTAAGCAACATTTGGGCTGTGAGAACCACAATGGTCACAAAGAATGCGGCAAAAATAGCCGCCTTTGTCGCAAAAAAAGCCACAAATGTCCAGGCAGGACGTGAATAAAATGTCCCAAACAATGATTTTTGCCTCAGAGTTTTTTCTGCACATGAGAAAAATCGTCCGAATCGTGAACAAAGTTGTGGATGCAGTGATAAAAATGCGAAGAACCAACATGCAAAAAATGATGAGCAACATACGTGCCTCATGAGAAAATGAAAATGTTGTTTGAAGATTTTCTATTGACTCGTGGAGCAACACTCGTACAATAAAGACTAAGGATGCTTGTAAGAGCAGCCGAGATGTCTTGAAAAACGACGTGGCAATCTCATCACTAGGAGGAAAAGACCATGGCGAAGAAGAAAAAAGCTAAAAAGAAAACCACCAAGCGTAAAACGGCCAAAAAGAAAAAAAAGCGTTAGACGTTGAGTGGTAACTGATTTAGGAATCCGGGTGCCCTAGGGCATCCGGTTTTTTTTGGCCCGTGGTTTTCGAAAAGAATGTGGCCGCCTTCACTTAGATCCCTTGCAATTTACGCCCGCCTAGGACTACAAATTTAATTCGAAACTCAGACCGGAGAGGTATCCTAATTGGTAAGGTACCAGACTCGAAATCTGGCGTCCGAAAGGACTTGGGGGTTCGAGTCCCCCCTTCTCCGCCATAACTAAACTGTACCCACGAATACAGTTAACGGTATTCCGAATTCAGTAGAAGGCACTTTTCATTAAAACTTAGAGAGTCCAGACACTGGCTAGTGAGGTTCTCAACTTATAGAGTGCAGTTGTCAACGGGCTTGGTCTGTTCAGACATTCCAAGTGGACAGGTCTCGCTGGTTCCAACAATTACAACATTAGCCGCTGTATCTGATGGGTAACAAAATTTAGCCGCGCCAAAACTTTCACTGGTCAGGGAGATCCCCATAGTAGCTGTCTGATTGTCACATGCATTGGCTGGCCCACCGGTTTTTATCCAATCTTCTTGGCGGTTGCCTAAAATAAAATTACCATTTTGACCGACGGGGAAGCTAACCTCTTGTTTGCCATAAGCCTGACCCTTACAGACCGTGACAATTAACGACTGGCCAGTTCGGTTGTCTATATTTGCGACATCAGTGACATTTCTCTTGCAAGATTGGTCGCATCCAAAGAACAGAATCGCGACCAAGCCCAAAAGAAACGCACTACTCTCATTTAGATTTTTCACGAGAAAACAAAGATCAAGAAACATGCCAAAAATCCAGATTTTTGAATAAGGGTGCAATATTTGTAAAAATCATGCAGCATGTGCAATACAATCAGTTAGAAACTCGTCCACTCGTGCCCGCCAAATAACTACTCTGATATCAGGAAGGTTTTCGGTAATTCGGCGATGGCCTCATGAGCATTTAAAGATAGTTTGGAAAGAAATGCCGTTTCTCATTCACTGACCCCTTGGCATTACCTTCTGAAAAGTAAGAGCGACAAATGAAGCCATCGAACAAGACAAAGAATTAGAATTGGAGCTACCTCCTTTGATACACCGTATGTAATTCGGACATCAAAGATGAATCGATCTAAGATCAGGGAGTTTAAAGGCCGTTGATAGCGAAATGTTGATCCGAGGATCAATAAAATCGAGAGTTCCTTGACGACTCCCGGGTCCTTCGATAGTTTGCTGTTCTCGCGGTGAAAACTTAAAAAGAGATCTTCAATGAAAACACAATTGGCTCTGACTGCTACGCTAGTCTCAATAATCTGTTCAAGTTCTAACGGGATTAATAGCCTCTATCAGCCTGCAAATATTGCCACCACACCAGTTACCGGAACAATTAATGGAAAACCGTTTGTACTAGGATCTGCGCTGGCACAACGTACAAAGGGTGTAAAAGGAGTCGTTCTTAACATTAAGATCGCCTCGCAAGGAGTCACCTTAAGCTGCGGTGGCGCCGACCCAAGAACTGTTATTATGGCAACGACACCAGCTGCTGTCGGCAGCTATGATGCTAAATATGGATACGGTGCCCCTATTTCTCCTGGTCATTTTATATTCACGTTCCCTATGGCCGATGATTCGTCATACAATTTAGACATTGGCGCTTTAGTAGGTAAAATTGAAGGATACATTCGCATTGATTCCATCGATTCAAGTCAAATACATGGTGGAATTTACTCCAAAGCCACTCGTAAATATCAAGACAAAGATTATAATGCTGAAGTTTCAGGAGAGTTTACGGCAGCCTTTTGCCCATAGTTGGGACATGTCTCTTTGTCCATCGATAAGAGCCAGAAGACCCATTTTGCCGCAAACCATCCTGATATCGGACATCCAATATCAGAATGGTTTTAATTGGCGGGCACGCGTAGACGAGCTTCTAACTGTGTGCATCGCTCACATGATTGAATTCTCCATAAATCAAGAGGTCAACACAGGCGAAGAACGCGCAAAAGACTCTTATTTCTATGTCGATATCGTAAAATCTGATCCGGACGCCTTTGAAAAGTTGGTCTTAGTTATCCAGAAGTTGTTAAACAGGAAAAATATCAGTTGAATATAGATATTCCGGGTTTTTCCATTTCACCAAGTGGAAGCTATTACAAAAGCGAAGGCCTCACATTTTATGAGGAAACAGGCAGGGAGCCCAACAGCGAACCCCCTAAACGGGACAAGAAATAACAATTTATTTATGCCAAACGAGTTTCAAGAGCGCATGATAAGATTGGTTTCCCCAAGTCCCATAGGCCCCCATGGACTTTCCATCCGGAGAGGTCTTGATTACAAGATGATCAATGTCATTGGCGACTCCATAGGAAGTTACACCGGCGGAATTAGTGGTCGTAGACACTATAGACCGAGGGGGATTTAGGACCCCGAACCCATGTATCAGCTCTTCGGATACAAGAATGTAGGTGCCTGATCCATCGGACCGGCTGCAAAACTGAATGGCTTTATATCGACTGTACCAATCAGTCGAGCCATTCTCCACCCTCTGATACAATGCAGTCGGTGTTCCGTCGATATCATTGAACCTACAAGAAAAGAGGCCGGGCGTCTGATTCGCCTTCGCCAAGCCACTAAAAACGCAAACGACAACAAGCACAAATATTATTTTCATGGAAATCACAAACGCAACTTTAGTGCCAGTTCTTAGGTCTGATATATCGCATTTAGAGTCAGTACTCTTCACGTCAGACCGGCAATCAAGAAACAAATGCAGGACTCCAAGTGAGATTTTTTCAAATGCTAGGAAAGTGGCCGAAGGTCGTTTAAACTTCGACCCTCGGCACCTCGTCCATTGGCCCTTTCCTGGCTACAAGATTAAGAAACCGGCGGAGGGGGATTTCCTACTTTGGTGATGACCCAATCTGGTTGAAAGCCGTCCGTGCGGATTCTGTTGAAAGTTTTTTCAAAAGGTCATCGTCGATGAACGCTGTGGACCCAACGGATTCCTTAGCTTCGCTGCCATCGATTCCGCCATCAAACCAAACGGGCTTCTCGATCCCCTTTTTATAGACGAAAAGGGCCAAGCGGGCTTGGGGATGCTTACTTCCAAAGCCCATAATAGAAGTGCCGTTCAAAAGAACGTCCACGCGGGCCACGACCAGAGCATCGACACCCAACCCATCGATCAGCTGGTCTCGCCCTTGGGGGCCGAGAATGCGGGCGCTGTCAAAATCCATGACATTTTGGATTTTAAAATGTTGGATTCCTTCCCCAGGAGGCATTTTATTTTGCCAACCTTCCATGGTTCTTTTGTAAGCGCGTTTATATTCTTCACTGACTGTCATTTCATTCTGACCCAAAACCTTCCAGTTCAATCCTTTAGAGAGGCTCGCTTGAAGATCCCCATACATTTGGTCCACGGTGGGATCTGATTGGGATCCCATGGTCCCGCCGGCCCTTGCCTCGGTCTGGCCTTTACTTAAATTAAAACCGACCTTGGGTGACTGTGGCTCGTAGACACTAAATGAAATCAATGCGGCCTTCTTGATACCGGCAACGGCCTGGTCGTCGCGGTCCCTCACCTTGAAAGACCCGCAACCGACCAGCGAAACTAACGAAAATATCCGAATCAAGATCGTCAATGTCTTCATCTTCTTCTCCTCAGTGGTGACGGGACCAAAAAGCACAGGAGCGACTGCTGTACTGACCATCAATCCAAACGGCCCTCGTTAAATAGTCACTCCCGTCGGGATTGTACAAATTGCAGGGCTTTTTTTGGAACGACCACTTTTCGACGACATTTTGGTTGGAACTGTTCTTATAAGAAAAGTTGAGGAGTTGGTTTTCAAAATAGACCTTCCTGATCCGTTTTCCATAGGTTCTCTCGACCCCGTCAGCAATATAGGTCAAGGTTTGCGGGTTATTATTGAAATAGGTTGGTTGGTCGGCCCAAGCAACTTGAGCGCAGGACGTTTGGGTAATTTCAAAGTCATCCGTATTCATCATGAATCGGCCAGAATAGTTAAGGCAATCCGTTGGCGCTGTAGAGATGGGAGTTGGCCCCGTCTTTTTCTTTAGAGGCATTTGACGGTTCACAGTGGCCAACTCCCCGATTTGGAACTCACTGATGAAGATGTCATCGTTTTCCAGGATCAACTTTTCCTCAGTGAGCTGAGTCCATCCATTATCCATGGCAATGGCATATTCGATTTGGTAACTGTTATCTGCGTTTTGCTTTGAAAAAATAAAGGTGCCCTTAAAGGCTGTCGTCTTGGCAGACTGCAGACATGCTGAATCTGAATAATCGGTTTCGACTCTTTCAAATTTTCCTCCTTGAAACTTAATGGCCACTTGACGGTGGGTGCCGCCGGATCCTAAAACACATCCCGAGGCCCATTCCCCTTCGACTTGGGGGCCGGCGATGCGGGTTTTTCCGTTAAAAGGATCCGAGGTCAGGGGGGCGCCATTGTCCCCGCCCTTTACAGAACACGCTGACACCAAAAGCGCGACTCCAATAAATAGAAATCTCTTTGTCTGTGAATTTGAGAAATTGATCATAATGCCTCCTTGTTTAAAGTTCCCAAACGATGTACCTAAACCAGAGAATTGACCAGTTACTCGCCGTTACCGAATCGTTGACAATTTTTGTCACACCGTTAAAATCAAGGCCCAGAGGACATCAGGTGACAGATTCCAAAGATCTCCTAAAAATGGATTACAAGTTAGCTGCCGCCACGGAGCCGGCAAAGGACGACAACCCCCTTGAAGCCCTTTGCCGCTCGACTTCCGTCGAAGCCGACGCTCGTCAGTCAGAACTTCTCTCATCACTCCACCCTGAACTAAAAATTCTTGGAATTCGATCCCACCTCCTTCGCGGAAACCTGACTGAGGCCCAGAAGAAAATAGGTGAGCTCGAAAATGATGACGATGAAATCACGAGGACTGAAATCGCTCTAGAAAAATCGCGCTTAGCTGCTTTTTGTGGAAAGTGGGACGACTGTCTCAAGCTCTGTAACCTTGGATTGAGTCTTAAAGCCCCACTTATCACCCATCTTTGTTTGCTCCAGGTGAGAGCCGTGGCTTTTTTTGAAATGGGAGCATTTCCGCAGGCTCTCAATGACTCTGAAATGATTATTTCCCAAGAGGCGCTCCTGCCTCAGGCCGTGGCCATCAATTTTTCAAAGGCACAGCGGGTAAAAATACTTCTCATGATGGGCAATCAGAATATGGCCAAGGCCTCATTGGGAGAACTCTGGACCACATTTTCCCATGGAAGTTATTTCAATTTAGACCAACTTCTCGTTTTACTAAGGCTTGAGTTGGAGGAGCGTCGCGTGATGGAAAAACCCCATGCTCAGGTGGCCCATGCCTGTCTTCGTGTCGCTCGAGCCCTTGGGGATCGTCTCTATGAGGGATTGGCCTTGTTAGATCTCATGGCCGCCTTACCGAAACCAGACCCCATACTCCATAAGGTGTCAAAGAATTTCGAAAATGAGTTTTCTCGATTGAGAAAACTCAAAGAGGATTGTTCCCAGGATACACCTGAAACCACCACGGGTCGCCTTCTTAAGAAGGCTTTTAAAGAAGACGTGCCAATTGAACAGGCCCGAAAAATATCGCAAATTATAATCGGCGAGCGAAAAATCCTCGTGGATCTTGAAAGAAAATGCACGATAGATCTCAGCTCCTCGCTCCATTGGCTTGAACAAGCCGCAAAGCTCGCCACGACGGGGATTCCTAAGGAAGAATTTTTTAAATCAGTTTGGAAAATGAAGTACGCTCCCCATCTCCATGACGGGGTTATGAGAATATTTTGCCATCGCCAACGAAAAAAATTCGGCCTCAAACTCCTTTCGGAAGGGGGGCGTATTTCTCTCACTGAGACTTTGGTGATCTGTTAATTCTGGATAGGCCTAGTATTTAACTCTCAAACAGGGCTTGACGCCTGAGTTACCGGTATGGCCCCCTTGATCTTCAAGTTGACTCCCTATGTAATCCTTGAGGTCTCCACGATCCTCGGCCTCGATCATGGCCGAACAGACTGGAGACGGCCTGACTAAGGCCTCCTCCCAAGTCTCTAGTTCAAGCAGGTAATTATTAAACTGGCCAGGATCTCGTCGCAACCTCCGAAGCTGCGAGATATAAGATTCCGTCGTAAACCATGTTGATTTGGGAAAAATGCCCTCTAAGTTACAAGAGCCTTTAATCTGGGCAAAATAACCGGCGCGAATAGTCTTGTCGACTTCACAGAGTTTTCCCTTGACCCAGGGATCATTTTTCTTTTGGGCAATCAACCCGTGGAACTCGAAAAATGGGATCGGCGGGCGAAGATGGGTGAAATCCATGAGCTGAGAGAGAGGACCATTTTTCTGGAAAAGATTGAATTCGTCTCCCTGGGTCGTATAGTCAACCGTACTGCCGCTTTCCTTATCAAGAAGGAAGAGATTCCTCTGATAGAGGGCTCCATATAAAGAGGCCAAAATCTCATCTGAGATCACGAAGGATCGAACGTCTTTGTTGTTTATCCAGTCCCACATAAACCGAAACCCAGTTTTATCGCGGTAGAGGTGGTCGATTTCGTGAGCGAGGGAGGCGGCTAAATTAAAAGGGCGCAGAGATGAACTGAGATAAATCTGTGAATTTTGGCATCTATAGACGCCAGAAAGAAGGTAGTCCCCGTTCTTTTGCGCAGTCCAAAGAGATTTTTTGCCATCGGCCATTTTGTGCCGAAGCTCTGGAGTCAAAAAATGAATCACATTTTTGTTGGCCAAAAGAATAACCATTAATACAAGATCATCGCGGTAAAAACCATCTCCTCCCTTGTAAGAGGGGCCCATGCTTACGGCCCCAACATAGTAAGTCCGTCGTAAGGCATCTGCGCAGGACGGGGAGGAGGTCGCATCCATACTTCGAAAAATCTGGCTGTAAATTTTTTCTGCCGACTTTTCGTCGCCAGCCCGAAACTTCTGATCGTAATCAGCGAGGGACGCCCAAAGAGATTCCATCTCCTTTTGGCATCGGGGATAACCGCGAATCCATTTTAAAAATGGGAGAGGGGTTCCTCGCAGGTTGTCATCTCGAATCCCCGACGGAACACCCTCGAAAAGGCGACTCCAGGAGCCGGTCCCTGTAAGATCGGCCCCAGACACCACGGCCATTGTCGGACCTGAAAGACCCATGAAAAATAAAGAAAGTAATATGATACGCACTGTTCTCTCCCACCGCCTTTAAAGAGAAGTAATAACTTAATAGGTGAAAAGTGCAACCGAAATGGCGGAGACGGACGGCTATCGCGCGAGAACGACGTCTATAGACGGAGGGTCGCCAGGGACGACCACTTCTTTCAAAACACGGTTGAAACCAAATTTTGAGACGCTTTTAAAGAAGGGTGTGTTTTGAAGCCTGCCCGGATCTTGAACCTCGAAATATTTCGCAGCATTGGTTTTAGCCAATGTCGCCTTAACAACCGCTACATCAGGATGAAGCTCAAAAAGCTTCTCAAATAGGAGTTGACTGACCCCCCTTTTTCTTAGGGACTGTCCCGCAAGTTTTGAAGGCTCTCCATCCGGAGTTTTTGAAAAATTGGGAACGCTCTCGACAGTGGTGTAATAGACAATCTCCATCACTTGAGTTTCCGGAACGAAGCCGTAGGTAATATCTCCCAAATAAGTAAATTCGCTATTGGCCGTCGCGAAAATTTCACCTTGCAAATCTCCGCCACCATCAGAAAAACCTTCATCTACTTCAAAAGAGATCTCCTCGCGAGAAAAAGGAGGAGCACGTTTTTGGGCACCGTCTGTCAAAAGCAGAACACAAGAAGGCGAAGGTACTGATTTCTGAGCCACTCCTGCTGACTTTGCAGCACCTAGAGGGCCCAAAATAACGGCGAGCATAAGGCAAAGTTTAAGACAAAGGCGAGGGTCCATGACGAATTCCTATGCCAGCACCATGCCGCCCTGATCTAAACCCAAATGATGTTTATGTTCGTTTGAAGGCAAGACCCGTTCCCTTACCGTCAAAGGTGTTGCCCTTCCTGGAAAATTTACATTTCAACTACTAAAATATCCCAGCCCCTCGAACCCATTTGAATAAGTCCGGCGGGCCGCCCCTCAAATTCGACAATCTTATCGGGAGAGGCCTCTTTTTTAAAGGCATGGAAATCTGAGCAGGTCAGCACCGCGGCCCAAAAAGGATAGGCCTTTCGGCCGGCAAACTCTTTCCCAAGGGCCGAGGTCGGCTCCGTAACCCATAAAGAAATTCCATCTTTCATCAAAATTTTTCCATCTTGGAAGCGCAGATCCATGAGAGAAGACATATTTTTCATGCCTTTGTCATTTTTTTTCCAAACGAAGCCTTTGAAATGAACGCAGGTATTCATGTGCCTTCTGTAATCGCTCCCTGATTGCCTTTTGCCGACAGACTCATACTCTGTGAGCCAAACATTGATTTCTGGAAAGATGTTTTTTTTGAAATCCACGAAATTCCATCCGGGCAAACGATCTAGGGGGTTGGCCTTCCAATCGTAATTTCGGTGAAAAAACTTTATTCCCTCATCCCAGAAGAGATCCCTTTTCTTTTTATAAAAATCCTCAAGACTCTCTTTTGCGCGGAGGGAAAATCCCGGCTCAAACATGAGGTGGGGATCGACGGACTCCCCCTTTGAAGCCCTGTGCTGCCGATAAATCTCCGCATCATAGTTACAAATAAACTCAAGGTAGAGAACGCGCTCACCCAGTTCTTGAGTGGCTGAATGAAACCTAAGGAACCGACACTGGAGGGCGCCGGGATGTTCAACCATGGGGGTTTCGTTTACGAAAAACCCCCTTTTTCCAAGTTGATCATATTCTTCGACAGAACTTATGTGCTGGTAGCAGTGGTCAAATTCAAGACTCTCTCCTCGGTCCTTGGTCGACGTCAAAAAAAATACTTGGGCTATCATACTGGCACCAAAGAAGAAGACATTGAGATTATAGGCGGCATAACCATGGATCCCCAGGGCGAGACACGAGGCAAGGACATGCAGTCGGTGGCGACGGTGGGGCCACAGCAGCCAAGAAAGGAGGATCAGGGCCAGGGACATCTCCATGGTGACCGCTAGCCCCGCGAGAATTCCATTTCCAGTTAAAGTTGAAATCCAAGAACGGTAAAATTCAGGGTAGTAAAGGGGTAGGACTGCGACTTCGTAATTTTGGCGAACATAAAGGTCTCCTCCGGAAAGAAAAAAAGGATTTAACTTTAAAAAGGCTGAGGCAAAATAAATCCAAGCCGTTTGAGCGACAAGAAGGTCTCGGGGCCAAGCGGCGACATTTTTCGAAGTCCCCCCGACAGACCGCTTGCCCCTTCGGCCTTCGCATTGGGATAAGATAAGAGCGATCACCGTAAAATAAAAAAAATCATTTAAAGGAACAAAACAGGACTCGTAGCTTCTGGCGAGAAAGGCGAGAAAGGCGAGAAAGGCCAAACTCCGGGGTCGCCAACCCAAAAGTAATCCTAACTCACAGAAAATCAAAATGACCTGGGAACTTATCACGGAGAGTGAATAAAAGGGGCCGCGATAAAACCAAAGAATTTTCACCGTCTCCCCAAGGGAGATATCAAGGAGATCGTAGATAAGCCAAATGGCCGCGAAGACGATTCGAAATGAATCGACGGTACCCCTCAAAGACGTGCTCTTTAACCAACGATGAAATTTATTTACAATCAATGTCATCATAAAACTCGGATCCATTAGGTAAGAAACAGTGGAGATGGGCCTGGGTCGGCCCCCTTCGGCCTAGTTGACACAACCCAATTCCGTTGGCCCGATAGTCGAGAGCATGATCGTAGGTGACATCCCATTCAAAAGACGTGGTCGCCTCGTGCAAACTGGAGAGCTCATGCTCACCAACTTTTATCGCCGGCGTCCAACTTAACGCACACCTTTCGACTCGATTTGCAAACATATCCCATGAAAAAGGCACCCGGGCTGGTTCATGAATAAACGGAAAAAACCCTCTGGCCCACTGGAGGCCAAAAGCATACATTTGAGATGTTCCCAGAAAAAAAATAAACAAGGCGATAAAAAGTGGGTAGCGCTCTCTTTCTTTTGACATCTTTAAAAGCTTAATCTTCTCCTCTTTGATTTTCAATAAAGACAGAATGGAACAACAAGCCTGGTTTTGATTGACGAAAATAGAGGTTTGGGTGAGACTTCCCTCACTATGAAGACCATGATTCCCGCCAGTTACCAACCCCCCTTACCCACGGAAAAGTTCATTCTCAATGAGAAGCCAGGAGGCGAGGCCGTCCCCCTCGATGTTCTCTTCGTGGGCGGCGGGCCTGCGGGACTGGCTGGCGCCATCGAACTCGCAAAATTGGTAAAAAAGGAGTTGGCGGTAAATCCCCAATTTCCAAAACCAGAAATTGGAATTCTGGAAAAAGCCCAAAGACTTGGTGATCATTGTCTTTCTGGAGCGGTGGTTAACCCGGGGCCTTTAAGAGAATTATTTCCCGAACTCAAAGATTCTCACTTTCCCTTTCGGGGCGCCGTCAAAAGCGACCGCGTTTATTTTATGACCGAAAATCATGCCTTTCGAATACCCACCCCACCCACCATGCACAACAAGGGAAATTACTTTGCCTCGATAAGTGAACTCACACGGTGGATGGGTACAAAAGCTGAAGAGCTGGGTGTGAATATTCTTACGGGCTTTCCAGCAGAAAGCCTCCTTGTAGACGACGGTAAGGTCGTGGGAGTAAGAACGGCCGCGGCGGGCCTTGATCGGGAAGGAAAACCTTCCAGCAGGTTCATGCCACCCACCGATATCAGTAGCCGGTTTACCGTTCTCAGTGAAGGGACAAGGGGCTCTCTGACCCAGGCCTACTTAAAATGGCAAGGGGCTGACGGGAAGTGCCCCCAAATTTATGCTTTGGGAGTCAAAGAGATCTGGAAAGTCAAAAAAGCTCATGAAGCCGTCATTCACACAATGGGTTGGCCGCTTCCGTCCGATGCTTTTGGGGGAAGTTTTTTCTATCCCATGGGACCTGAGCAAGTCGCCCTAGGTCTCGTCGTGGGATTAGACTATAAGGCTCACTCATTAGATACCCATGGACTCCTGCAAAAGCTCAAAAATCACCCTCTATTTTCAGAAATTCTAAAAGAGGGCCAAATCCTAGAGTGGGGAGCAAAAACAATTCCCGAAGGGGGTTTCGATGCTATCCCTCAAAAACTTCAAGGGGCTGGCGCGATCGTCGTGGGAGATGGAGGCGGATTTGTCAATGTGCCAGCTCTTAAAGGAATTCATTATGCTATCCAGTCTGGAATTCTCGCGGCACGAACGATATTTGATGCTTTAAAAGCAAATTCTTCGGACCTTCAAAACTACCAAAAAATGGTCTCTGAAAGCTTCATTTCAAAAGATCTCTACAAAACAAGAAATATGAGACACGCTTTCAAATCAGGTTTTTATAGGGGCGCGATTAAGGCGGGCCTCATGACCCTGACAGGGGGAGCCTTCCCTGGAGGAAGAAGAAAAGCCGAATCTGATGCCGCCGAGCCCCGCTCTTTAGACGATCAACCGTCACTTTTTTCAGGCTCTTTATCGATCACGAAAGTAGATGGCGTATTTAGATCGGGAAACACCACCCGCGACGATATTCCCAAACATCTCATTGTGGGAAAAGATATTCCTCCGGAACTCGCGGATTTTTATTCCCATGTCTGCCCGGCCGGGGTCTACGAGCGAAAAGGCGACCACCTAGTCATAAACGCTCCCAATTGCGTCGACTGCAAAGCAACCGATGTTGTCGGTCCTCGATGGACGCCTCGGGAGGGCGGTAGCGGCCCTAAATATCAGGAAATGTAAAATGGGGAGCGAACCTGTTCCAATGCCACCAAGCTCCTCGTTTAGCCTCTGGGAATAAAAGATGTCGTCTTGAAGGTACTTAAAATTTCTTTCACATAACTTGCAGAAGATTTAGTCAGGGACTGAAACTCCACGCCAATCCCCGGGGACAAAGTCCCTGCCTGGAGTGGCCTCACCCATCTCACCCATCCTGTTCCTTCAATGGGGAAGAGAGGCCTGTCTTCAAAATCAATGCGGAAACGAATCAGATCACTAACCATAGGAAAATTTTCAGTTTTCAAGACGAACATTCCACCCCGACCAACACCAATTTGGTGATCCAGACGTGCCTTTTCAAAATTTGGGAAAACAATGAAGTGATTTTGTTGATTTGACGTTAGAGCTTGAGGAGCTCTCTGCCATCGATCCGATACGGGAATCAAGGCGTTGGCTAAGCAATTCACTAGGACTTTTCTATCGAAGGGTTTGTTAAAAATTCCATCGATACCAAGGTCATAGGCTTCTTCAATCGACATATCCGAGAACCCCGTTATAAAAATCATGGGAAGGACTTCTTTGGAAGGTGTTTTCCTGAGCTCCGTGAGAAGATGAATCCCGTCTCCCCAGGGGCATTCTGACATCGCTAATCACAGCATCAAACTTTTCCTTTTCAAGCATACTTAGGGCCTGCTTCCCGTCTTCAGCACAAGCCACCTGATACCCCGCCATTTCAAAATCCAGGGCGAGAATTTCTCGCAGATCCGGTTCGTCATCGACGATAAGAATTCTAGTCGCGCCCGTCATAGTCATCTCCTCATCCCAAACAGTTATCGGACAAACGGCCAGCAGGAAAGAGTCTAAAGATAGTATAATTTATTGAAAAGGCTCGGGTTTATTAAAATTAGATAA